>PVMS01053141.1_pt1 | contig 18443 bp, 17 predicted proteins | sample 1853461 | NCBI WGS metagenome assembly PVMS01 (sample SAMN08582032, study PRJNA380276) | Marine sediment metagenome, whole genome shotgun sequencing project. | isolation source: ocean sediment barecode stripped | collected 2017 | reverse complement strand
GTAGATCTCCTCGACGCTGCAGTCGATCCACGCGACCGCCCGGTCGATGACGGGTGAGCCGCTCGGCGCCGCGTGCCAGCGAACGCTCTCGAATCTCGTGTCCTCGGTGCCTGTCTTGGCGAACTTCCAGCACAGGTCGCTCTGCTTGTCGCTCAGCACGTTGACGCAGAAGCTGCCCGATGCCTTCATCGCATGCCAGGTCACGGAGTCGAGTTGCGGGAGGAACCCGACGAGCGGCGGATCGAGCGAGACCGAGGTGAACGACCCGATCGTGAAGCCCATCGGTTGGCCGTCGTGCATTCCGGTCACGATCGTCACCCCGGTCGGGAAGTGGCCGAGCACCGACCGGAAGTGCCCGCTGTCGAACTCCGCATCGCTCATCGGCCCCGATCGTACGACGTTCTCGTGAGGATGTTGCGCCCGTGGTGCGCTGTCTGTGGTGCGCAACATCCTCACCGGGTCGGACGGCGGTCGACCGCGTTGGCGGGGAGGGTGAGTAGGTACCGTGCGTCCCATGTCGGGGGAGGATCCGGGAACCGCGTCGGCGGAGTCGGCGAAGGCCGAGCTGCGACCGGAGATGCGGCGGCGGCGGCGCATGGTCGCCGATCCGATGGATCGATCGACCGTGATCTGGGACCGCGTGACGGCCCTCGACGAGGTTTGTTCGGCTCGACGCGTCATGGTGTTCACGTCGATCGCCGGGGAGCCGGACACGGCGGCGTTGGTCGAGTGGTGTCGTGCCGCCGCGAAGGAGACCGTCGTGCCCGAGGAGGCGCCGGACCCGCGGTGGCCAGATGTGGTGAGCGTGCCCGGCCTCGCGTGCACCGCCGCCGGCGACCGGCTGGGGCAGGGCGGCGGATGGTACGACCGGTTCCTCTCGCAGCGGCGGGTGGATTGTGTCGCTATCGGGGTCGGCTTCCGCGAACAACTGCTCGAGTCGCTGCCGACCGAGCGGCACGACGTCGTGCTCGATCTCGTCGTCACCGACGCCTGAGGCCCGGCGCGAGACGATCGGTCAGGCGGCGGCGGGCTCGGCGTCGCTCACCGGCGCGACGTGGTCCGGAGCGTTCACGGCCCGCACGCCCGCGGTGATCCGCTCGTTCAACGCGCAGATCCGTCGGCTGGCGGTGGTCTCGCACAGTGACGGCACGAAGGCGTGTACGGCGGCTGCACCGGCAGCGATGGCGAGATCGCGCGAGAAGCCGATCGCGACACGGAAGTGCTCACCCCAGGTCTCGTCGACCTTGGCCGGGTGTTCGGTGAAGGCGCGCCGCAGATCCATGGAGGAGATCCTAGGGAATCCGGCGGACGCGATTGTTGCGTTCCTCGCGGCAACATGAGCCGTATTTGTCGGATCATCCCATGATTGCGGCATCGTCGTGCAAGAATCATCTATTGTGGACGAAATCGATCGGGAAATTGTGCGTCTACTCCAGGTCGATGCGTCACTGAGCGCACGTGAACTCGGCGACCGTGTCGGGCTCACCGCAACACCTTGTTGGCGCCGCGTCCGAGCCCTCGAAAAGGACGGTGTGATCGTCGCGCGCGTCGCGCTGATCGATCCGGGCGCGGTCAACCTCGGGGTGACCGCGCTGGTCAACATCCGCACGATCGATCACAGTCCGGGGTGGGTCGAGCGGTTCCGGGCCGGTATCGATGCCTTCCCCGAGATCATCGAGGCGTATCGCACCAGCGGCGACGTCGACTACACGCTCAAGGTGATGGTGCCGAGCATCGCCGAGTACGACGAGTTCTACAAGCGGCTGATCGCGGTGGTCGATCTGTACGACGTGCGCAGCATCTTCGTCATGGAGGAGATGAAGCACACCACCGCGCTGCCGCTCGACTACATCGATGTCGGGTGACCCGCTCCGCGACACGGCGTTCTACCCTCGGAGCGATGCCGCGCGCAGGTCGGCGGCGAGCATGTCTGCTGCCGGATCGGTGACGGATCCGCGCCGCCGCGCGAGCACGATTCTGCGCGTGATGAGTGGGGTTCCCGACTCGAGAGGCCGCTCGCCGTGCTCGGCCTGGGCACCCGGCAGGACGGTCCATCCCATTCCCAGGTGCACCATCTCGCGGAGCACCTCGGGCTGGTGACTCTCGGCGACGACGTCGAGGGGCGCCCCGACCTTTCGTAACGCCCCGACGATCAGGTGACGCGTGTGCGAGTCGGGCGGGAACAGCACCCACGGGCCCCACGTCGCGGGCGGGCCCGGGCGTTCGCCGGTCGGGGAGTAGACGAACAGCTCGTCGGGGATCAGGTCGGTGACCTCGATCCCCGCCCGCTCGGCCGGCGGCTCGACGCAGACGACGAGGTCGAGCTCGCCTGCGACGAGCATGTCGAACAGATGACCCGATGGGGCCACGATGAGACGCAGCTCGACGTCTTCGCGCACGGCGCGGAAGTCGCGTATTACCTCGGGGAAATGCAGGACCGCCGCCGCGTCGATCATCCCGAGTCGCACCCGCCCCGTCGCCGCTCCGCTGAGCTGGTCGGCCCAGTGGACGAGGTCGCCGGTCAGGGCGAGGACGTGGTTGGCGTGATCGAGTACGGGCTGCGCCGAACTGCGCAGCGTCCTCCGGCGACCCTGTGCCGGTCGAACAACTCGAGGCCGAGCCGCCGCTCGAGCTCGGACAGTCCCTGTGACAGCGCGGAGGGGGTCACCCCGACACGATCGGCGGCCAGCGCCCACGTCGGCTCCTGCGAGACTGCGACCAGATACTCGAGTTGTCGGATCGAGAGGTCGGGCAGGGTCCGCACGCTCACAGATTACATGAGAAATACTTAACTATCAGTTTGTTGATCCACGGTCCCTTATCGTCGTCGACCATGACCGCTCGACAGATCGCTCCCGCCACCGGCCGCCTCGGGGTCCTCACCCCGGGAATGGGTGCGGTGGCCTCCACTTTCATCGCCGGTGTCATCGCCGCCCGTGAGGGACTCAAGCCTCCCATCGGATCGGTCAGCCAGATGGCCCACATCCGACTCGGCAAGAAGGAGGCCGATCGCAACCCGCTGATCCGCGAGTTCGTTCCCCTCGCCGAATTGGACGACCTCGTCTTCGGTGGGTGGGACCCGATCTCGCCCAATGCGCTCGAGGCCGCCCGCACCGCGGGCGTGCTCGAGGGAGCGGATCTCAATGCGATCTCGCGCCAACTCGAGGGCGTGATTCCGATGGAGGCCGTCTTCGACCAGCGCTGGGTCTCGAGACTCGACGGTGTTCGCGTCAAGGACATACCCAACAAGTGGGATCAGGCGATGGCGCTGATCGACGACATCGCAAGGTTCAAGGCCGACAGCGACTGCGACCGCCTCGTGATGGTGTGGTGCGGTTCGACCGAGGCGTACCAGGAGCCCTCCGACGTCCACACCTCGGTCGCGGCGTTCGAGCAGGGCCTGAAGGAGGACGACACCAACATCTCGCCGAGTCAGATCTATGCGTACGCCGCGCTCCAGTCCGAGGTTCCCTTCGCCAACGGCGCGCCGAACCTCAGCGTCGACCTCGACTGCATGATCGAACTCTCGGAGGCGCGCGGCGTGCCGATCGCCGGCAAGGACTTCAAGACCGGCCAGACCCTGATCAAGACGATTCTCGCGCCCGGCTTCAAGGCCCGCATGTTGGGGATGCGGGGCTGGTACTCCACCAACATCCTGGGCAACCGCGACGGCGAGGTCCTCGACGATCCCGAGAACTTCAAGTCCAAGGAGGTCTCCAAGCTCGGCGTGCTCGACACGATCCTCCAGCCGGAGACGTACCCGGACCTCTACGGCGAGATCGACCACGTCGTGCGCATCAACTACTACCCGCCCCGCGGCGACAACAAGGAGGGCTGGGACGCGATCGACATCTTCGGTTGGCTCGGCTACCCGATGCAGATCAAGGTCGACTTCCTCTGCCGCGACTCGATCCTCGCGGCGCCGATCGTGCTCGACCTCGCGCTCTTCATGGATCTCGCGACGCGCGCAGGCGAGTCCGGCGTGCAGGAATGGCTCAGCTTCTATCTGAAGGCGCCCCAGGCCGCCGGCGAACACGATGCCGAGCAGGACCTGTTCATCCAGCAGACGAAGTTCAAGAACACGCTGCGCGAGTGGATGGGCGAGCAGCCCGTCACGCACTCCGAAGCCGGCTGACGCGACGCCGTCGACGTCATCGGGTGGCGGTGTCCACACCCGCCCGCAATAGCCTGGACTCCCGATGACGTCCTGGCTGCTGCTCGCCCTCGGATCGCTCAGCCTCTACGCGACGATCACCGCACTCGTCCGGATCCGTCGGCCGGCCGCGCTCGGGTTCCTCGTGATGATCACCAGCTGGTCGACCGGTGAGTACGCGGTCTTCCACCTCTTGTTGCAGGCGGTCGCCGCCGCCGTGCTCGTGGGTACGGACGCGCTGAGGAACACCGCGGGTGTCATCGGTCTCGCCGCACTGATCGTCTCTTGGATCGGCCTCGTCGCCGTCATCGCCGGTCGGGTGCGCGCCCGCCCCTCGTCGGAACGAGCATTACAACTCGCCCTCGGCGACGACTACCTCGACCGGTTGTCGGCCGAGCGGCGTGGAGCGTTGCGCACGGGCGTTCCGCCGGCGATCCTGCTGTTGCCGTTCTACAACGACTCGTCGGGCATCGTGCGCGAGCGCAACATCAGCTACGGCGACCATCCCAAGCGCCACCTCCTCGACGTCTACCGCCCGGAGTCGTCCGACGGACCGCTGCCGGTCGTCCTCCAGATCCACGGTGGCGGATGGGTCATCGGACACAAGCGGCAGCAGGGGATGCCCCTCGTCCACCGATTGGTGCGCAACGGGTATGTGGCGGTGTCGATCAACTATCGCCTCGGGCCGAAGTACCGCTTCCCCGAGCAACTGATCGACGTGAAGCGGGCGATCGCCTGGACCCGCGAACACATTGCCGGGTACGGCGGCGACCCGGACGTGATAATCCTCACCGGCGGATCCGCCGGTGGTCATCTCAGCTCGCTCGCTGCGCTCACCCCGAACCAACCGGGGTACCAGCCGGGATTCGAGTCGTCCGACACGAGCGTGGCGGCCTGTCTGCCGTTCTACGGGCCGACCGACTTCACCGGCAGCGATGGCATCCGCGGCCGGATGGACGCATTCGAGATATTCCTCGAGCGCACCGTGATGCCCGGCTCAATGAAGGACGTACCCGATCTGTACACGGCGATGTCGCCGATCTATCACATCCGTCCCGACGCGCCGCCCTTCCTCATCATCCAGGGGACGCTCGACGTGCTCGTCTGGCGCGAGGAGAACCGGCGCTTCGCCGATCGCCTCGCCGAGGTCTCGGAATCGCCTGTCGTGTACTGGGAGGTGCCCGGCGCGCAGCATGCCTTCGACACGTTCAATTCCCGACGGTGCGCGGTTGCCGTCGACACCTGCGAACGGTTCGCCGACTGGGTCGTCGCCGAAGTGTCGATCCCGAACCCGGCCGACGGCTGATCTGTGGCTGATCACCGACATCGCGCGGTGACCGCCCGCCCGGATGTACGATTCCCCGCCGTGCCTGCGATCGTGATGGACGGAGCTGCGCTGCGCGACGAGATCGTCGCCGGCCTACGGGAACGCGTGGAGGCGGCCGGTTCGCCCCCAGTCTGTCTCGCCACCGTGCTGGTCGGCGACGACGCACCGAGTCAGCGCTACGTCCGCGCCAAGCATGAGAAGGCGGCCGAGGCGGGCTTCGTGTCGCGCCACGTCGAGCCCCCGCCGACGGCCTCGCAGGCCGAGGTCGAGGCGGCGGTCGCCGAACTCGTCGCCGACGAGTCCGTGCACGGGATCCTCGTCCAACTGCCGCTTCCGGATGGTCTCGACCCCGAGCCGGTGATCGACCTGATCCCTCCGGAGAAGGACGTCGATGGTCTCACCGAGCGATCGATGGGTCGTCTCGTTCGGGGTAAGCCGGGCCTCGTCGGCTGCACGCCGCTCGGCGTGATGCGCCTGCTCGAGAAGTACGACGTCCCGATCTCGGGGAAGCGGGCGCTCGTGATCGGACGGTCGACGCTGGTCGGCCTCCCGCTATCGCTGCTCCGCAACCGCAAGGGCGCCGACGCGACCGTCACGATGGCCCATTCCCGCACCCCCGACATGGCCGCAGCGGTCCGCGAGGCCGACATCGTGGTGGCCGCCGCCGGACAGGCTCGGATGATCACCGCCGACATGGTCAAGCCCGGTGCCGCGGTGATCGACGTCGGCGTATCGCGGACCGAGGCGGGCATCGTCGGTGACGTCGACTTCGACCCGGTCAGCGAGGTCGCCGGCTGGATCACACCGATGCCCGGCGGCACGGGTCCGATGACGATCGCCTGCCTGATGGAGAACACCCTTACCGCCGCCCAACTCCAAGGCGCCTTCCCCGCCGACCCCTGACCGCCCGACGGCCTCCTTCTGGGTGAGCGATCGCTCCGTCGTCAGTGGTTTTCGCTCACACTGAACGGGGAGAGTTGACCGGGGCGGTAGGATGATGGCACTATGGATTCCGTGCGCATTGACCTCAGCGCCCTCGTAGTACTCATCCGGTAGCACGCCGGCGACACCGCCGCGCGTGCTCACGACCTCCCAGCCGGGGGGTCGTTTGCTTTTTCGGCATGATCCATCACACACCACAACACGCCCCACCACACACCCCACCCAACATCCCGCCCACAGGAAAGAAATCGTCATGGCTGAGAAGATCACCGGCGCACAAGCGCTGATACGAGCCCTCGAACACGAGAACGTCGACACGATGTTCGGCATCCCGGGCGGCTGCATCCTTCCCGCCTACGACCCACTCGTCGGGAGCTCGATCCGTCACATCCTGGTGCGCCACGAACAGGGAGCCGGGCACATGGCCGAGGGATACGCCCACGTCACCGGTCGGCCGGGCGTCGCGATGGTCACGTCCGGACCGGCGGCGACCAACCTGGTCACGCCGTTGATGGACGCGTACATGGACTCGATCCCGATGGTCGCGATCACGGGACAGGTGCCGACCCCGGCGATCGGCAGCGACGCCTTCCAGGAGTGCGACACGGTCGGCATCACCCGCTCGTGCACGAAGCACAACGAACTCGTGATGACCGCCGACGATCTGCCGATGGCGATTCGACAGGCATTCCACATCGCTCGCACCGGGCGACCGGGTCCGACGCTCGTCGACGTGCCCAAGGACGTTCTCCAGAACGAGATGACCTGGCACTGGCCGAGCGACGACGACGTCCTGGCGTCGCTCCCCGGGTACCGGCCGAACGTGAAGGGCCATCCGCGGATGATCAAGGAGGCGGCGCGCGAGATCCTCGCCGCGGAGCGCCCGATCATCTACGCCGGCGGTGGCATCCTCAAAGCCCGCGCCGCAGACGCTCTGCGCGAGTTGGCCGAGCTGATCGACTCGTACGTCGTCACGACGCTGATGGCCCGTGGCGCGTTCCCCGACGACCACCCCCTGGGCCTCGGCATGCCCGGCATGCACGGCAACGCGACGGCGGTCACGGCGATGCAGAAGAGCGATCTGCTGATCACGCTGGGCGCTCGCTTCGACGACCGGATCACCGGCAAGGTCGACTCGTTCGCACCGGACGCCAAGGTGATCCACGTCGACATCGACCCGGCCGAGCAGGGCAAGGTCCGCCGTCCCGACGTGCCGATCGTCGGCGACTGCAACTACGTCATCGAGGAGATCATCAAGGCGATCCGCTCGATGCTCGAATCGGGCACGACGCAGGCCGACACCTCGGCCTGGAAGAGTCGTGTGTCGGGTTGGCGCGAGCAGTTCCCGATGACATATGAGCAGTCGGAGCCGGGAGCGGCGCTCAAGCCGCAGTACTGCATCGAAGAGCTTCAACGCGCTGCACCAGAGCATACGATCGTCGCCTCCGGCGTCGGCCAGCACCAGATGTACGCATCGCAGTTCTGGAAGTTCAACGAGCCGTACAGCTGGGTCAACTCGGGTGGCCTCGGCACGATGGGTTTCTCGATCCCCGCGGCGATCGGCGCGAAGGCGGCCAAGCCCGACCACACCGTGTGGGCGATCGACGGCGACGGCTGCTTCCAGATGACCGCACAGGAACTGGTGACGGCGACGGTGGAGAACCTGCCGATCAAGGTGGCGCTGTTGAACAACAGCTATCTCGGCATGGTCCGCCAGTGGCAGGAGATGTTCTACGACGAGCGCTACTCCGAGGTCTTCCTCAACGGATCGGTTCCCGACTATGTGATGTGGGCCGAGTCGATGGGCTGCGTCGGCATCCGGGTCGACTCGCCAGAAGAGGTCGCACCGGCGATCGAGAAGGCGAACTCGATCAACGATCGTTCGGTCGTGATCGATTTCCGGACCGAGTGGTCCGAGAAGGTGTTCCCGATGGTTCCCGCCGGAGCGGGCAACGACGACCTGATCCTGCATCCGACCCAGCAAGATCGCGCGGACGCGCTTCGATGAACACGACGGAGATCTCGATATGACCACTATCAATCAGTATTCGGGGCACACGCTCAACCACCACATCTTGTCGGTGCTCGTGCAGAACCGGCCGGGCGTGCTCGCCCGCGTGGCCGGGCTGTTCGCACGCCGCGGCTACAACATCTTTTCGCTCGCCGTCGCCCCGGCCGAGGACGAGGGGATGAGCCGGATCACGATCGTCGTCGACGTCGAGTCGACACCGCTCGAGCAGATCACCAAGCAATTGTTCAAGCTGGTCGACGTCGTCAAGATCTCCGAACTCGATCCCCGCCGCTCGGTCGAGCGCGAGCTGCTGATCGCCACGGTCAAGTCGCCGGCCGACCGGCGCAGTCATATCGCCGAGCTCGTCAACATCTTCGAGGGCAAGATCATCGCCGTCGCCGAGACGGCGCTGACGGTCAGCCTCGAGGGCCACCCCGACAAGCTCGACGACTTTGAGGAATTGCTCGGCGTCTATGGCATCGTGGAACTCCAGCGCACCGGACGCGTGGCGCTGCCGAAACTAGATCGTGGCTCGCGCCTGCGTGCCGTCAATCCCACCCCCACCACTGGAAAGGCACGCTGACATGGCCGTCACCGTCTACTACGAATCCGATGCCGACACCTCGATCATCCGTGGCAGGAAGGTCGCTGTCATCGGCTACGGATCGCAGGGCCATGCCCACGCGCTGAACCTCAAGGAGTCGGGGGTCGACGTGGTCGTGGGGCTGCGCGAGGGATCGTCCTCGGCGGAGAAGGCCGAGGCGTCGGGCCTGACCGTGATGTCGGTCGCCGACGCGGCCGAGCACGCCGACGTGATCATGCTGCTGGCCCCTGACACCGAGCAGAAGCGCATCTACGACGAGTCGATCGTCGACCACCTGAAGGACGGCGACGCGATCGCCTTCGCGCACGGTTTCAACGTGCGCTTCGGCCGGATCAAGGCTCCCGAGGGAGTCGATGTGATCATGATCGCGCCGAAGGGTCCGGGCCACCTCGTGCGGCGCACCTACACCGAGGGTGGTGGCGTCCCGGCGCTGATCGCCGTCGACCAGGACGCCACCGGTCAGGCGCGCGCCGTCGCGATGTCGTATGCCGATGCGATCGGCGGCACGCGGGCCGGAGTCATCGAGACGACCTTCTCCGAGGAGACCGAGACCGATCTCTTCGGCGAGCAAGCCGTGCTGTGCGGCGGATTGACAGCGCTCGTGCGGGCGGGATTCGAGACGCTCACCGAGGCCGGATACGCCCCTGAGATGGCGTACTTCGAGTGCCTCCACGAGGTGAAGCTGATCGTCGACCTGATGTACGAGGAGGGGATCGCCGGCATGCGCTACTCGATCTCCGACACCGCCGAGTACGGCGACCTCACCCGCGGGCCCCGGATCGTCACCGACGGGACGAGGGCCGAGATGAAGAGGATCCTCTCCGAGATCCGGGCGGGACAGTTCGCGGACGAGTGGATCGCAGAGTCCGAGGCCGGACGCGCCAACTTCACGGCGTTGCGAGAAGCGGGCAAGGAGCACCCGATCGAGGAGATCGGCTCGCAACTGCGGGCGATGATGCCGTTCATCAGCGCCGGCAAGCAGAAGGTCGCCGACGCCTCCGGGGGCTGATCCGGCGAGCATCGGAATCGGCATCGGCATGGACGCGATCGCTCGATGACCGATCTCTCCATGCTGTTCGCCGCGGTGTTCGCCGTGGCCGCGCTCGCCAACTGGGGGAGCAGGTGGACCGGCGACGGGCGGCTCGAGTGGTTGACCAAGCCGACCGCGCTCATCGCCCTGATCGGTGTCGCCGTCACCATCGACCCCGTCGATCCGACAGTACGCACGTGGTTCGTCATCGCCCTCGTCCTCTCGCTGGCGGGGGACGTCTTCCTGCTCGGCGGCGACGACCGGTTCGTGCTCGGACTGGCGGCATTCCTCCTCGCCCACGTCGCGTACACGGTCGGCTTCATCGTCGCCGACGACTGGCGTTGGATCGGGTTCGTCATCGGAGCGGCGATCGCCGGCGTGGTGGCGATCACCGTCGGCCGGCGGATCGTGGCGGGGGCCCGCCGGCAGAATCCGGCGCTCGGTCCGCCGGTGGTCGGCTATCTCGTCGCGATCTCCACGATGGCGGCCGCCGCAGCGGCAGCCGGCAACGCGTGGGCGATCGCCGGGGCGGCACTCTTCGTCACGTCGGACGCGCTGCTCGGATGGCGGCAGTTCGTCGCCCGGTCGAGGTGGATGGCACCGGCTGTGATGGTGACGTACCACCTCGGCCAGGCCGGTCAGGTCGCGTCACTACTCTGACGACTTCTAAATATGACCGAATAACTCGGGAATTAGCGCGTAGGGTCGCTCGCCATGAGTGAACAGTGGGGATTCGAGACCAAGCAGATCCATGTCGGAGGCGATGCCGACCCGACGACGGGTGCTCGCGCTGTACCGATCTACCAGACGACGTCGTACGAGTTCCGCGACACCGAACACGCGGCCAACCTCTTCGCGCTCGCCGAGGTCGGCAACATCTACACGCGGATCATGAACCCGACACAGGCCGCGCTCGAGGACAGGCTCAACGCCCTCGAAGGCGGCTGCACCACGGCGATCGGGATTCCCGGCACGTTGGCGGTCTCGTCGGGCCAGGCCGCGTCGACGATCGCTCTGCTCACGCTGTGCGAGTCGGGCGAACACGTCGTGGCGGCGCCGTCGCTCTACGGCGGCACCTACAACCTGTTGCACTACACGATGCCGAAGCTCGGCATCGAGGTCACGTTCGTCGACGACCCCGACGATCTCGACCAATGGCGCGCCGAGGTTCGCGACAACACCAAGGCGTTCTACGGCGAGGTACTGGCCAACCCCCGCAACAACATGTTCGACATCGAGGGCGTGGCCGGCGTCGCCCACGACAGCGCCATCCCGCTGATCGTCGACAACACGGTCCCGACCCCGTATCTCGTGCGGCCGCTCGAGTGGGGCGCCGACATCGTCGTGCACAGCCTGACCAAGTTCTGCGGCGGCCACGGCACCTCGATCGGCGGCTCGATCACCGACGGCGGCACCTTCGACTACGCCGCCTCCGGCCGATTCGCGAACTTCACCGAGCCCGACCCGAGCTATCACGGCCTCGCCTACTTCCCGGCGCTCGGCCACGGGGCCTTCATCCTCAAGGCGCGGGTACAGCTCCTGCGCGACCTCGGTGCGGCGATCTCGCCGTTCAACGCGTTCCTCGTCCTCCAGGGCCTCGAGACGCTGAGCCTGCGGATGGAGCGTCACTTCGCCAACGCCCAGGTGGTTGCCGAGTTCCTCGAGCAGCGCGACGACGTCGTCTCGGTCACGTTCGCCGGACTCCCGTCGAGCCCCTGGTACGAGCGTATGAAGACGTACGGGCGCGGCAAGGGTGCCGGTTCGATCATCGCGTTCGAGATCGAGGGTGGGATCGACGCCGGCAAGAGGTTCGTCGAGGGGCTCGAACTGCACAGCCACGTGGCAAACATCGGCGACGTGCGGAGCCTGGTGATCCAGCCGGCGAGCACCACCCACAGCCAGCTCTCCGAGGAGGAGAAGGTCGCCACCGGGGTCACGCCGGGACAGGTGCGCCTCAGCGTCGGGCTCGAGTCGATCGACGACATCCTCGCCGACCTCGACGCCGGCTTCCGCGCCGCCAAGAGCTGACGAGCGAAGGGTTGACGAGCGAAGGGTTGACGAGCGAAGGGCTGATGTCGCCGGCCCGGCGGGTTGTTCCCGCCGGCCCGATGATCTCAGGTTCCGACTTCGACGAGTGTCAGGGCGAGCACGCCGCTCGCGTCACTGTGCGAAACGGCGCCGAGGTACTGCTGGCTGGTCTCGAGTCCCGACCAACCAACCTCCACGGTGCCTGACGCGCCGGTGACCGCCGCCGCGGGTGCGCTGTCGATCATCAGTGATCCATCGGTCGCGTTCGACACGATCCACCGATCGATCGCGTAAGCCAGCGGTGCGCGCGGAACCGACCATCCGTGGACGACCAGGGTGTAGGTGTCGTCGCCCGGTTGCGTCAGTTCGATCAGCTCGTTGCTGCCGCCGGCCGTGCTCTGTGCGATCACGGTTCCGCCCGAGTCCTCGAGGTAGAGGTCGATGTCATCGGGGCCCGAAATATCGAGTGCCAGTCGAAGGAAGGCGGTGTCGGTCAGCACGATGTCGATGCGGTCGACCCCGCCCTCCGGGCCGGGCGCATCGTCGGCCGACGGATACGTCTGGTCAGGGTCCTGCCCGATCGAGCCGGTGATCGGCTCGTTGGCCGCGAGTCCATGGCCGGCCGCCGCGTATGCGCCGGTGTAGCCGAACGAAACGTCGAAGCCGGCGCTTCCCGCCGTGCCGTCGCCCTCGATCTGGGGCGGCGCGTCGAGCGCCGCGCCGCGGACGGCGATCGGGCTCCGGGCCGAGTAGTCCCAGCCCCCCTTCCATTCGATGTCGCCGAAGCGCCACTCACCGACCGGGCCGGTGCCGTCGTTGGCAATCGTCACCTCGTAGGTCGCGGTCTCACCGGGCTGCAGCGTCAACCGCCGTGGTGTGACGGTGACGTCGTATCCGTCGGGTGCGTCGATGTATGCCTTCCAGTAGACGGGCTCGTCGGCGACGCTGGTGATCGTGCGCACGATGGTCTGCGAGCCGGCGAGTTCGGCGACGGCGATCGACGGGTAGTTGAGATCGCTGGGATCGATCGGCACGCCGACGCTCTCGAGGAAATCACACGTTCCGGGAGTGAAGATGCCGGCGTCGACGCCACACGTGAACGCCGCGTACTCGAACAGGCCGGCGTCGTAGATCATGCCCGGGTTGAACGACGAGCCGCGATCGTTCACCCTGCCGGGGTCGACATGGCCCGAACCGGTGTCGAACACGTCGGCCGGGCTCACCCGGTCGTTGTCGAGCACATGCTCGTACGCCGTCGTCATCAGGGCCGATCGCGCGGCTGCCGCGCTCCAGTCGGGGTGTGCCTGCTTCAGCAGCGCGAACAGTCCGGCCACGTGCGGGCTCGACATCGAGGTGCCCGAGATCGCCTGGAACAGTTCGCCGGGGGGCGCCGCGCCGGGGATCGGGGACGGCGTGTTGCCGGCCACGATCTGCAGTCCGGGCGCGGTGATGTCGGGCTTGATGACATCGAACGAGGAAGGGTTCGGTCCACGCGACGAGAAGATCGTGATCGACGGGTCGTAGTCGATGTGGATGTCATCGGCGGTGTTGGTGATCTTGGCGGTCGGCTCGTCGCTGTCGGCGATGTGCTGCTTCACCACGATGCCGTCGGAGTAGTCCATGTGTACCGACGGGACCCAGTGGTTGTCGGTGAACAGGTTGTCGACGTCGGAGTTGTTGTACATGATCATCCCGGCGCCGCCGGCCTGGTAGACCGCCTGGCTCTTGGCCGCCCGGGCGATCGCACCGCGTCGGCACAGCACGATGTTGCCCCCGACGAGGGCCGGGTCGAGCGTGCCCGGGATACAGAGGTCGCCGCCGGCGAATTCGGCGTCGACGAGCGGCAGTCTGCCGCGCCCGGTCCCCGGGGTCACCGATGCTCCGGTGATGCGAACGACGTCGCGGTCGTTCCAGTGCTTCCACCACTCGAACCAGCCATGCCAGCCGTGTGACGAGGACCTGTCGTCGTCGGCCGAGTCGCTCAACACAGCGGTGCCGGCCCAGAAGCGATATTGTGTGCTCGCGGCGACGGTGGTGATCCACGGAGCGTCACCGGGACCGCCGATCGTGCTCGCTCCGTCGCCGCTGTTGCCGGCCGACGTGGCGACGAACACACCGGCATCGGCGGCGAAGAGGAAGGCGATCGAGTCCGCACCGTCGATGCCCGGGCCGCCGCCGATCGAGTAGTTGATCACGTCGACCCCGTCGGCGACCGCTTGGTCGATCGCCGAGACCAGGTCGGAGGTGAAGCCGCCGAGGTCACCGAGCCCCTTGTACGCGATGACGTGAGCGCGTGGGGCGATGCCGCTGACCGCGCCCAGGTCGTTGCCGAAGATCTCGGCGTCGACGTCGAAGTTGCCCGCGGCGGTGCTCGCGGTGTGGGTGCCGTGGCCTATGTCGTCGCGCGCGGAGTCGAACTCGCCGGGATCGGCGCCGATCAGGGCGCGGTAGGTGTCGAGCATCTGGCGCGCGCCGATCAGCTTGTTGTTGCAGGTGAACGGCACGTCGATCGGGTTGTGGGCCTCATTGCCGAACTCGCAAGCCGGACGGGTCACGTCGTCGAGTACGACCGGTGGAGCCGGGTAGCTCCCGTCGTCGGCGAAGCTCGGGTGCTCCGGCCAGATCCCCGAGTCGATGATGCCGACGACGACGCCCTCGCCGGTGATACCCGACCGCCATGCGCCGCCGCGCGAGGTGAGGCCGAGGTAGGAGACGCTCGAATCGGTGTCGAGTTGGCGGAGTTCGTCGGGGATGACCTTGGCCACCTTGGGGTTCGCCGCCAGGCGCTCGGCCTCCTCGTGGGTCAGCGTCGCCGAGAAGCCGTTGAGGGCGTTGGTGTAGCCCTGCACCTTCTCGCTCCCGTCGATGTTCTCCTCGGCGAGCACCTGGTCGTGCTGCGCCTCGAGTTCGGCCGCCGCGACCTGGGCGGTCGGCGTGTCGAGGTCGTCCTGGGCGATGTCGGCAACCAACGGTTCCTCGCGCATCACGACGATGTAGCTGCCGGTTGTGCTCTCGACGACCTCCTCCTCGAGGTCGGCCTTCTCAGGCTTGGCAGGATCGGGGGTCTGCGCATTCGCGATCCCGATCGGCGCGGTCGCGCCCAGCGCGATGACACAGATGAGCCCGACGGTTCGGCGTCGCATGGACGTCCCCCATTCCGATTGAGCGGTGACCCGTCGCCGACCCACCCCGTGTCCCCTCCGGACACGGGGAGCGATGGTACGGCACCCTCGACCTGCCGCGCAAGGGGGTGCGTTGCTCCCCCGTGTTGATCCGTACGTCCCGCGGTTCGCGTTCAGTCGGAGCCGTCGAGCGCGTCGGGTTTCGCCAGGCCACCGGAGTCGCCACCGACGATCGAGTCGCTCCACGGCTGCTCACACAGGAACAATTCGGCTTCGCCTCCGGTGTGGTACCGGTAGTACCGATCACCGACCCGGAGTTCGATCACCGAACCGTCGCCGACGACCTGTGCGTAGATCATGTCCGGTTCGGGACACCCCAGCGACGAGTCGGACCAGACGACGAGGACGCCGGTGACGGGTTCGATCGCGGCCGGGTCGATGTCGAGGCGATCGGCGAGGTCGGAGATGGCGTCGTCGATGAATGGTGTGAGTCCGATGTCGATGTCGCCGTCCTCGAACACGGTTCTGTCGCTGCTCATCGGGTCGCCTCCGTACTCGGCATCCACCGCTCCGGCGGCGGTCTTCGCGGTCGTCGCCGTCTGTGGTGTGACGTCGCTGGTGACCGGCGTGGCCGTCGTGCCGGTCGTGCCGGATATCTCCGTCGTGTCGCCGGCTGTGGTGTCGCCGGCTGTGGTGTCGCTGTTCGACGAGTCGTCCGAGCCGGATGCGCACGCGGCTGTGAAGAGCAGGACGAGGGTGGCAAGCACGGCGCGCCGGGCACGATTCACGCCGCCACGGTACGGGCCGGCGCGTCTCAGGAGTCGTCGCGGAGATCGCGGAGGAACGACTCGAACTCGTCGCCGAGGTCGTCGGCCGACGGGATCGCCGCCTCGGCGCGGCGATCGAACTCGGCCTCGAGCATCTTGACGTACATCTTGAGTTGCTCGTCGCCCTCGACGATCTCGTCGTGTACCTCGCGCCACGTGGTGATCTGGTGGGTCAGGTCGAGTGTGGTCGGCACGTCGAGCACGTGACTCAGATGACGGACGAGCGCGGCCGCCGACTGCGGGTGCTCGGCATTCACCAGGTAGTGTGGGATGCCGACCCGCAGCGAGATCGCCGGGATCCTCCTCGCCTCGAGTTCGGCCTGCAGCACGCCGGCCACCCCGGTGATGCCCTCGTAGGTGGGAGCGCCGAGTCCGAGCCGTCCGGCGAGTTCGGCCTGCGAGGTACTTCCGGTCACCGGGGGGATGCGCGAGTGGGGGAGAGCCTCGGCGTTCGATCCGACCGTGACGACCGCCTCGCAGCCGAGCGCGTCGGACACCGAGATCACCGCATCGACGTACGTGCGCCAGTTGAGGTGGGGCTCGACGCCGATCAGCCCGACGACGTCGCGGTGCCCGTCGCCCCGTTGGAGGACGAACTCGTTGGCGGGCCAGAGGATCTCCCGGGCGTCGTCGTCGTCGTCGATGGTGACGTGAGGGCGTTGCTGGGTGAAGTCGTAGAACGGGTCGGGGTCGATCTCGCCGACCGTGATCGCGTGGTCGGCCGATGTGAACGCGTTCACCGCCTGTGTGGCTGCGCCGCCGACGTCGAACCATCCCTCGAGCCCGACGAGCAGGACCGGACGTTCGAGTGCGCCGATCTCGTCCGGCCTGAAGTCGAGCACATCGGTCGCGTTCACCCCGACGAGTCTGCCAGTGCCAGGCGCCCCTCCCTCCCCTCGCCCCGACCCGTTCTCGTGAGGATGTTGCGCACCAGGAGCGCAGCATCCTCACCGAGTCGAATCGCTCTTGACAAGGAGATTGTCTATATGACATGATGGTTGTCGTATGGACGATCGAAGCGTTCTGGCGGATCCGGCGACCGTCGCGATCGACCCGGCGACCGTGCTGCTCGACGAGGTGCGGCTGTTGATGCACCGGATCGAGAAGTTCGTCGACGACCTGCATGCCGACCTGTCAGTCTCGACGCCGGAGCGGGCGGTCCTCGAGTACCTGCATCGGCGCGGTCCGGCGACGGTGCCCGACATCGCGAGGGAGCGCGGCGTGTCCCGGCAGCACATCCAGACGGTCGTCAACGGGTTGCTCGACCACACCAATGTCGAGGCGGTGCGCAACCCTGCACACCGCCGCTCGTCCCTCATCGTCCCGACCGACGATGGGCGCCGGCTGATCGAGGAGATGCTCGACCGCGAGCAGCGAGCGATGACCGAACGGCTGGCCGGGATCAGCGGGCGCTCGATGCTCGGTGCTGCCCACGTGCTCGCCGAATTCCGCAGCCGACTCTGACCCCGACCCCGGCCCTTACCGAAACCGAAGGAGAACCCCCGAATGGGTGCCATCACCAACCGCCTCTACGACCAGTTCCGCATGCCGCGCGGCCCGCTCGGACATCTCGCAGGGCGCATCATGTCCAAGCGATCGTCCAACGTCGAGCGCAGCGCCTGGACCGTCGATCTCCTCGACCTCGCGCCCGACGCGCGCGTGCTCGAGGTCGGCTTCGGTCCCGGTCTGGGCGTCGAGGCCGCACTTGAAGCAGCCCCCGACGGTGCTGTCGTCGGTCTCGACCACTCCTCGACGATGCGGTCGGCCGCCGCCAAGCGCAACGCGGCCGCGCAGCGCGCCGGGCGGCTCACGCTGCGGGTCGGCGATCCGCAGGATCCACCCGACGATCTCGGCGCCTTCGACGCGATCTTCTCGTGCAATGTCTGGTTGTTCTGGGACGATCAGGTCGACACGCTCGCCGTACTCGCAGCCCTTCTCGAGCCGGGCGGACAGCTCGCCGTGACACACCTACCGCGCCACGGCGGCGCGGACGCCTCGGCCACCGCCGAGGTCGGCGATCGGATCGAGACCCAACTGAAGGAGATCGGACTCGTCGATGTCGAGCGCCACACCCTCGACATCGATCCCGTTCCCGCCGTCTGTGTGATCGCCCGTTCCGCCTGGACCGGTAGCGCCATCCGAAACTTGTACGGATCTTCCCGCTGAGCGCGATCCTGCGTACAAGGTTCAGCGGCCGGTCCGAAACTTGTACGGATCTTCCCGCTGAGCGCGATCCTGCGTACAAGTTTCTGGGTTGTCAGTCGAGGTCGGTGGGGAGGCGCGAGATGACGTGGGTGATGCAGGCGGTGAGGGCCTCGATGTCGCTCGGATCGATCGCCGGGAACATGCCGATCCGGAGCTGGTTGCGGCCGAGCTTACGGTAGGCGTCGGTGTCGAGG
>PVMS01162160.1_pt1 | contig 18444 bp, 16 predicted proteins | sample 1853461 | NCBI WGS metagenome assembly PVMS01 (sample SAMN08582032, study PRJNA380276) | Marine sediment metagenome, whole genome shotgun sequencing project. | isolation source: ocean sediment barecode stripped | collected 2017 | reverse complement strand
TGTTAACAAAAAAGGGTCTGCCTATAGGCAGGCCTTTTTTGTTAACAGTGTGGGCGGTGTTTGATTCGGGCTCCCAGTTCGACTAATGAATGCATGGCGGATTGCGGTGAGCAATACGTCAGGCAGTCATTAGGACCGCGAGCGAAGCGATGCGACCCCGCCGTTCGAAGAACAAGGGGCGACTGAGCGTTAGCGAAGGAGTAAATCTCTCCGGGCGCGCCAAACAGAACAAAGACCCCCTTGTGGGGTCTTTTTTGTTTAATAGATTGAACGCAAAGCACACCAGATTTACATAAATCTATTTCACATAAACATCGTCGACCGAATGGGCAATCGTGGTTTAAAGCGATGCAGAAGGCTCGTTAGCCAGTGTTTATATTGGCTTATTGCCTAGCCATACAGGGTAAGTTAGGATTCACGGTTAGGCTGCCAAACGCGGTAAGCCAAAATATTGGCCGCCACTAAATAAAAGCCATATTCATTCATTTCCAGATCCCACTAGATAGATTGCTGAATTTGATATAAGTCACAAATTCGCAACTAATAATCTGATAAAACAACAGTCTGGACAACCACGAGACATAGTTGCTCATGCAAAACTTTGAAGAATTTCTGACCACGCATGCAGGCGAAATCAGCCTGATTGGTCTTGCGGTTAATATCGTGGGCGCGGCATTTTTGTGCTCAATACTGGCGTGGGTTTACGTCAAATTCGGAACAACTCTTTCGAACCGGACCACGCTTGCAAAAACCTTCTTACTGGTCGGGGTGACTACCACTCTAATTATTACCGTCGTCAAATCATCCCTCGCACTGTCGTTGGGTCTGGTTGGCGCCTTATCAATCGTCAGGTTTCGAGCTGCCATCAAGGAGCCCGAAGAGTTAGGTTATCTTTTTCTTACGATAGCAATCGGCTTGGGTTTCGGTGCTGATCAGCGGGCAGTTACTCTGATAGCTTTCTTCCTGATAATTGCTTTGATTCTGTTATTTCGGGCGTATACAAAATCTCGTTATGAGCAGAATAATTTATTTCTTAAGATCCGTACCCGCGATGGTGCGGCTGAATTGGACGTAGAAAAGCTTGTTAGCGACTTGAGTCGATCATGCTCGAACATGAATCTGCGTCGCTTCGAGGAACATGATCAGGGGGTAGAGGTGATTTTTACGATTGTGGTCGACAGTTTTTCTGATTTCATCGTATTGCGTAATCAACTCAAGGAACAATACCAGGGCCTCGACATCACATTCGTGGAAGACATCCGACTGACCTAGTCGGGGTTTTATCCCGATGGCAATTTATATCAAGCAAACATCCGCGCAGGGCAAGAATAAACTACCCAGACGTCCTCGTTCCCTATTGCTCCTGTTGGTGCTTATACAACTGCCAATCACTATCTTTGTGATCGCTTTCGGCTGGATGCTTTTAACAAGTTTCCAGTACCAGGGATTCAAGATGCAAAATATCGGACCCTATGCGGCGATCAGCAATAGTTTGGAAGGGTTTCGAGCATATCGCTTTCCTGTTGCCCATTGGCTGGGACTCGCCGAGAGTCTGCCGATCATTTATCTGGATATTAAGCAAGAAAATTACCGGGCGTTGGAATATGCCGCCCAGCATGACACCGCCATTCAGGATGGCCGTATTACTGGAGATACATTACGCCGGGAAATATTCGTTAAAGCAAATATGCGGCTGAACGATGAGACACTACCGATCAAAATTCGCCTGAAAGGCGATCGGCGACTTCACTGGGAGAATCCGGACAAATGGTCATTCAGAATTGAGATTCGCGGCGAACGCTCTTTGTTCGGTATGCAAACGTTCTCGTTGCAGAAACCCGTCACCCGTAACTATCTGTATGAATGGTTTTTTCACAAACTGCTAAAACGTGAAGGCATAATTGGCTTGCGCTACGACTTCATCCAGTTGTACGTAAACGGAAAATCTCAAGGCATCTATGCCGTTGAAGAGCATTTCGACAAAATACTGCTCGAAAACAATAACCGCCGCGAGGCACCCATCGTTCGCTTCTCTGAATATATGGCGGGCGACAAAGACTGGTTTCAGATGCCAGTTACACCATTCAATAAAAACCGTTGGTTGGAAAAAGATCCCGAGATGCTCCGTCAGGCATCCAATCTGCTTGAAGACTTCCACTACGGAAGAAAAACTATCGGCGAGGTTTTCGATATTGAATTACTTGCCCGTTATTTCGCCATAGTCGATCTGACAGATAGCTTTCATGCCGCTCTGGCAAAAAGTGTCCGTTTCTACTACAACCCAATCAATAAGAAACTCGAGCCTATAGGCTTCGACGCCCAATTCAGCGACCGAAAATTTCCTGTGCTTTTGCAAGAGCTGAGTGATTTCCGCATGGAGGAAGGCTATAACATTAAAGACTTCTACAACGCCTTCTTCGGGCCAGATATCAATAACAAAGTGGTATTTATAGAAACGTATGTGCAAGAACTTGAACGCATATCTAAACCAGAATTTCTGGATGAGCTCTTCGAGGAAATTGGGGAAGAATTGGAAGAAAAACAGGATGCAATCTATGCTGAAATTCCATGGCACGATGTATGGACCGGTCACTTGCTTACAACCGGTGTAAGCGCTCTATTCTATTTCAGCAAGGAAAAACTGTACGAGCGACAGATATTTATCCGCCAGCGCCTGTCACCTATGGGCGCAGTGACCGCCTATATAGAAGACATTGACGATCAACGTATGGTAGTACAAATGGCGAACGCACAAAAACTGCCGATTGAAATACTGGAAGCCGTACACGACGACATCGTCTACAAGCCTGCTAAACGTTTGCTGCTAAACGAAAAGCCCCGCTATGAACCAATGGCTTTCAAACATTATGAACTGCTCGCCAGCGGTCCGAGGCCCGCGCCCGAGAAGGTTAAGGGGCCAGCAAAACTTATAACCATAAAACCAAGCAAAACTGCTATTCGCTATCGGGTTCCGGGCTCAAGCACCAGTAGGGAACATGACTTGTTCAATTGGCGGCCGGCAGGAATGCAAGATACCGCTGAGGTTCCGTACAACCGCTTTATGCCGCTTGAAGCCAGAGATTTTTTAGCTATTGATAACGCCAGTAAAACTGTCGCATTCAAGCCCGGTGTTTGGCTGATCACCCGTGACATACTAATCCCGGAAGGTTATACGCTGGTAGGCAACCCCGGCACCACCATCGACCTCCTGAGTGGAAGCCGCCTGGTGAGTTATTCACCGCTTGTCTTTAACGGCACACAAGAAGATCCATTTGTTATCACATCCAGCGATAAAACCGGTAAGGGCATGGTAGTTCTTGAGGCCAAAACCCGGTCAACTCTAAACTACGTACGATTTGAAAATCTTGCTCTGGCTGAAGGTGAGGCATGGGCTCTCTCATCGGTAGTTACCTTCCATCGGTCAGATGTAGATATAAAAAACAGTTACTTTGGAGACAATCAGTCCGAAGACGTACTGAATATTGTCCGCTCAAATTTCAGGATCGACAGTTGTATTTTTATGAATATTATGAGTGATGCCTTCGACAGCGATTTTTCAAATGGCCGAGTAGAAAATACCCAGTACGTCAATATTGGAAATGATGCCATTGACGTATCCGGCTCCTCCATTGTATTGCGTCATGTGACCATCGAAGGCGCAGGTGACAAAGGCCTGAGTGTCGGCGAAGCAAGCCGAATGGAAACGGAGTACGTGAATATTGCTAATGCCAACATAGGGGTTGCGGTCAAGGATAATTCGTATTTCGAGGGAATGACGCTGACGATCCGTAATACTAATGTAGGTATTGCCCTGTTCCAGAAAAAACCGGAATATGGTTCCGCGTCGGCAGCTCTGTGGCGCACCACGCTGGACAACGTCACTGAAAGTCACTGGCTGGAGGAAGGTTCAGAGCTGTCCTGGGAAGGGGTGCCGGTTATACCTAACAAGGTTGAACTAAAGAAAGTGCTGTATGGAGAGGAGCAAACAAAGGAAAAAGCTCCAGCGACAAAACGACCTGCACCGTGACTTTCATGCAAGAAACCTGGAGCAAAAACGAATACGACTTTGACCCGGATGACCAACGTTTCGAGCGTAAGTTCACCAGCGATGCATTGTCCGCGCATGATCTGGATACCATTCTGCGTGTTCATCCCAGCACGTTTATCATCGCCTATCCTGATCGGTGGATAAATAATATCTATCTCGACACTCATAACTTGTCCTGCTATCAGGATCACACCCATGGATGCAGATCACGCGCAAAATTTCGATTCCGCTGGTACGGGGATCTGTATCAGCCGCAGGCAAGACCGGTACTCGAAATCAAGCGCAAAATCGGCTTGGTAGGCAGTAAACTCAGATTTGACCTGCCTGAGCTCGACTCATCTAAGGGATTCTTTGATGAAGGGCTAAAAGCATTGCTCCGAGAAACTGACATCGACCCAAGGATTGTAGGCCGCATAGATACCATGCGATGTGTGGTTGGAAACCGTTATCGACGTACTTACTTTGTAACGGCGGATGGCGATTTCAGAATGACCATTGACCGCGATTTACAATTTTATGAAATTCCCACCCGACCAATGCTTATAAAAAACCCTATCCTCGACAATACGGTCATACTTGAGCTCAAATATCAGAACGAACTAAATGACAAGGTCGAAGAAATTACCCGGCATTTACCCTTCCGCATAAATCGTATGTCCAAGTACATACTTGGAATTGAGCAATTAGCTGCCACTGGTCGATGGTAGAGAACCACAAATCACACGGCTGCTTTGTAGAACGCATCTACATCATCGCTCGGCGGTGAAACAGGGCGTGCTCGATATGTTTTCGCGGATGTTATAAAGACGTCAGCAGGCGGCCACACGAGTAAAAACCTGCTCAAGAAAATCAATTGAGCAACTTAAAGCTTAAGATATTCGTCTGAGCGTATTCTTGTCGCGATGATGAAACAGTTCATCCTGACCTTTTATATCAAGCACTGTATCTTCGGCATAACTAAAACTGTCGTTGTCATGGACATCAATACGCAGTTCATAACGCACGATTCTGAATTCTTCGGCCAGAAATTTATTCGAGCAGATGCCGTAAGTCTCGGAACCCACTTCTGCAAACATTTCAAAACTCTTCGCATCCGCATCCGTAGTACCGCCGGCAATGACGCTCGTGCCCCGCGGTACGATGAAACAGCGCATGACCTGCCGGTTGCCCGCATCCCAAAGCCAGTAACCCACCTCCTCATGAAACGCTGAATCTTCACCAATACGGAACGCGGTAGTGCTGTAACGCAAACCATACAGGGACTGTTCATGATTATTGACCTCACCTATAGGCTCTAAGCTAATTCGCTCTCGAAACGCGGTCTGGCCAACGCTGCGGGCCTCATCCGGGGCAAGATCCTCGCCCTTATCTCCCTCCCAGACCCCCGCTAATGGCGCCAGTGGGCCAAGATTCTTAATGTCGTCGTTCATATCTTCATCCTCATGGAAACAGATTCTGACTGTGCAATGTAGAGTGGCGCAGACGGTCACACCTTATCACCTTGCGGCATACCTGAACGTGGCTTATCGTCATCTAAGCAAAACCCGTCGCGTTATTAACTAAAACCCTACAGGCTTTTGTCAAGAGCATGCAACAAACTGATTTGGATCAAAGTGTTTATTAAAAATTGAATACCGGATTACAAATTATTCCTCTGGCCAATCTCGCGCTGGCCTTTATTCCCGTCGCCATCGTGGCCATCATCATGCTGCGCTGGTCACTGGATGCCCGTACCGGCATGTTTGCGATTGTGCGCATGCTGATGCAACTGGCATTGGTTGGTTACCTGCTTAACTGGATTTTTTCAACTCACTCGTCACTTATCGTAGTTGGACTTCTAACCATTATGCTAAGCGCCGCGAGCTGGATCGCGATGCGAGCACTGCAGCAAAGACAGTGGCAGGATTTTGGTCGGGCACTTCTCGCTATAAGTATAGGCGGATGCCTGACGCTTGCGCTTATCACCAACCTGGTACTCGAAGTCCAACCCTGGTATTCGCCTCGGCAGGTGATCCCTTTGGCTGGCATGATCTTCGCAAGCGCTATGAACACGGTAAGCCTGGCAGCCGAACGACTTGAGGCGGAGATAGGTCGTGGCGTTGCCAGAAAAGAAGCGCGCCGACTTGCCTACTCAGCGGCGCTTATACCGTTGCTGAATATCTTGTTCGCAGTCGGCCTGGTTTCACTTCCAGGCATGATGACTGGCCAGATTTTGTCCGGCATATCACCGCTGATCGCGGTCCGTTATCAAATCATGGTGATGTGTATGCTGACCGGGGCCTCCGGAATTTCAGCCGCAATTTACTTATCACTCGCCATACGTAACAAATCCTGAAAATGAGCATTGCACTCCACAGTCCTGGCAAGCAACTGCTGGTATGCTGTATTGATTCACGTTGTTTGTACCGCAAAACTTATAAGCATGTCTGACCACGCATCACTCAGAGCTCAGGTTGATAAGTTGTTGCCAAACTGGCGCAGCTGGTACCCAAGCCTGTTTCATGCTGCGGAAGATTTAGGCCTGATACGCGCCCGCGTGTGCTCCCTCGATTCGCTGATGCTCTCCAGTCGCCATTCCGGCATACAGAACCAAGCATTGCAGGCTCATCGTGAACTATGGGGCGGTGACGGCGACAAATGACTGACACAGCAGTTGCTCCCTCCATATGGCAGGTCTATATACTGGAATGCGGTGACGGTAGCCTCTACACCGGCATTGCGCTTAACCTCGAAGAACGCCTCACCACACACAACCAAGGCAACGGCGCCAAATACACCCGCGGTCGCCTGCCTGTGCGCCTGGTCTATGCGGAACCGGCACCGGACCGCACTACTGCTGCGCGGCGCGAATGGGCCATCAAAAAATTGCCCAGAGCAGACAAGCTCCTCCTCATCGATATATCAGATACAGCGGTCAGGCTCTCCGCTGACTGAACAGCCGGACAACCCGTGCCCATTCGCATTGCTCCTCCGGTTAAATTGCTGGTCAGCATTCCAGCGGAGCAAAGCTGTGCCTAACAAAAATACGCCTGATACAACTCACGATATCCATGACGATAGTGAGGAATTTAATTTTCAACCCGGCATCATTTCACGCCGCAGCTTTCTCGCAGCTACGGCCGGTGTGGCCGCGGCAGGTTGCACGAATGCGGACGAACGAGTCGCCGCCGCTGAAGCAACTGCCGCAGAACGCAAGGCCAAAGCACCCAAAGCACCGTTCGATACCCTGCGTGAATACGTCGCCGCTATTGAAGCGCATGGATTGCTGTTGCGATTCGACAAGGTTGATCAGGATGCCTATGAAGGCACGGCAATAGTCTATGCACTGATTGACAAGTACGGCTGGTATGACGCACCCGCCGTATTGTTCGAGAACGTCAAACAGGATGGCCAGTGGATCAAAGGCCCGGTACTCATTAATCACATGGGGCATTGGGACACGGAGTGCATCACCTTCGGCCTCGAACCGGTTAAGGGCAACAGCCGAGAAAGCTACCGCAAAGCACTGGACCACATGCGCGGCCGCCTGGTTAACGGCAAATATCCTGAAATCACACCCGTCGTGGTCAGCAATGAACAGGCGCTTTGCAAACAGGTGATCGAAACCGGTGACGATATCGACATCACCAAGTTTGCCTTTATCAAGAGCAATCCTGCCGATGGAGGGCGCTACGTCAATACGGGCTCGGTGTTTACATCCGACCCCGACATGGGCGTAAATTTCGGCACCTACCGCTGCCAGATTCGTGGTCCAAAAATTCTGGGGATTAATCCCGAGCCCAACCAAACCGGCTGGAAAATGCTCATGGCCGCGAAGGAACGCGGTGACAAAATCGCAAAAATTTCCATCGCCGTGGGGCAGGACCCCTATGTCTGGGTGATTAGTAGCTCGAGAATTGCGCCACGATTCGGCCCCAAGGTAACACCCATCGACGAGTTCGCGATCGCGGGCGGCATGCGTGGCAGGGCCATTGAAACCGTCAAGAGCGAAACCAACGACCTCATGGTGCCTGCAAATTGCGAGATGATCATCGAGGGTGAGGTGCCGCTGCAGGGAGAGATGCTCCCCGAAGGTCCTTTCGGTGAAATGTACGGCTACCTTGGTCAAAGAAAAGATGAAAACTTTTGGATGAACATTACAGCTATCACCTACCGAAAAGATCCGTGGTTAATGAATGTGTTCACCGGAGCAATCCGTGGCTATACCACGGCCCCGGTAGCGTCGCTGTACAACGAAAGTTTCTCAAAAATGATCCCGGGACTGGTTGAGATTAATCAGGCGGTTGATACAACCGGTCTGTGTTTCGTGAGAATAAAGAAAACAGAACCTGGCCAGGGGCTCAAGGTGGGCAAGCGGCTCGCGTCTATCGTGCCATTATACAAGATGACCATTGTTGTGGATGAAGACGTGGACATACTTAACTGGTACGAGGTTGGTCTTGCGATCGGCTCCCGCTACACGCCAGCGACGGCAACAGAAATTTTTTCTGGCCGCGGCATGCCACTCGATCCGAGTTCGTCAGAGCACCGTTACGAATCGAGCAAGATAATCATCGATGCCACCCGACAATGGCCAGAAGAAGGTGGCCCCAAAGACTTCCCGATACTTAACCGGGTGCTGCTGGAAGAACTAGCGCCTGATGCCTTCGACATTGCGATGGGCAACTGGGGCGACGTGATCAATAGCTGGGGTAAGACACGCTACTAAATTAAACGACTACATGGTCTGTTGCCTGGTAAGCATTGCGATGGGCAACCCTCAGGCACGCAAGCCGGCCAGGAACCTTACCGGATCCGCATCTGCTTCCAGTTGTTCTACCAATGCCGAGCCAACAATCACGCCGTTAGCATGCCCCCCCAGATTCCGCACCTGGTCTGCATGCCGCACACCAAAGCCGGCGCAAACCGGCACATCAGAAAAACGCTTTACCTTATCGAGATAATCTGTAACTTCCGGAGGTAATTCCACATCACCCCCAGTAATACCTGTAATGGTGACCGCGTACACAAATCCCTGGCTGCCCTTGCACAGCTTCTTGAGCCGATCATCAGGCGTTACCGGTGTTACCAGTTGCACAAGTGCCAGCCCCTGCTTGTCGAGAGCGGCACGAAACAGTTCGCTTTCTTCCCATGGCAAATCAGGCACGATGAATCCGCACACACCTGCCGTTATGGCCTTCTCGGCGAGCACGTCGAAGCCAAAAGCCAATAACGGATTCAGGTAGCTCATCAAAATAATTGGCGCGCCAAGTTCGCCCGCTGCTGTCAGTTCATCGAGTATCCAGTGCAGACTAACGCCCGCTGCAATCGCTGCATGGCTGGACCGTTGAATCGTCACGCCATCAGCCATCGGGTCTGAGAATGGTACCCCGACTTCGATAACATCACCCTCAGATGCGATAGCTTTAAGCGTTGCTATAAATGCATCTTTATCCGGATAGCCGGCCGTAATAAAAGGCACCAGCGCCACCTTGCCAAGATCATTTGCAGATTCAAGAGCCGCAGTTATTTGGTCGCGCGGTAATTGATTGCTCATATTACCCTCCGTTCCGGTCGCCAAGAGGAGAGGGTATGTGTTTGGAAAGTGTTGGCATGTCTTTATCGCCACGACCGGACAAACCGATCAGTATGGTCTTGCCCGGATGCTCTGCAGCCCAGACTCGTCCACCCGCCAAGGCGTGCGCCGACTCAAGCGCCGGTAAAATTCCCTCGGCAGCACAACACTCCTGCAGCGCACTCAATGCATCATCGTCCGTTGCCGACACATAGCTCACCCGGCCGATGGCCTGCAGCAGTGAGTGCTCAGGCCCGACCCCAGGATAATCGAGTCCGGCCGAAATCGAGTGTGTATCCTCTATCTGTCCGTCGTCGTCGTACAACAACACCGAGTAACTACCGTGCAAAACGCCGGGCTTGCCGGTCGCCAGCGTTGCGGAATTATCCCCCAGCGCAGGACCGCGGCCACCCGCCTCTACACCCAGCAATTCGATAGATGCATCACCAAGCAGGGGATGAAACAGCCCAATGGCGTTCGACCCTCCACCGACACAGGCAATTGCCACATCGGGCAAGCTGCCTGTCTGCTCCAGTATTTGTACACGCGCTTCGGTACCTATCACCGATTGCAGGCGCTGCACAAGATAAGGATACGGATGCGGACCCACGGCCGAACCAAGCAGATAATAACTACCGTCGGGATCAGCGACCCAGTTGCGAAAGGCCTCATCAATTGCGGCACGCAGTGTCTTGTCGCCGGACTCGACAGCGACAACCCGGGCTCCCAATTGATACATACGATCAACATTCGGAGCCTGACGCTGTATGTCGACCGAACCCATGTACACCGTGCAGGGAATGCCAACCCGAGCACAGGCTGCGGCGGTCGCGACACCATGCTGTCCGGCACCGGTTTCCGCAATAACGCGCTTCGCGCCCATTTGCTGCGCGAGCAATGCCTGGCCCAACGCATTGTTTATCTTGTGTGCCCCGGTGTGCGCAAGATCTTCGCGTTTCAGATACACCTCTGCACCCCAGCGCTTGCTTAAACCTTTGGCAAGCGTTAGCGGCGTTGGTCTGCCAGCCCAGGTGTGCAACTGCTGCTCAAGATGTGCCATGAACTCAGCGTCGTCGAGATACAGACGAACCTTGTCGGCCAGGCGCGATAATGCTGGCACCAGTGTTTCCGGCGCATAGCAGCCACCGAAAGGTCCATAACGGCCGAATTCATCCGGCAGTTCATTGTTAATAAGCCGCGCCAGTAATTCAGCGCGCTGCTCGTGGTTAATATCAACCTGCATGGGTTCCTCTGCTTACCTGGTTGGCTACCCTAATTTTCTGCCTTAGTTTTCTGCCCTGGCCGCCGCCACGAAGGCTGCAATCTTTATCGGATCTTTTACTCCGGGGCTTGATTCCACACCAGTGCTCACATCAACACCCCACGGGTGCACTTGAATAATGGCCTCACCTACGTTATCCGGGCTTAAGCCCCCCGCTAACATCAGACAGGTGCGATGTGCGATCTGGGCCGCATGATCCCAGTTCGGCTTCAGGCCTACCCCACTACGCGCACCTTCAAACAACATGTGCGCGGGCCAGACCATTTCGTCATTATCAAAGTCGGCCGTAAATTTATCTCTGTACACAGGAAAACAACCTATATGGTCAGGCACGTTTAAGCCTGCGAAATCATCTGCGTCTGTTTGCAGCCAGTCAGGGCCGAATTTATCGCGCACCACATTCCATTCATCTGCCGTGGGATGAAGCATGACCGCAACTTTCGCCACACTTGCCGGTAGATTCTTTGCAAGCTCAACTGCCCGAACCGGTGTCACCTGTCGGGGGGATTCAGCAAACACAAAACCCAGCGCATCAGCACCTGCATCTACAGCCACCTGCACAGCTTCTTCCGTATTTAATCCGCATATTTTTACGAACATGCCGAGAGTCCTGCCGCTTTTAATGTCGCCACCGTCGTAGCCGGATCGCCACTGCGCATCAGCGCCGTTCCGACTAAAGCCATGCGATAACCCAGCTTCACCAACGCCTCAACCTGAGCTGCATCAGTAACACCGCTTTCCGCAACCCAGACCATATCAGTAGGTAAAGTTGGTGCCATGCGCTGAAAGTGTTCAAAGTTTACTTTAAGTGTGCGCAGATCGCGGCAGTTAACACCTAACAGGTAATCACATCGGCCAGCCTTCACACCCGCACCAAACTGCTCTAATACCGGCACGCATTTGTCCAAATCGGCAGAGTCGAAGACTTCCATTAAGACGAACAGCCCCTGCTCGAACGCTGTTTCCAGCATTGCCGCCATCTGGGCAGTATCGAGTATTGCTGCGATCAGCAATACTCCAGATGCACCGGCTAAGCGTGCCTCCCGCACCTGGTAGCGGGACACCAGAAAATCCTTGCGCATAACCGGCACCGACCCAATGTTTGCAGCAACTGCATCCAGATCGTCAAGACTTCCGCTGAACTGCTCCGGTTCGGTCAATACCGACAACACGGCAGCGCCGCCTCGCACATAAGCCGCCGCCTGCACTTCCATCGAGGTCTGCGAATCATCCAGCTGACCTTCGGCGGGTGAACGTTTTTTTATTTCCGCAATCAGGTCAAACCCGCCACTTGGCAAGCGCAGACCGCTCGGATGTTCCAGGTTAAGCAATTGCGCGCGTTGTTGTACATCACTTAACACACCTCGAGAAGCTACATCACGCTGACGACTCGACTCCGCCATACCCAGCAAAAAATCACTTTCGGCGGCCATATTCATGCAAGCGACTCACTAAAAGCTCTCAGTTGGCGTAAAAACTTTTCGCTCCCACCTGATGATATGGCTTCCTTGGCAGTTGCAATGCCTTCATTCAGCCCGGGGGCTCGCCCCGTTAACTCAAGTATGAGTCCGGCCCCGAGTACCAATGCATCATGGTGCGGACCCCGATCCCGTCCGTTCAGCACGTCTTCCAGTGCGTGCGCGTTATGCTCCGCATCGCCGCCAGCAAGATCCTCAGGCGCACAACGTGCAATGCCAAAATCACGCGGATCGCGCTGCTCACGATGCACGTGCCCGGGGGTAACGGCAAACAGTTCGAATCGCCCGACGGGCGTGGGTTCATCCCAGCCCGGTTCACCATGCACAACAAATGCATGCTGCACATGGGGCATACCGGCCAGGCTTTCCGCCATCAGCTTTGCCATTGGCGAACTGAATGCACCTATCAGGCTGAAGGGTGGCGTAGCAGGATTAGTCAGCGGACCCAATATATTGAATACAGTACGAACACCAAGCGCACCGCGAATGGGCGCGATGTGTTTCATGGCCGGATGAAAAACCTGCGCGAACAGGAACGTAAAGTTGGTGTGCGCCAGACAGTCAGCTGCTATCTGCGGGTCGGCAGGGAGCTTCACTCCCAGCGCCTCAAGCACATCCGCACTCCCTGACTTGCTGGAAACCGAACGATTGCCATGCTTGATCATCGGAACGCCACAAGCGGAGGCCAGCAAGGCCGTCCCCGTGGACAGGTTCAGGCTACCCGATCCATCACCGCCGGTGCCAACCGAATCGGCCGCCGGCATTTCCGGGTCGCGACTAAACGGCAAAGCCATATCGCGCATCGCCTGGGCGAACCCACGGATTTCATCTGCATTTTCACCAAGGGCACGCAGAGCAGCCAGCAGCGCGCCTGCCCGGGCAGGCTCCAATACGCCCTCAGCCAACAAGCGCATGAGATCACCGGCCTGCGCCTCACTTAAGTGCTGACCGTCAAGAAGTTGTTCCAGCAGTGCTTTTGAATCAATGCTCATAAATCTGCTCTGATTTGCTATCCGTACTAACTACCCTTTAAGTTGCAGGAAATTTTCCAGCAACTGATCGCCTTCGGGTGTTAGCACGCTTTCCGGGTGAAACTGGACACCTTCAATGGGCAGTTCCCGGTGACGCACACCCATAATTTCCCCCCCGGTTGTGCGCGCTGTAACTTCCAGCACTGCGGGAATATTATCCCGTGCCGCCGCGAGCGAATGATAACGACCCACTTCGCAGGGTTGTGGCAAGCCTACAAACAATGACTGACCATCGTGCTCAATCATGGAGGTCTTGCCATGCATCAGCCGCGCAGCAGATACTATCTTGCCCCCAAAATGTGCCACAAGACTCTGGTGCCCAAGACAAACGCCCAGAATCGGCACGCGCGCCTCGAAGGCCGCAATCATTTTCAATGACACACCCGCATCTTCCGGACGGCCTGGCCCGGGCGAGATAACCAGATGAGAAAAATCTGATTCCAATGCCTTAGCAACACCTATCTGATCATTGCGATGAACTTCGACTTCTGCTCCCAGCACGAGAAATGACTGCACCAGGTTATAGGTGAACGAATCGTAGTTATCGATTAACAGGACATGCGCACTCACAAGCCTTCCTCCGCCATCGCCATCGCCCGTCGAAGAATCTCGCTCTTGGCCAGCACCTCGGCATATTCATATTCGGGCTGGCTGTCGGCAACGATGCCCGCACCAGCCTGATAGCTGTAATGCTCTCCCTGGAACACCAGTGTACGGATGGTAATGGCCTGATCCATATCGCCGTTATTGCCAAAGTAACCGACCGTCCCGGCATATAAGCCTCTACTCTCCGGCTCCAGCTCATCAATGAGCTCCATGGCACGCACCTTCGGGGCGCCCACCAGCGTACCCGCAGGAAATGCTGCCGCGAACAGGTCGAATGCATCACAATCCGGGCGCAGTTCCCCCTGCACACCGCTGACGATGTGCATCACGTGACTGTATCGCTCAATTGATCGATAGGGTTCCACGTACACGGAGCCTCCTGTCGCTACACGACCCAAATCATTGCGCGCCAGATCCACCAGCATGACGTGTTCTGCATTTTCTTTTTCGTCAGCCAGCAGCGACTGTTCATTGGCATCATCCTCGAGCATATCCGCGCCACGAGGACGTGTGCCAGCGATGGGACGCAATGAGGCAGTTGTCTCGCTCAGACGAACCAACGCCTCTGGCGACGACCCAACAACCTGCACATCGCCCAGATCACAATAGAACATGTAGGGAGAGGGATTAAGCAGCCGCAGTGCTCGGTAACATTCGAATGGATGCAGACTGTGTTTGCCCGCGAAACGTACCGACAACACAATCTGGTAAATATCACCGCTGGTAATATATTCCTTCGCCTGGTCTACCTTCCGCATAAATTCTTTATCAGACAGGCTCTGTTCCGCCGGTTCATAACTACCTGATTTCGCCGCTGGCAAAGGACCCGCCAGCAACTGTCGCACTTGGGCACACAACTGCTGACGTTCAGTTTCAGTGCCCGCGTGCAACAGTGCAATGCGTCGGCTCAGATGGTCAAAGACGAGTAGTGATTCTGTGCCCAGGTACGCAACTTCCGGGGGCAGAGGGCCAACATGCTCAGTCGGCGGATTTTCAAGGCGCTCAAAATAGCGCACGGTATCGTAGCCAGCAACGCCAACCAGGCCACCCGAAAACGGGAGCCCCTCAACTTCGGGCGCCAGTTTAGGCGTTCTCGCCAGCGCATCACGCAGCGCATCAAGCAGCTCGGCCTGACTGGTCGGACGAGGTAGTTCGACATCGCCATAACGGATGCCGTTTTCATCCAGCCTGAACTCCAGCGCAGCGCCGAAACCTAAAAATGAATAGCGTGCAAGGTTAGCGCCCTTCTCCACACTCTCCAGTAGAAAGCGCGGCTGTAGAGGACCAAGTTTCAGATAAGTCGAAACCGGCGTATCCAGATCAGCAGCTATATCAAAAGGTGGTTGCATGATTCCGTCATTCTAAATTCAATTTAAGCCCCAATGGGCAGGTAATATCTCTGGTCTATATTATTTATGGGCAATAAAAAACCCATCACCGCGGCACGGAGATGGGTTGCTGGTTCTTATGGGTGTTACAGACTAGCCAGCCACCCTCTCTTCAGAAGGCGACCACCACCAATTCAGTCTGTGCAACACGTTAATCATGGCGCGCAGTATGGGCACCGAAGACAGCAGCGTCAAGGACACGGGGCAGACTTGCCACCAATTTCTTCAATAAATGGCGTCTGAAGCCAGTTATGCGGGGTGTCCAGCCCTGACTTCAGAGCTACAGATCGTAGAGCATTGGCAGCGTTATCGAGAAGGAGACCCACATAATAAAGGTGAGCGGAATGCCAACGCGCATGAAATCAGAAAATCGATACCCGCCAGCCGACATGATCAGCAGATTGGTCTGATAACCAATCGGCGTGGCGAAGCTCATGTTGGCACCAAAAATCACAGCCAGCACAAATGGCTCGGGTGACACGCCAAGCTGGTAGGCCACGCTGATAGCAATAGGCGTACCGATTACGGCGGCGGCATTGTTCGAGACCATGTTGGTCAACACTGTCATGAGCAAGATCAAGGCGCTCAACACCATGGGTATCGGCAAGGTATGAGTTGCTGCCACAAACAATTGTGCTATGTATTCTGCCCCACCGGTTTGCTCCATCGCGGTACCCAGCGACAGACTCGCGACAATGATCATGATGACCGGAATATTGAGTGAGGCGCCTACATCACGCCAGCGCAGACAGCCGGTCATCAGCATGACTACAACACCGGTCAGCGCGCTGATAGAAATTGGCATTAAACCAAACGCTGCGAGTGCTACGACGCCAATCATGATAGTCAGTGCCGTATTGGCGCGCTCCGTGTGCGGCAAGTCAGTAGTACCATCGAGTACCAGCATCGAACCACTGGCACGTAATTCAGCTATAGACTCGCGCGAACCTTGCACCAGGATAACGTCGCCTGCACGCAACCGGGTTGATTCGAGTTCTCCAACCACGTCCGCCGACGGGCGGGCGCGATGAATGGCCAGTGGCACCAGCCCAAAGCGGGAACTGAACTGACTTATATTCAGTGTGCGGTGATGCAATGGTGATCCGCGGGTAATCACTGCCTCGGCCAGTTGCTGGCCCTCACTCGCCAGAGGCACATCGTCGCTGACCGGGTGTTCTATATCGGTCACGTTGTAGAGCGTAGCGCCCAGCAGCTTTTCGTAATCTTTGAGACGATCCGCCGTGTCACTCAGATAGAGACGATCTCCTTCCTGCAACACGACCGATGGAAGCCGCGCGACAAACAAATTTTCACCACGCTGTACCCGGTCGATACGCATACGGTTCTCAGTTTTAGCGCGCACCTCGGTCAGCGTCTTGCCGTTAGCAAAGCTGTCAGCATTAACGTAGAGCAGCGATTTGAATACTCGGGGAGCAATATCCGACATGGGGGGTTTGCGTTCCGGCAGCAATTTAGGCGCGACCAACCAGAGGTACAGAATGCCCGGCACCCCCGCAATCAACACCGGCAGGACAAAATCGAACATCTCCATCTTAGGTAAGCCCTGGTTGGCCGCTATACCGACCACAAGCAGATTCGTAGATGTACCAATCGTTGTCGACATTCCACCAATCAGCGTTGCCAGCCCCATGGGAATCAGCACGCCGGACGGCGCGGTCTTACTCCGTAAACACACAGCCACCAGGATGGGCAGCAACATAACTACAATCGGCGTGTTGTTCAGAAATGCACTGCTAACCGCCCCAATCAGCAGTGTCGTCAACAAGGCCAGCTTGGGTCGGTCCTGCCAACCGGATGCCATGATATTTGCAAGCGGTTGAAGAGCGCCCGTTACTTCCAGTCCCTTGGCAACGATCAGCAAGGCACAAATTGTTACCAATGCCTCATTGCCAAACGACAAAAAGAATTGTTGCGGCTCCACACCCGGGTATTCAAAAACATAAAACCCGACCACCAGCGTAACCAACACAAGAATGCCCGTTGTTTCGAGCGGAATACGCTCCCGCGCAAACATATACAGCGTGAAGCCGGTCATCAGAATGACAGCTATCGCATGAATGTCTGGTAAAGGAGGCAAATGATTATCCTGTGAACTAAATAGTGGTTGGAAAACATGCCGGATACGGCTTAAGGTCAAACATGGGGTGGAGAATAAATAGCATTCTCGCACTCTTCCCGCAATGCCGCAAAGCCCGCTTTGCGGTCTTAGAATTGGCTTATATCGGGGCTATTAACCTAACGTGGCTACTTATGTGCTATCACGACATCCCGCGCGCCCAGCGCGCCTGTCATCTGCAGCAGGCGGCACCATGCATGCAGACTCAGTCGGGTTCGCGGGTCGGGCCCATACATAGTCAAAGCATCGGCGCAATCAATCGCCGGAATCAAATTTAGCCAGTGTTCATCGGCGTGCGCCACAGGCTCATTGGGAAACAACGCAAAGGGCGAAAGCGCGAGGAGATGTCGGTGCCTCAAACAACGGTTTTGCACCAGTCGTCGTGCATCATTAACGCCATAATGCGGGGTGAGTTCAGCAATCAATTCATTGGCACCAAGTTCAGGGAAAGGACCGCGCCGGCGCGCCAGTAGCATGGACTCATGCACAAAACATCGACGTACAAATCGTAGCCAGCGCTTCAACCAACGAAAGGTATCAACACTGCTGGGGTTCATACTGTGACGACACAACAAATCCCCAAGTCGGTTGATATGAATAGCAACCCTGCGATTAAGTAGTGCATCCAGTTGCAGCATGGGGCGCTGCCAGGCTATTTCATCAATAAGATTGTCGGCGAAACGCAAACAGTCGGATAGCTGTACCCTCAATTGGGTCGGCGAACCTAATTTAGTAGCATCAATTTCCAGCATCATCCATGCTGTGTCCGCACTAACCTCGAACAAACTGTCAGGCATCACGCAGTCACCTCGCTCAAGCACGTGCGGCCAGTCATGCGGATAGCCGTATCAAGTTGGTGCCAATCATGGCGGTACGGCCCTTGTCTGGCTTGCACGTGCTTGAGCGCGGTGACTGCGTGA
>PVMS01029134.1_pt1 | contig 18447 bp, 21 predicted proteins | sample 1853461 | NCBI WGS metagenome assembly PVMS01 (sample SAMN08582032, study PRJNA380276) | Marine sediment metagenome, whole genome shotgun sequencing project. | isolation source: ocean sediment barecode stripped | collected 2017 | reverse complement strand
TTGTGCATGCCCGGCTTGCAGATCTAAAAAGCCCAATATCAATGAAGATTTTTCAATGAGCTGGAAGAATGGCTCTCAGGCATAACCCATCTTTCTTCAGGTGCATTGCCGGGGGATGGTGAAGCACCTGTTCCAGTTTATGTGCAAGTGTTACTAGAGCAAACTGCCGATGGACTTAATAGTTTACAAAGGACATTGAGCAAACAAGCAAATGAACGCTCGAGACTTGATTCAAGTCTACTTACCCTTGCTCATCAATTGGCCGAGATTGGTGATTATTTAAAACGTGATCAACAACCGTTTTCAGAAGAATTGCGTAAAGAACTTCGCATTCTTACACGTACTATTAGTGCGTCATTAGCGGATCGAAAATAATCTAAATAATTATGCAGTCCGCTTATTCTTCTCGGCGTAGTGTAAACATTTGGCCAGGCTTTGTAGATGCCTTAGCCGCATTGTTGATGGTCATAATATTTTTGTTACTGATTTTTGCTATTGGGCAATTTTATTTAACAAGTGCGTTAACTGGTAAAGAAAAAACGCTTGTAAAGCTTGATAGACAGGTTTCACAGCTTGCTGATTTACTCGCACTTGAGAAAACCACTAGCGCTAATCTGCAAGAACAGGTTGGTGAATTGACTGCACAACTAGTTGCAAAAAGCAAAAGCCTTGAATTATTACAAACGGATATAGAATTATTAACTGAATTACGCGAACAGTTAGAACAAGATATCGCGAGCCTCACCACTAAGCTTCAAGAGGGTGATGAAACCATACTTGCGGAGAAGGAGGTCTCGGCAAAATCACTGGCGCAAATTGAGTTACTCAATCGCCAGGTTAAAGCCCTACGAGAACAACTTGGTGCTGTGTCCAAGGTCTTGGGCCTTGAATTGGACACCGATAATGAAAGTATAGAAAAAATAGCGGAACGTATAAATATAGCCTTAGCTGAAAAAGCGCAAGAATTAGCACGCTATCGCTCCGACTTTTTTGGTCGTTTACGCGAGGTGCTGGGGGAAAATCCGGATATTCAAATAGTTGGTGATCGATTTGTTCTACAGTCCGAGCTTTTATTTGCAAGTGGTTCTGCAGACCTTGGTGCGTATGGTAAGCAACAAGTAATAAAGCTTGCTCAGATATTAAACTCTGTTGCCGCTGAGATACCAAGTGATATTGAATGGATTGTGCGTGTCGATGGACATACTGATCGAAGACCGATTAACACAAAAGAATACCCCTCAAACTGGGAATTATCGACAGCGCGAGCATTGGCCATTGTGAGATTTATGATTACGCAAGGCGTTCCAGCAAAACGACTGGCTGCAACAGGATTCGGCGAATTTCATCCATTAGTTTCGCAAAAGACTGCCGAGGCCTATGCAAAAAATAGAAGAATAGAAATTAAGCTAACAGCAAGATAAATATTTTAACTACTCATCTTGCTGATTAAACCATTTTAATTCTACATAGCAGATATATGCTTTATTTCACCTAGGCAAAAATTAGTTTAAGTATTATAATTGCTATCAAGCCAAACAGGATCTGCCAGATTTAGCTAAGACTATGAATGACCGCTAACGACCAAAGTGGAGATAAGTAATAGTTTAATGAAGAAACGCATAAAGTTAGTTTTAAAATAGTTAGCACATGAATCCACATCATAGTCCCTAAATAGGAAATTATTATTTTGGAAGAACAATCATTTGATGCGTATAAACCAGAAAAAATTGCTGAATTAGTAGAAAGTATAGGTGTGAAAAAAGCAGTTTTGCCTGCTATTCCAACGATCATGTTGGGCTTGCTGGCTGGTGCATTTATTGCGTTTGGCGCAATGTTTTTTACCCTTGTGATGACAAACCACAATATGGGCTTAGGCCCTGCTCGCTTACTTGGTGGCGTAGCATTTTCATTGGGGTTAATACTGGTGCTTGTGGGTGGAGCAGAACTTTTCACAGGTAATAATTTTATTGTAATGGCATGGGCCGAACGTAAAGTAACAACAGCTCAGTTATTGCGAAATTGGTGCCTTGTATATATTGCAAACTTTATTGGCGAAGTCGGGGCCGCAATATTAATGTTTTGGTCTGGTGCACTTTCGCTTGGTGACGGTGCCGTTGCGGAGACTGCTTTCAACATTGCCGTTTATAAAGTTAACATAGACCCCCTGCAAGCATTTGTAAGAGGGATTTTATGTAATGCACTAGTATGCTTAGCTGTTTGGCTTTGTTTAGCAGCCCGAGACGTAGCAAGCAAAATTTTAGCAATTATTTTCCCCATTTCTGCCTTTGTAGCGCTTGGCTTTGAGCATAGCGTTGCAAATATGTACTTTATTCCGTTAGGTATGTTGATAAGTGATGGCGAAATTGGCGTTATAGTATTTTTAACCAATTTAATTCCAGTAACCGTTGGAAATATTATTGGAGGAGGCTTATTTGTGGCATTTGTGTATTGGGTTGTTTATTTAAGAAAGGATAAATAACGTCAGTGGGTATTCTATCGATTGAGGCGGCAGCCGAAAACGAACATTTAGATTCAGTTACTCTCGGCAACGTTATGCTTGATATTGCAAATCTTTTATTGCCTGCAAAATATCTTTGAGCATTGCAGCTAGGAGTATTTTGCCTTTTTCTTCAGTAGCTAAGCGCGCATCTCCATAGACACCACTAGGAGAATAGTTAGGCTGATTTTGCTGTGTCCGGTTAAGTGGCCCTGGTTGCATTTCTTCAGTATTCGCATCCGCAAGATCCATGTTTACTTTGCCGGGAGCGATCGCCAGCATAATTGAGGTTTCAATTTCATCTGCATGGCTGCCTCTTATTTGCTGCTTTAATTTTTTCTCGGCTGCACAAAAGTGTTTACCACTATAAATATTCAATAGTTGAATTTTTGTAGAGTTTTTAAAAGAATCCACTGTATTTTTGAGTGGTGGGATTGTGCTGATACCGGTGTTCAGAAGAAATATATTTTTTGCACCGCTAGCAACGATGCTTTGGATTATTTCAAATACTACATTTTCAAAAGTAGCCTCATTTAAGCTGCAACTCCCTGGATAATTTACGAAAGCTGGATAATAGCCATAACCCAACGTTGGCCAAACGACCATATTTACTTGGGTAAGTGATTGAGAGATTAGCCACTCTGCTTGAATGTAATCTGTAGCCATTGGCAAATGCTTGCCATGTTCCTTGCAGGTCGCAGCAATAGGTAGAATAGCGGTAGCATTATTGGCTAAAGCCGCCTCAACTTCAGGCCATGTTTTTTCTGCAATTCGTATACCTTGGGCCACGTTTAAAAGCTCGTTTTTGTTACTGCGTCGTTATTTTCTCTTAATTGTATAATCACATATATAGCACATCAAAATAACTGATAATTCTCATATGAATATTTCCGTTAACTTCCCGTGCGATGCTTTTGTAGAATGCACCGTGTTTGTCACCGGAGGCGGCAGTGGCATTAATTTCGGCATGGCTAAATCTATGCGGCAGTTGGCGCTAATTCTGCAATATGTGGTCGTACTGAAGAAAAGCTGGATGAAGCAAAATGAAATAGAAGAATTAGGCGTAAAAGGACATGCCGTAGTGGCAGATGTTATTCAAGTGATTCTTTTGAAACGTTTAGGTCAGGCAGAAGAGATTGGTCAAGTAGCTGTGTTTTTATCATCGCCGCTGGTTTCTTATATTACTGGCATACAAATTGTTTGTGGCGGTGGTATGAACCTTGTCGTTTCAGCGTTATTTAATAGGGGCGTTAATCAAAGCGGAGATTAACTATTAAACTCACATAATGCTTTGGGCTGCTATAGGAATAACGAGCAAGTGGGACACAGTGATTTATGGAGTTTATAGCTTATCTATGACTTTCTTCAATTTTGCTTGTGCTTGATTTGCGATATCTTCTAACTCTGCATTCTGAATGGCCTGCATAGAAGCAATTGGGTCCACGGCTGAAACCTCTACTTTCCCATCTTCAGTTTCTTGAACGACCACATTGCATGGCAACATTATTCCTATTTTATCCTCAGCTTGTAGTGCTTTATATGCATACGATGGATTGCATGCACCTAATATTCGGTAATTTTTATAATCAACGTCTAATTTATTTTTCAATGTTGCTTTGACATCTATGTCCGTTAATACTCCAAAACCTTCCTTCTTCAGCTCTTCAATTACTTTTTCAATTGCCTCGTCAAATGGAACTTTAATTGTGGTATTGAAATAATAGTTCATGCTCTTTCTCCTTTCATGCCATATTGCCTGGGTTAACTGTGTCAATTGGCCTTGTTATCAATAGCATAATATGCGTGTCTCAACAGTGCGTGAATATAATTGTATTCTGAGTAAGGGGTATAATAGTCACACCTTGGTGAAGATATCCAAGTTATCCAGCAAAAAAATATCAGGTACAAATGTTTTATAAGTCCTATACTAGTATCCTTAATTGAATTGGACCCATCCACGAATTAAATCATAATAAATAAATTCCGCACCCATCGATTCTACCCAACGAACATCGCCATTATTTGGTATGTCATATTCTTCCAGGCCCTCTAATGCAAGCGTGTTAGCCATCGCGGGTTTTTGCTGACGTTGCTGAGGAAGCTGTTCGAGATGTAATTCATTTGCAGTCCATATCATTCTGTCTCGTTCTACGGGCGACGCCTTCGCAAAATCAGCAAAGAGAAATACAGCAGATGTGCCGGCCATTTTTTTGTAGATGGGTGCATTCATAAGAACATCATCTAATCTAAAGTGAGATAAATGTGAATACGTAGAATAAGCTTTCTTAAGTTAGAATTTCTTGTCCTACCTCAGCTATTTGTTAATTTTCGAGTGTTAGGAAGCGTAGACACTCTTTCCCCCAACTCTTATCAAGCGATATGTTTTTCTGAGTGGTCGACTAAAGTATTTTGTAACGGTGATGGAGGGCTAGTGCCAAGCTGTAAAAGGCTAGGTAATAATATCAAGGTAAAGGCCGTACTCACTGCCATACCGCCTACAATCACTCCGGCTAGACCTCGATAGAGCTCGGTACCTGCACCAGGAATAATTAATAACGGCAACATACCAAAGATGCTGGTCAATGTGCTCATCAATATAGGGCGTAGCCGCACGCGCACCGATTCGCGTACTGCTTCGCGTCGTGTTTTGCCATCACGTTCGGCGCTGCGAGCTTGATGTACTAACAAGATGGCATTATTTACCACTAAACCTAATAAAATAATAAAACCAAGCATAGTTAATAAGTCGGCTGGCAATCCTAATAATTGCAAAATTAGTACTCCCCCTACCGTTGCAAGTGGTAATGCTAATATAACTAATACGCTATCGATAAATGATCGAAACAATGCGCTGATTAAAAGATAAAGAATAATTACTGCAAGAAAAAAACTGCTGATAAAATTATTTATAGCCGTTTTTAAATTATCTGCTGAGCCACTGAGGATAATTTCACCATCTTCAGGCAGTTGTTCTTCCATTAGTGGGATGATTTCTTGGTTGATTTTTTCGATGGCAACCTCCAACGGCATGCCTGGAGGCGGGCGTAATTCTAAAGTAATTGTGCGTCGTCGATCTATGCGCCGAATCTGATTTGGTCCAGCAGTGCGTTTAATATCGACAAGCTCGTTTAAAGGCAGCACGCCACCATTTGGTGTGTACAGTGGAATGGCAGCTAATTCTTCTGGCGTTATCCAAGGTTCTACTCGTGCAATGATATCTAGTTTTTTCTCGCCATTAAAATATTCGCCCACAAACAAACCTTGACCTAACAACCTTGTAACATTGGCCATGGTGTTTCGATCCCAACCTGCTTCAATTAAGCGAACTTCTTTGGGCGCCATTTGCAGTTCAGGTTCAGCAAGTTGCAATCCGGGGCGTGGTCGTGCACGTATACCATTAAATACAGACGGAATTTTGGAAAAACCAATTTGTGCGGCGCGTAATAAGCTATCAATGTCATTGCCTTGAATATTAATGTCGATCTCAGCACGTCCTCCTACTCCACTAAACAAGGAGGCTTTTTGGACAATAGCAAAAGTATCGGGGAATCCATTTACAGCGCTGCGCACAACTTCTAATACTTGATCAACTTGTTGTTTATCAGAGTTTGCGGCACGTGCACCTAAGAATATTGAACCCTTATTAACAACAAAGAAGTAATGTTTAATTTTAGGTGATTTTGTTCCATCAATATAGGGTTGCATGCGCGCTGCAATGACATTGCCCATTTCTTTTTCAATATGATCGATATTGACACCGGGCGGAGGGATTACAATGCCAAATACCAAATTACGATTCCCTGTTGGCAAGTAATCGATTTTCGGAAAGGCTACATAAGTAATTGCAACTGAGAGTACAATTAAACCAGCGATCCAACACCAGCGTTGTAACGGTGTCTTTGTTATGTCCATGATGAACGAGGTCGCGTCATCCCACCACGATTTGTGCATATCATCTAATTGTATATTTGCAGTAAATTTTAGCATTGCAGTAGGAATCACGGTGCATGCCACAATAAGAGAAGTTGCAATAGCGGCTGAAATTGCAATGGCAAGATCTGAAAATAATTGCCCGCTTTGATCTTTTAAAAATATTATAGGTAGGAAAATGGCTACGGTAGTTAAAGTAGACGCCAATAGCACTGGCCACACTTGCTTGGTGCCTTCGAATGCAGCTTGTTGTGTAGATGCTCCTTGTTCGCGCATGCGTACAATATTTTCTAATACAATAATAGCGGCATCCATCACCATACCCACCGAGAATGCCATGCCTGCTAGTGAAATTACATTCATGGTTCTACCCGTGGCATTCATTACAATGAAGGTCACAAGCAAACATAATGGTATAGTTAAAATAACTATTAACGTCGCACGAAATTTTCTTAAGAACCACCATAGGATTCCAATAGCTAACAGAATGCCTAGCGCCAAGTTATTGCGTAATAACTCGATAGCGCTCTCGATATACACGGTTTCATCATAGACTTGCTCAATATTTAGATTGGCTCTTTTAAATGGGCCCTGTTCTAGTTCTTTTACTACAGCGCGTAAATCACGCATGGTTTCAAGCACATTGACACCAGTTTCACGGTAGGCATTAACGGCGATGGACTGTCCGCCTTTAGTGATCACAAAGTTATTTCGATCTACGGTGCGAACCTCTACTTTAGCAATATCGCGCAAAGCGATAGGTTTGCCCTCACGCCATTCTAATATTAGCTCGCTAAGTTCTTTTGGGTTCAGAGCCCCCGTGTAACGTAAGGTATAACTTCGTTTGCCAACATTTACGGTGCCACCTGAAACATCGTCATTGCCACCTACAAGTGCCGCAGCCTTAGGTAAATCGATACCAAGTCCGGCGGCCTTGTAAGGGTCTATGGTGATGCGGACTTCATATTTATGACCACCGCGCACTTGAGAAAGTGCGACTCCTGCGACACGTTCAAATCGAGTTTGTACAACTTCTTCTACAAAATCGCGGTAGGTTTCAATGTCGCGCGTATTATCTTTGTTGGGTTTTATGATAAACCAGGCAATAGGACGCCCACGCCCACCCGCTGTTTTTATAAAAGGTTCGTTTGCATCTTCAGGATAGTTACGCACTTGATTGAGGCGATTAATGACTTCGATTAATGCGCGATTTAAATCGTAATCGACTGCAAAGGTAATGGTAATCTTTCCGCTACCACTTTTGGCCTCGGAAAGTAATTCCTTCATCCCCGGTAAGCCACGTAATTGTTTTTCTTGGGGTTCGATTATCTCTGATTCAACTTCTTTGGGTGCTGCGGCACGCCAAGCTGTCGTGATCACAATTTGAGGGCGTTCAACTTCGGGGGTAAGTTGAATGGGAAGATGAGTTAAAGCAATACTTCCAAATATGGCTACCAGCAAACAACCCGCTAAGGTAGCAACCGGATTTCTCAGTGCAAGTTTAATAAAGTTCATGAACCCGCTTGCAGCGGTTTAATAGTAACGGTTGTACCTGGGCGCAGGTTTTCGCCGCCACGCGTTACAACTCGATCATCCGGTTGAATGTCGCCTATCACTTCAATGTTATTAATTTCTGCAATACCAGTTTTTACACTAATTTTCTCCGCTATCGATTGTTCATTGATACGGAACACGTAAATCCCTTCTCGGCGTAGTACCAAGGCATCACGAGGTACAAGCACCGCTTCACGCGCATGTGAGGTTGGAATGGCGACGCGTAATAAATTACCTGCCTTCAACGTAGGGTCAGATATGGATATACGTAACTCATATAAACGTGATACATCACCTCCTACAGGAACCAGCGCACGCACTTTGCCTTTACCTGTAGATCTTCCATTTGCGTAAGTTAATGGCGTGCCTATCGTCACAAACTGCAATGTGCTTGCAGGGATGTATAATTGTATTTCTAAATTATTGGTACTGACCAGCCGTACAACAATTGCACCGTCGTTGGCCCATTCACCTGTTTGCAACAATCGCTCTGATACCACGCCATCAAAAGGTGCGAGAATATTGGTTCGATTTTTTCGTTCTTTGGCCTGAGCTAAGCGCGCTTTTGAAGATGCGATATTACTACGTGCGACAGTCTGATCTGATATAGCTTGGTCAAGTTGACTGCGTGCAACATTGTTGCTTGCTAATAGCTCTTTAAAGCGCTCAACTTCTTTTGAATGAAAAGTGAATTTGGCTTTTTCACTTTGAATGATCGCTTGTTCCTCTATGACTTGTTGCTGGATAAATACAGCATCTAACTTGGCAACCAGATCACCTTTGTTGAAGCGATCGCCTACTTCTGCAACCCAAGTTAAGCGCCCAGCAAGTTCGCCTGCTAACTTTACGTCATCACGGCTGATTACTGTTGCACTGTACAATGCAGTGGGCGCTATTTCCTTTTTCACTGCTTGTTCTACTACAACAAGTGTGGGAGGAGGTCCATTTTTATCTTCTGCATGTACTGCAGTGTTAAAGAAGATTGAGATAAAAGAAATTATTATAAATAAACGATTCATAAGAACGATTGTATATGAAGAGCTACTCTATTATTAGAGTAGCTTGTTTTAGATGTAGAACCTATCTCAAAAATACATCACATATGCTTATTCTGCGTTCCGAATCTTTTAGTATGGCGCTACTTTTCACGGTGTAAACACCGCGCCACGAACGCTCTACGCCTTGTTAAGCGTGCGACCTGCCATTTTAAGATAGGTTCTAATATCAATAGTAGAGTTTAGTTTAGTGAACCGCCGCAGCTGCTACCTTGTCCAGCTGTGCAGCCGTAACAATGGTCGGCAACAATAATTTCGTTTTTTTCTAGACTTATATCCATTAATTCGGATAAGTGCGTACGAATTTGATCTTTATGTGAAACTGCAAGGCCAAGCATCTGATTAAAGTCGCAGTCATAAACATAGCCTTGCCAGTCCACACTGATTATGGAACGACACATCACAGACTCTAGATTTTTTGCAATATAGGAATCCCGCAATAGCTGCATGTATTCTTCAAACTTTCCCTGGCTGACCAACGTGCTGCCAAACCTTTTGATCGGCATATTGGTAATGGTGAATAAGTGATCGAATGTTACGCCATGTTCCGCTAACTTGTTATGGTAGTCTTTTTCTAATGACTGTTGCGAAGGGGGTAGTTCTGCGCCCTGTGGGTTATACACCAAGGTGAGTTTTAAATACGGATGGTCTTTGCCATAGCCAAGCGAATTTAGTTTTTTCAGTGCAGATATGCTTTGTTCAAAAACTCCTTTGCCACGTTGTTTGTCGACATTTTCTTCAAGATAACAAGGTAGTGAGGCCGCAATTTCTACATGGTGAGCGGCTAAAAATGCTGCTAAATCCTCATGTCCTGGTTCTTCGAGTATGGTTAAGTTGCAGCGATCAATCACATGTCGTGATTGTTTGTGTGCCTCTCTTACCAGGCTTCTAAATTGTGGGTGTAACTCAGGTGCGCCACCTGTGATGTCAAGGTTCTGAATGTCTTGCGTTTGTAGGTATTTAGTAACCGTATCTATGAATTCTGCCGACATCATTTCGGTTCGATTGGGTCCGGCATTAACATGACAATGTACGCAAGACTGATTGCATTTGTAGCCAAGATTGACTTGTAGAGTTTCAATTTTACTGCGATAAATTTTTGGGAAATCAGTTTTTTTTAGTAAATGAATTGTTTCGTGCATAGTGGGTCTGTGTGGAGGCTAATAAATTATTATTAATAAAAATTAAATTATTTCATTTGCGTAGAAAGTCATGGTACTTCTTTGCCCAATGCAACAATTTTTCTGGCGTGTGTGATTTTTTCCATTCGCCGGCTGCATATTTGTTGGCTTCGGATAAGGTTGGATAAATATGAATAGTACCCAGAATTTTATTTAAACCTAGTCCATGCTTCATTGCGAAAACATACTCTGTAATTAAATCACCCGCATGATCGCCAACGATCGTTACACCTAATATTATATCTTTTCCTGGGCGTGTGAGTATTTTTACGATTCCATACGCTTCCTCATCGGTGATGGCGCGATCCAAATCGGCAATATCATAGCGCGTTACTTCAACTTCAATATTTTGTTGGTGTGCATCCTCTTCATTAAGACCTACGCGGGCAACCTCAGGTTCCGTAAAGGTGCACCAAGGAATAACGGAATAATCGACACGAAATTTCTTGAAAGATCCGAATAGAGCATTAACACTGGCATACCAGGCTTGATGGGCTGCTGTATGCGTGAATTCGTAAGGACCTGCTACATCACCACAGCCATAAATATTAGGGTATTTCGTTTGTAGAAACTCATTTAATTCTAATCTGCCTGCTTGGTTGCATTTGATCTGTAAACTCTGATCCCATACTGCTTCAGTGTGAGCGCTGCGCCCTACGGCAACTAATAAAACATCAAAAGGAACTTCAATGTTTACCTCATTGTGCTTGCAGATGAGTATGTTTGAGCCGTTACGCTGTATCACTTTAGTGACCATGTGATCCGCGAGAATTCGCACACCATCTTTGCTAAGACCTTCTGCAACCATGGCCGAGATTTCCGGATCTTCGCGTAGCATGATTCTTGGCGCCATTTCGACTTGTGTAACATGTGCGCCAAAGCGCGCAAAGCTTTGTGCTAACTCGCAACCAATGGGGCCAGCGCCCAATACCACCATATTTTTTGGTAATTCATCTAAATTCCAAATGCTATCTGAGGTGAAATACTTAACTTTATCTAAGCCCGGAATGTTGGGCACAAAGGGTTTGGCGCCGGTAGCAAGAATGATGTTTTTGCCTGTTAAAGTTTGACCATTGATCTCTACGGTCCATGGGTCTTTTAGCTGCGCTTCTCCCTGAATGCATTCAACGCCTAATTTTGTATAGCGTTCGATCGAGTCATGCGGTTCAATTTTTGTGATTACATCACGCACACGCTGCATGATATCTTTGAAATCAAATTCAATTTCTGTAAGCTTAAAACCGTATTGATGCGCTCTTTTTACCTGGGAAATAAACTTTGCTGATCTTATTAAAGATTTTGATGGTACGCAGCCTGTATTTAAACAGTCACCACCCATTTTATGTTTTTCAATCAGAGTGACCTTAGCTTTAACAGCCGCTGCAATGTATGCTGAAACTAAACCTCCAGAGCCAGCACCAATTACAATAAGGTTACGATCATACTTTTTTGGTTTTGTGAATTTTGAATATACGCGCTTGGCTTTAATTGTTTCTAAAACCTTTTTAGCTAACCAAGGGAAGATGGCTAGCAGTGTAAGTGCAGCAATAAGGCTCGGAGTGAATACCCCACTTAATGAATCAATATTGGCCAGTTGTGTGCCAACATTTACAAAGATTAATGATCCGGCAATCATGCCGACTAGGCTTACTGTAAAAAATACAATGGTCTTCATGGGGGTCAGCCCCATGACGATATTAATTATAAAGAATGGGAAGATAGGAATTAATCGAAGTGTGAATAAATAAAAAGCACCGTCTTTCTCGATGCCTTGGTTGATGGCTTGTAATTTGTCACCAAAACGATTTTGCACGAAATCCTGAAAGATATAGCGAGAACACCAAAACGCAATGGTTGCACCAATGGTGGCTGCCAATAAAACGATGGCCACACCTAAGGGTAAGCCAAAAATCGCACCTGCTAAAAGGGATAATCCCGCAGCGCCTGGTAAAGACAGGCCTGCAACCGCAACATATACGAAGAAGAATATAAGTGCTGTCTTTAAAGGGTAGGTATGAAAGTAATCTGTGATTGCCTGTTGTTTTGACTTGATAAAAGAAAAATTAAGATATTGATGTAAATCAAAAATGAAAAAACTAGCAATTAAAACTACAATAATTAATAAGATGGTTGTTTTTTTCATTTTATTTTTATACTGGTGAATTATGCGCTTAGCGACATGTAAGTATAATAATCAAGAGCATCTTGCAGTTGTTCGAGATGACTCTGTATTGTTACCAACAATAAACTCCAATTGGCCGATCGAACTGGGTAGCATGCTACAGGTGATCGATGGTGGTGACCAATCTTTACAATCCCTGCATGCCTTGCTAGAACAAGCTAAGCCTGAGCAGTGGCTAGCTTTATCAGAGGTGGAGTTACTTTCGCCCATACCGCGGCCACGACAAAATATTATGTGTCTAGGCTGGAATTATATAGAGCATGTTGAGGAGACGACTGGTAAAGCTTTAGAAGCACCTAAGTTACCTAAATATCCTATTGTATTTACCAAGGCCGCATCCAGCATGAACGGGCCCTATGCGGCTATACCAATAAACCTTGAAGTTTCCGATAAGATGGATTGGGAAGTGGAACTCGCAGTAATTATTGGCAAAGGTGGTACAGGCATCTCTCGTGAGCAGGCCCTTGAGCATGTATTTGGGTACAGCGTAATAAATGATGTTTCCGCACGAGATATTCAAAAACGCCATAAGCAATTTTTTGTGGGTAAGAGTTTTACCGGCGCATGTCCCATGGGCCCATGGATTGTGACCGCAGATGAAATTCCGAACCCACAGAACCTTAACTTAAAAAGTCGCGTAAACAATAAGCTTAAACAAGACTCGAATACTAAGAACCAGATATTTGATGTGGCAAGCGTGATTGAAACTTTATCGCAAGGCATGATGCTGGAACCCGGAGATATTATTGCAACTGGAACACCGAGTGGGGTGGGATATGTGCGTAATCCGCCTGAGTATTTAATGCCTGGGGATGTAGTAGAGTGCGAAGTAGAATCAATTGGTGTTATACGTAATACGATTGTCGAGATTTAGTTTTTACGCCAGCTACAACATTGTTTGCAGTGCATCTTGTAGACCAGCAACATAATCACGTTTCGAAAGTAAAAAACCATTGCCATGCCCTCCACGAAGCTCAATAAACTTCTTAGGCTGATTGGCCCTCTCAAAATTAATTTCTGCATGAGAAAACGGAATTACTTCATCATTTCTGCTATGCACAATAACAATTGGGCATGAGATATTTTTTAGCTTGTTGAGCGTCTCGTATCTATGTTTCAGAATGATGCTGATTGGCATAAAGGGATAATGTTTTTTTGATGCATCTGGCATAGAGGTAAAAGTCGATTCTAAAATTAACATTGCTGGTGTTACGTTATTGGCCAATTCGGAAGCAACACCACCACCTAAAGATCGGCCTGCAATAATGATCTGCTCTGCATTCATGTTTTGCTCACCTATTAAATAGTCCCAAGCTGCCGCAGCATCTAAATAAGTACCTGCCTCACTAGTGTTTCCAGTGCTCTGCCCATAACCCCTGTAGTCAAATATGAAAAAATTTAATCCAAGCTGATGATAAATTCGTATGTTTTCTAAGCGGTGAGAAATATTACCTGCATTGCCATGCATGAAAAGAACAGTTTTTTCTAGCTGATTATTAGTAGAAACTGCAGGTATAAACCAACCATGTAACTTTTCATTATCTGCAGTCCGTAGTGTAACTTCTTCAAAAGCCAAGCCAATATCTGCAGGAGTTGAGCTTAATTCTCGAGTCGGTATGTTAGGCGCATAGATGAATAATGCCTGTGCGAAATAGATGGCGATCATTGCGGCGATATAAAATAACGCTAGTGCGATAATTATTTTGATAAGCATTTAAATAGGCACATAATATTTGGGAACTATTGATTTCACTCAACTGAATCAGCAATTATAATAAAACCAGCATGTTACCCCATCGCATACAAAACGACTTGCCTGCTTGGGCACTCAATGGTGGAATGGCGATGTTATTAGGTTTCACGGGATATTTGTTGTTTGGTGCGACCGGGTTGCTAATACTCGTTATCGGTGGCGCATGCCTAATTTATGTAGGGTCTGGCGTAACGCCTCAATGGGTGTCGCGTATGCATAAGGCGAAGCCGGTTAAAGTTGAGAAAGATATACAATTTTCAGTATTGTTGAAGAACTAGCTGGCAAAGTTGGCTTGTTGCATTTGCAGCAACTCTATTATATTCCAAGTGAAATGATTAATGCATTTGCAATCGGTACGCGTGACAATGCATTAATTGGCATCATAGATGGCATTTCGCGCGCATTGAATGGACTAGAAATCACAGCTGTTTTAGCTTATTAGATCAGCCATATTGAGAATAACGATATTCAAGTGATGAGCATGGATGGCACGATTGAACGAGTGACACATACATTATCCGGTATAGGCCAGCTATTGTTGCTTATTAATCTGCCATTAATCCTTATCGGGCAGGGGTCTATTTCTTGGTTAGTGATTATATTGCCCAATTTTGCGCCTAATATTGCGGCGCTGATGCAGCTTGGCTTATCAAGAACGTGTGAATATGATGCTGAATTGGGAGCGGTAGATTTAACTAAAGATCCACGTACACTCGCCACAGCATTACAAAAACTTGAGCAGTTATACGCAGGAGTTATGCCAAGAGTGTCGTTGCTGGATCGAAAAGCGCTCGAACCTTGATTATTACGTTCATACCCGCATAAGCATGAAAGAATTGAGCGTTTTAAGGAAATGGGAAAGGATTTACAACAGCAAGATTTGACTATTTCCAATTACGATGTTCGGCAGGCAGGGTTTACCAAATAGTGCGGCGCAATTTCCGCGTTGGACTTTAAATATTCTATGGCTTTAAAGAAAATAAATTATGAATATTAAACAACGTGTAAGCGAAATATTTGCACAAGAAGCACAAGCTATTTCCTCTATACCTGTAACGGATGAGTTTGAGCGTGCTGCAAATTTATTAAAAGATTGCAATGGCAAAGTGCTGACTACAGGGATGGGCAAAGCAGGCCATATTGCTAATAAATTTTCAGCAACCCTATGTTCAACCGGAACTCCTGCTTCGTTTTTGCATCCGGGTGAAGCGGCACATGGAGACCTTGGGCTAATCGAAGAGAAAGATGCCATCGTCGCCTTTTCTACTAGCGGCAAAACTCGTGAGGTGTTGGATATATTGGCTGCGGGTCGGGAACTTGGTTTGCATACCGTAATTGGCATCACTTCACATCCGGACTCTACGCTGCGGGAGTTAAGTGATGTGGTTATTGATATGGGGGTAATTAAAGAGGCATGTCGATTGGAGCTAACGCCTACTTCAAGTATGGTGGTGATGCTAGCTATTAGCGATGCATTGGCTTTATTACTGATGGAATTAAAAGGCTTTGATGCAGATGATTTTGGTAAGCGTCACCATGGTGGCTATCTGGGGCAAAAAGCTCGTAATACTAAATGATAAATACGTGCGAAATAAAATCGCAGATGGAAAGCAACTGCTTAATTTGGATCAACCGAAATGTATGCGCTTGCATATTACTTCGTCAAAGACCACAGCTGAAAATATGGTGAATGCAACGAGAGAAGGGTTTGTAAAGTCTACACAAGGTTATGCTTCTGCTATAGTTGAAAAAATTGAAACATTTTTAGCCTGGTTGCAATAGCCGATCAAAAAAAGCGATGTGCTAGAGTTTTCTTTCATGCCTCTGAAGATAACACTATATTTATAATGAATTGAGTAAATTATTAGGTGAGGTCGTTAATAAAATATTTGCAGCTCACTGTTTGGAATATCGATAGGCGGCAATTCTGCACAATTTGATTTGAAAAATAAGTTGCTAGGCAGCTAGGTTATCTAAAATTATATATGTTCCGAAGTTTAGTACTTGTACGTCATGCTAAATCGAGCTGGGAAGGTTCAAACTTGCAGGATTTTGATCGGCCGCTAAATAAACGTGGCTTTGAAAATGCGCCGATGATGGGCCAGCGTTTAGCAAGCAATAAGTATAGTGCTGATAGTATAATTTCTAGCCCTGCGGTACGTGCTATTACCACGGCAGAAATGATCGCCAGCGAAATTGGTTTTGATAAGAATCATATTCGACAAGAGCCTGCAATTTATGAAGCTGGGATAAGTGCACTTTTGTATGTAATCGCCAATATCGATGAAAATGACCAATATGTTATGTTAGTAGGTCATAACCCTGGAATCACGTATTTGTGTAATTACATATGTGATTTTAAGCTTGAAAATATGCCTACTTGTAGCGTTGTCCAAATTAAATTCAGCATTAGGTCATGGAGAGATATCTCAAAACATAGTGGTGAGTTGATCAATTTTGATTATCCTAAAAAGAAGTATCAGAACTAACCTACATACATGGAGCGACCTACTAAACCAAAGTTTTCTTCATTTGATCTACCTATGGGGCGTGTGATAGCAAAAAAATATGAGATTCTTTCTAAGCTCGGTGGTGGCTGGGAAGGTGAGGTGTATAAAATTCTAGAGACCAGTACAGGCATCGAACGTGCAGCAAAGTTTTTTTATCCACATCGAAATGAAAATAACCGCGCCTCTAATTTTAATGCTAAGAAGCTGCATAAACTTAGGCTGTGTCCAATACTAATTCAATACCATACTAAAGAAGATTTTGTATTTAAAAGAGTGCCGGTAACGGTATTGATATCTGAATATGTAGAAGGTCAATTACTTTCAGAATTTATCAAGACCTTTCCGGGTAAGCGCTTAACGCCTTATCAAGCCTTGCATCTTCTGCATGCACTTACAAAAGGCATTGAGTATATTCATGACATGAATGAATATCATGGTGACTTGCACTCTGACAATATTATTGTCAATAAATTTGGCCTTAATTTTGATTTGAAGCTGGTAGATTTATTTTCTGCAAAAGAGTCAAAAAGCGAAAGCCGCAAGTTTGATGTTGTAACTCTCATTCAAGTGTTCCATGAGTCTCTTGGGGGAGCGAAGCATTACGCCAAGCATCCAGATGCAATAAAATATATCTGTTGTGGGCTAAAATCGAATTTAATTTTGAAAAAGTTTAAAACGGTAGGTCAGTTACGTCGCCATATTGAAAATATGGACTGGTAGTAAAAATAGAGTTTACTGAATGTCCGCTTTGGGCCGAAAGTAGTCATCCAGCTGCTTTGAATTCACTAAGCAATTTTCAGCAGGTTGCTTAATTGCGATTTTTTATTCTTAATTAAGTCTTCGATGGTATAGCCCTCTAAAGTTTGTAAAAAACTTTGAGAGGCTTCAGATAAAGCATGTTTTAAAATACATAGAGGCTCAATGGGGCAAGCATTACCTTCAGGGTTGAAGCATTCAACGATATAAAAATCATTTTCACTGTCTTGTACTACATTAGCAATGGAAATATCGGCTGGTTTCATTGCCAGCATTAAGCCGCCGCCTTTACCTTGAGTCGATTTCACGTAACTTAGTTTGGCAAGATGATGTACCACTGAGCGTATATGGTGACGAGACACGCTATACGCTTGTGTGAGTTGGTCGATGGTGACTCGTTCATTCGGATGCAGAGCCAAATAAATAAGTACACGCAAAGAATAATCAGTGAATTGGTTCAGGCGCATTTTTTTGCATGCAAAAAAAGTTTGACAGCTGGGAAGGCATATCGGTATGATAACATCTAAATAATATAGATGATATAAAAAACAAGAGAGCATCCCATGTTGAGTGACAAAACAAAAGAAATTGTGAAATCTACATCTCCAGTTTTACAGAAGCATGGTGTAGCCATTACTACACGTATGTACGAACGAATGGCAGAAGAATACCCTGAAGTTAAAGCATTATTTGCCAATACTAGAGATGGCCAAGCAGAACGACTTGCTAGTGCAGTATTGGCTTATAGTCAAAACATTGATAATTTAGATGCTTTGCAGGCCTCAATAGAATCCATTGCAAACAAACATGTTGGTGTGAATGTGTTACCTGAACACTATCCTATTGTTGGGCAATTATTATTGGCAGCAATGCAAGATGTGTTGGGTGATGCGCTTAATGAGGAAGTGCTCAAAGCATGGGAAGAAGCGTATTCTTTTCTCGCTGATGTCTTTATTAATAAAGAGCAGCAACTTTATAGCCAGGGCGCATAAATTACCAATAGCTTTCGGCAGTGATGTGACCTGGGCT
>PVMS01017313.1_pt1 | contig 18447 bp, 20 predicted proteins | sample 1853461 | NCBI WGS metagenome assembly PVMS01 (sample SAMN08582032, study PRJNA380276) | Marine sediment metagenome, whole genome shotgun sequencing project. | isolation source: ocean sediment barecode stripped | collected 2017 | reverse complement strand
GTCGTCATCGGCTGCCCAGGCCCTGTCCCAAGGCATCACCCTCGTCGGGGGGGTCGTATTGCTGGTGGTGATCAGCCCGGTGCTCTCGCTCACCGTGCTCATCTTTCTTCCCGTCGTGATCATCGCCGCCGCCGTGTTCGGGCGGCGCCTGCGCCGGATCTCCACCTCGTTCCAGGACGAGATCGCCGAAGCCAACGCCCTGGCCGACGAATCGATAGCCTCGATTCGGGTCATCAAGTGGTTCACCGCAGAGGACGATGCGGTCTCGCGCTACGACGGTGCCATCCGCCGTTCGTACTCGGTTGCGTTGCGCCGGGCGAAGCTTCGGGCGCTCTTCGTGCCGTTTGTCACCTTCATCGCCTTCGGGACGCTCGCCGTGGTGTTGTGGGTGGGGGGACGGCTCGTGCTCAACGGTGACCTCACCCCGGGGGAGCTGGTGTCGTTTCTGCTGTACACGCTGATCGTCGCCGGAGCGATCGGCACCTTCACCGGCTTGTACTCCGAACTGCAGGAGGCCCTCGGGGCCTCGCAGCGAATCTTCGAGTTGCTCGACGAACCGGTTGAAGTACCACAGCGGACCGCCCCCGTTATACCCCCGGTCCGGGAGGGATCGGTGTTGTTCGAGCGAGTGTCGTTTTCGTACCCGGGCCGCGACATCGAGGTGCTCTCCGACATCGACCTCGCCATTGCCCCCGGAGAGACCGTTGCCCTGGTCGGACCGTCGGGAGCGGGCAAGTCGACTCTCACCCAGCTGATCCCCCGCTTCTACGACATCTCGTCCGGAGAGGTGCTGGTCGACGGTGTCGATGTCCGGCTGCAAGATCTGAGCGAGTTGCGCCGGGCGATGGCCGCCGTGCCACAGGAGGTCCAGCTGTTCTCCGGGACGATCGCCGAGAACCTCCAGGTCGGCCGACCCGCAGCGACCGATGACGAACTGGTTGCGGCCACCGAGACGGCAAACGCCCACGATTTCATCTCTGCGTTCCCGGACGGATACGACACCGTGGTTGGAGAGCGGGGCGTCCAGCTGTCGGGTGGCCAGCGACAGCGAGTCGCCATCGCCAGGGCGGTGCTTGCCGACCCGCGCATCCTCATCCTGGACGAGGCGACGAGCTCGCTTGATTCCGAATCAGAGGCGCTGGTGCAGGATGCCCTGGATCGGCTCATGGCGGATCGGACCACGATCGTGATCGCGCACCGGCTGAGCACGGTGCGTGCCGCCGACCGCATCGTGGTGGTCGCCGCGGGGTCGATCGCCGAGGAGGGGACCCACGACGAGCTGGTGGCGGCCGGCGGCCTCTATACGCAGTTGTCGGCCAATCAGCTCATCGCAACAGCCTGAACGACAAACATCTGCCTTATCCGGCCCTCTCTCTACAATCGGCGCATGGCCGTTCGCCGCGTCCGTCGCGTGATCCGCAAGATCGATCCCTGGACCGTGCTCAAGGTTTCGCTGATCTTCAATGCGATCGGCGGCCTGGTGTTCACCCTGGGGGTATGGGTGGTGTGGTCCCTGGCGATCCAGCGAGGCCTTCCCGACCGGATCACTGATTTCTTTGCCAATTTCGCGCTCGTCTTCAACGCCGAGGGCGAGCTCTATTTCCGGGTCCTGGTGCTGCTCACCATCATCGGGGTCGTGGTGTTCACCGGGCTCATGACGCTCGGCGCGGTGGTGTACAACCTGATCTCCGATGTTGTCGGAGGCATCGAGGTGATCGTGCTCGAAGAGACCTATGCGGTGGCGGTAGCCCGACCCGCCCCGGTGCGGCCGGCCGTTCACATGCCGACGACCGCTGAGGTCGATACCGTACCGGACGATTCGATGGCGGTCGTCGAGGTGGTCGGCGACGGGGATGAGGGGCAGTCCGAAGAGGAAGAGCCCATCGGCTGGCAGTCGCCGGTCGCCGTTGACGACGACGAGGTCGACGAGGTCGATGAGGTCGATGAGGTCGATGTCGAGGACGACATCACCGCAGAAGACGACGAGGCGCCGATCGCTGCCGCCTCCGAAGGCTGAGAGAGCAGCCAGCTATGAGCTTTGAGCCTTGAGCAGGAGGCTCACAGCTCACGGCTCAGAGTTGTGGTTCCTCCAGAACCAAAGGCAGCGTGATCACTCCGGGCCCTCCGCCGGGGGTGACCTCGACCGGCACCTGGTAGCGAAGCCGCTCGAAGAAGCACAGACCCTCGGCGTCCTCTCGGCACCAGACCAGTGCCAGGTCGGCAATGACGGTGCCGGTCCCTACGGTCAGGTTGATCGGGACCGAAACGGGGAAGTGCGTTCCGGTGAGGTCGGTGCTCTCGCCGTCGGGGAACGTAGCCACCCCTCCCTCCTCGGAGAGGAACAGTGAGGAGGAGGCATCCTCGTTGACCTTGTAACCCTGGGGAAGGGCTACGTCGAGGATGATCTCAGCAGGACCCGCTCCGGCGACAACCGCGGGCACGGTGACGACCGGCCCGTTGTAGGTATCGGATCCCTGGGCAGTGAAGGCGTCGAGGCCGCTGAGCACGAGCGTGGTAGCGATGCCGGTGGTGAGATCGACGCGGCGGATCACATGGTTGTTGGTATCCGCGATCCACAGCACATCGCCCTTCACCGAGAGGCCTCCCGGCTCGTGGAACTGCGGTTGGTCCCCGTCCTCCCAACCCTGCTCGCCGCCGTACAGCGAGCTTGAAAGGCCGGTCCTCGGATCGATGACCTTGATCTTCGAGTTGTAGGTGTCGGCGACGAGGAGACGATCGCCGTGGAAGGCGACGCCCAGCGGGTGCTGGAACCGCGCCTCGTTGCCGACCCCGTCCTCATCACCAAATTCGAACAGGGAGGCGTCTCCCCCGGCGACGAGTGCGGTCACCCCTCCGGGGGAGCCGACCACGGCGCTGCGGATCGAACTGGACTCGCTGTCGGCGAAATACAGGACGCCGTCCTTCAATGCCAGACCGGAGGGCTGGGCCAGCTCGGCGTCCGCCAGGGGCCCGTTCTTGGTGCTCTCTCTGGCGTTTCCGACGAGCGGGCTCGCAATTCCCTGCTCGAGGCCGATGACCCAGATCTGATGCGTGCCGGCGTTGGCGACGTAGAGCTGGTCGCCGTCCGACTCCAGCGCCCAGGGCGAGGCCAACGCGACCTCCTCGATGAAGCCACCGAGCGGAGGCCAACCCTTCTCTCCGGTCCCCGCCAGCGTCCCCACGATCCCACTCTCGAGATCGATGGAACGGACCGCATGATTTCCGGTATCCGCGACGTACAGCGTGCTGCCGACGAGGGCGAGACCCTGTGGTGAGGAGAATGTTGCCGACAACGCCTGGCCGTTGGTGAAGCCCTCGCTTCCATTGCCGTAGACCGCAATCACCTCACCGGCGGCGTCGGCGACCATGATGCGATGGTGCCCGGTGTCGGCGATGAAGAGCCGGTTGTCGACCGGATCGGCAAGTACCTTCCCTGGGTACGACAGAACGGTGTCGGCGGTGCGATCCTTCTCCAGGGCGAGAGCGATCGGATTCGGATTGATCAGGTCGAGCGCCGAGAACTCGGCAACGAGGTTGGCCAGCACCGGCGCGACCACGTCGTAGACCCCCTCACCGGCGTGGGTGCCAACGACGTTCCCCGCAGGATCGACCAACGCGATCGTCGGCCATGCCGTCGCCTGCCACGCCTCCCAGATCTCGAAGTTCTCGTCGTTGACGACGGGATGCTCCAGGCCGTAACGCTGGACGATTTCACGAATGTTCTCGGTCTGTGATTCGTTGGCGAACTTCGCCGAGTGCACACCGATCACCACCAACTCGTTCGGATACTCGGCCTCCAGGCGCTTGAGATCGGGGATGATGTGGATGCAGTTGATGCACCCGTAGGTCCAGAAATCGAGGAGCACGACCTTGCCCCTGAGGGCCGCGAAGTCGAGCGGCTCGGCGATGTTGAGCCAATCGAGGCCGGTGGGGAACTCCGGCGCCGCAACGGTTCCCGCCGCCGATTCCGCCGGGGTTGTGGGTGCCGAGGACTCGCTCTCCTCCGGCGCGGCGGCGGTGTCGAGCGGTGCGGCGGCGGTGTCGAGCGGCGCGGCGGCGGTGCAGGCGCCGGCAAAGATCGCCACGGCGGCAATGAGGACGGCTGAGCGGGTCACTCCGTCCATTCAAGTGACGGCGGCCGCCTACGGGGACGTTTGTGGCTGGGAGGACCCATGAGACCGAGTCTCTGTCCCTTGCTCATTCCATGAGGCCCGATCAACTCTTGGTGAATGAAGCGATATCGAGCCCGGCTCTGAGCGCCGCCAGCAGGTAGTCGTCGGCGATATCGCTCGGCCGAACCCGGCCCGGTTGGTGCGATCCGGCCGCCATGACCACGGCTCCGGCGGCCAGGGACAGTGCTTCGAGATGGCTGGCGAGGTCGGCGATGCCGAGGATGCGCGTCGCCCCGTCTTCGGTGACGCGGATGACCACGCCCGCCCACTCGTCGCCCACCGGGACCACCACCTCGGTCGTGGTCCCGTTGCGGAACCTGACCCTGCCCCAGCGCGCCCCCACGGGGTCGGGGAACGTGACCGGTTCTCCGGATCGGAGGGGGCTCCCCGGCTCGGTCCAGGCGATCACGTCGGGAATCGCCCCCCGTGCGGCCTCGCGGGCACCGAGTGCCCGGGCGATGCCGTTCGACAGGTTGGCGCCCGTCATCACGGGTACCTCGGCGTTTCCCAGGTCGACCCCGTCGGCATCGACCCAGGTCACCACCGGTATTCCAGCCGCGATTGCCTCATCGACCAGCTCGAGATCGGGGTCGTCGGTGACGAACACGTCGAAGCCGAACATCCCGTTGGTGCTGCTCACCCGCGGATCGCGGTCGGTGACGGGCCGCCCGATGATGCCGATGGCCTCCAGGTCGCGCTCGCCCAGCAGCAGCCTTCCCGCCTTGATCCCGACCTCGGAGGTCGGGTGCAGGGCGATCCTCATCCGTCGAGCCCCTCTGCCGGTTCCCAGGTGCCCTTCTCGGGGACCGGTCGGCGATCTCTGCGACTGGCGACGAGGACAACGGCCACGGCGGCCGCGGTGGCGAGGACGGCGAGGTTCAGTGCTTGTTTCATGGTGGGGAGGGTAACGAGCCGGTGCGGTTGCTCAGGGGGCGGATCCGTGCGCCGAGTAAGGTTCGGGTTGCCCGGCGTGGCCGGGCACCGTGTCGGAAGCGAAGTCCGGTGAGAACCCGGCGCTGTCCCGCAACTGTGAAGCCCCTCGAGGGGGACGAGCCAGGTCGCCTTCTCTCACGGTTGGCGGCGCCGCCTTCGGAGGAGGGGCCCAACCGCCCTTCCTGCCGTCTCCTCCGCAAAGGAGGAGATCATGAACCGTATCTTCCCGGTCCTGCTTGTTGCGCTCGTCGCGGCCTCTTGTGCGACCACGTCATCGGCAGAATTCCCGCCGGACGGATCGGGTGGGTTCCCCATAACCATCCAGGCTCCCAACGGGCCGGTGACCATCGATGAGCGTCCCACCAGGATCGTCTCCCTTTCGCCGACGGCGACCGAGGTCCTGTTTGCGATCGAGGCGGGAGGCCAGGTCGTCGCCGTCGATGACCAGTCGAACTTCCCGGATGATGTCCCCGTCGGCGACTTGAGCGGGCTCGATCCAAACATCGAGGCCATCGCAGATCTGGAGGCCGATCTCGTCGTCATGATGTTCGATGTCGGGGGCGAGACCGTCGCCGCCCTCGAGGCGATCGGCATCCCCAGCCTGGTGCACGGCGCCGCGGTGGATCTCGACGACGCCTATGCCCAGATCGAGCAGCTTGGCGCCGCAACGGGCAGCGTTGCCGAGGCCGCGGCGCTGGTCGCTTCGATGCAGGGCGATATCGACCGGATCGTCGCCGACACCGATGCAGCAGGGGCTACCTACTATCACGAGCTGGATCCCCTGCTGTACTCGGCAACATCGGCGACCTTCGCTGGGGCGCTCTACGCCATGCTCGGGCTGAGCAACATCGCCGATGCCGCCGACGACGGGTCGGGCTACCCGCTGCTGTCCGCGGAGTACATCGTCGCCGAGGATCCTGACCTGGTGTTTCTCGCCGACACCAAGTGCTGTGGGGAGAGCGCAGACACCGTCGCCGCGCGCCCCGGGTGGGACACGATGGGCGCTGTCCGGGAGGGGGCGATCATCGAACTCGACGACGACATCGCCTCGCGGTGGGGGCCTCGGGTCGTGGAGTTCTTGGAGGCCGTCGCCGTCGCGATCGGAGCACGAGTCGGCGCGTGATCACCCTGAGGCCCTCGCGGTTGCACTGGTGGTGGATGGCGATGGCCCTCGGCGTCCTTGCCGTCGTCGCCGGCGTGGCGATCAGTTTCGGCGCCGTTTCCCTCGACTTCAGCGCCATCGTGCGCTCCATCCTGGATCGGCTGCCATTCGTCGAGGTGGATAGCGGCCTCGACGAGAGACAGGAGGCGATCCTGTGGGCGATCCGCCTACCCAGGGTCGTGCTCGGCGGGCTGGTGGGCGCCACCCTCGCCCTCGCCGGCGGGGCCTATCAGGGGTCGTTTCGCAACCCGCTTGCCGACCCGTACCTGCTCGGTGTCGCCGCCGGAGCGGGGCTCGGTGCCACGATCGCGATCGCCTACCTGTCGGTGTCGACGCTGCCCATCAGCCCGTTGCTGCTGCTGGCGTTCGCCGGTGGTGTCGGCGGGGTGGCGCTGACCTATCTCGTCGGCTTCTCGGTCAGGGCGGGAAGGACATCGTTGACGCTGATCCTGGCCGGGGTCGCCGTTGCCGCGTTCCTCACTGCGGTGCAGACCTATCTGCTCCAGCGCGAGGTGGCCACGCTGCGCCAGGTCTACGGATGGATCCTGGGGAGGTTGACCACCGTGGGGTGGGATGAGGTGCTGCTGATCCTGCCCTGGGTGGTGGTCACCGGAATCGTCGTGCTGGCGGGCCGGGGGAGGCTCGACGTGCTCAGCGTCGGCGATGAGGAGGCCAGGGCCCTCGGCGTCGATCCGTCGCGGGTGCGGCTGGTGATCGTGCTTGCCGCAACCCTGGGGACCGCAGCGGTGGTCGCCGTATCCGGGCTCATCGGCTTCGTCGGGATCATCGTGCCCCACACCGTGCGGATCGTCTTTGGGACGTCGTACAAGGTGGTGCTGCCGCTGTCGATTGTGTATGGAGCGGCGTTCCTCATCGTCGCCGATCTCATCGCCAGGACGGTCGTGTCGCCGGGCGAGCTGCCCATCGGTGTGGTGACGGCGTTCTTCGGTGCCCCGTTCTTCGCCTTCGTTCTGCGCTCGAGCAGGGGGGTGGGTTCGTGAGCTCGGTGGTGGCCGTCGACGGCGTCACGGTCGAGCTGGGTGGATCGACGATTCTCGACGATGTGTCGCTGTTGATCGAGCCCGGGTCATGGGTGGGCTTGATCGGCCCCAACGGTGCGGGGAAGACCACGATCCTTCGCTGCATCGGCCGTGGTGTCGATTTCTCTGGATCGATCACGATCGGCGGTGTCGGCGTCGCCGAGATGCACCCACGAGCGGTGGCGCAGCTGGTCGCGGTCGTCCCCCAGCACCCGGTGCTTCCCGAAGGCATGCGGGTCGTCGACTACGTCCTGCTCGGCCGGACCCCACACCACGGTGTCATGACCTCGGAGTCGGGCCAGGATCTGGCCATCGTTGGGGAGGTTCTGGCCGCTCTCGACCTCGAGGATTTCGCCAACCGGGAGGTGACGACGCTGTCGGGTGGAGAGCTGCAACGGGTGGTGATTGCCCGCGCTCTCGTCCAGGAGAGCCCGGTGCTGCTCCTCGATGAGCCCACCACCGCTCTGGACATCGGGAGCCAGCAGGAGGTGTTGGAGCTCATCGACCGAATCCGGCGGGAGCGGCAGCTGACGGTGCTCAGCGCCATGCACGATCTCACCATCGCCGGACAGTTCACCGACCGCCTGCTCCTGCTCTCCGGCGGGCGAATCGCCGCCGAGGGCCGTGCTGTCGACGTCCTCACTCCCGAATCGATCCACACCCACTACGGGGCGAGGGTCGAGGTGGTGCCGGACGGGAGCGGAGGCGTCGTGGTTATCCCGATTCGGCAAGCAGCGTCAGCCGGAGATCCACCCTTCGACGAGCGTCCCGATGGTGTAGCTGATTCCGCCCCCGACCAGCCCGATGAGGAGCATCTCGATCCCTGAGACGAAGGGGTTGGTCTTGGTCATCACGGTCTTGCCCATACCCACGAAGAAGAGTGCGGTGCCGGTCAGGACGGCGGCAACGGCCAGCGCGGAACCGGTGTTGTCGATGAATCCGAACGGGAGGATGGACGGCAACGCTCCAAGGAGGAAGAGCAGACTCGAAGCGATCGCGGCCAGCCAGGGGGAGCGGCGCTCCGTGTCCACCACACCGAATTCCAGCCCGGCCATGACCCCGAGCATGACGTCGTCGTTGCCGTCGATGATTCGCACCACGGTTTCCAGGTCTTCGCCCTCCAGGCCCATGTCGCCGAACATGTCGTGCAGCTCGTCACGCTCGTGGTCGCGATGGTTGGCGAGATGTTCGACCTCCAGGGCCATCTCGGCCACGAAGACTTCCTCCTGGGACTTGGTGGCGATGTACTCGCCGGTTCCCATCGACACCATGCCGGCCACCGCTCCGGCGATGCCGGTCAACAACACCTGGGTCGCGCTGAGCCCTCCTCCGACCACACCGGCGACGAGGAGGAAGGTGGAGACGAGACCATCGTTGATCCCGAGGATGATGTCGCGCAGATACTGACGCGCCTCCCCGAGGTGGGGGACATAGTCGTCGGGGGCTGAGGTGGTGCGTGGATCGGCCATGAGCCGGGCAGGGTAGCGGGACCTCGGAATGCACCCCGCTGTCGGCCCAGGGCCGGTAGCGGGATATATGCCGCTGTGGGCCCGCGGAATGCGGACAGCCAGCGTGGAACGGGTCGGTAGCCTCTCCGACCCATGAACCAGGCCCTCGCCGCCGCAGCGGCAATCTTCTACGGATTCGCCGACTTCGCCGGGGGATTCGCCACCAAGCGCCTGTCGGTGTGGAAGGTGATGGCTTGGGCGCAACTGCTCGGGCTCGGGTTGCTTGCGGTCGGACTGGTGGTGGTCCCGGCGACCGAGGTGACGGGCCGCGACCTGTTCTTTGGTGCCGTTGCCGGCTTGGTCGGACTCGTCGGCCTGGTGGTGCTGTATCTGTCCCTGGCGCAAGGCACGATGGCGATCGTGGCCCCGATCTCAGGGGCGGTCGCCGCCGCCGTTCCCGTCGTCGTCGACGTCGTATTCGGGGTCGGGCTCAGCAACAGGCAGTGGGTCGGGGTGGGTCTTGCCCTCGCCGCGGTGGCCCTGGTGGGGATGGAGCCCGGTGCGGGAGGTACCGACGGGCGATGGCTTGCCGGCGCCATTTTCTCCGGCATCAGCTTCGGGGTGTTCTACGTGGCGTTGGGCCAGACGGAGGCGGCGTCGGGATTGTGGCCGCTGGTCGCCGCAAGAGGGGCGTCGATCCCCATCGCCTTTGCCATCGCGGTCGGTCTCGGGGTGGTGGCGGCGCCCGGCCGACGCTTTCTCGGCCTGATCGTGCTGATCGGCAATCTCGACATGGCGGCCAACATCTTCAGCGCGCTTGCGCTGCAGCGGGGACCGGCCGGGGTGACCGCGGTGGTGGTATCGCTGTATCCGGCGGTGACGGCGGCAACGGCCATGGTCCTGCTCAGGGAGCGGCCCAGCGGAAGACAGCTTGCCGGCATTGGGTTTGCCCTGGGAGCGCTGGTGGCACTCGTTGGCTAATGCCGTCCTAGTAGTCCGGCGGTTTCTCATCTTCCACAACGTCTTCACCGGGGATGTCGTAGAGCAACGGCGCTCCCTCTTCGCTCAGAAGGACCTGGTCCCCGGCGACGACAGTCCCCTTCGCGGTGAGGGCGAAGATGACTCCCACACCCACGGCAATGCCGAGGACGGCAAAGAGGCCGTTGACGGCGAGGTTGGTTATGGCGGTGATCACGGTGATCACTCCGAAGATGATGCCGACCGCCCGGGCCCACTTCTTGGCCGACAGGACCCCCCACGCCGAGACCACCATCAGGGCGCCGATCCCGAGTTGGATCCACCCGAGCACCTTCACCGTCGATTCCGACACGAAATCCGTGGTTGCCAGCGCCCAGGTCGTGTTGAAGACGAAGGTCAACCCGATCGAGAAGTGGGAGAGGCTCCCGATGGCGATCATCGTCGCGGCGAAGATGATCCAGCCCGAGGTTCCCTGCCGCTCTTCGGCCATGTTCCTCCTTATCCTCGGGTGGACTCTAGAGGCTAAGAACGGACCCCGTGTTGCGGAGCGATGTGGGTGCCGGCGCTGCGATGGCCAGCGGCATCGTCAATACTGAAGCCCGGAATCCGAACCAGATTATGGAGCGAGATGACCAGCGAGACAAAACATGCGACCGCGCTCCACGGCGACGTGGCCGGTTACAGCAAGCTCACCGCCGATAACGAGATCGAGACCCACAACACGCTGCAGGTGTTTCGCCGGATCATCGAGGAGGAGGTCGCCGCCAACGATGGGGAGCTCGCCCAGTTCGTCGGCGACGAGTTCCTCGCCATTCTCCCCACCGAGACCGGTGCGGTGTCCGCCGCCGCCGCGGTGCAGCGAAGGATCGCCGAGCAGAATGCGAGCCTTCCTCCGGCACGCAAGATGCGTTTCCGGCTCGGCATCAACGCCGGGAGCGTGACGGTCGACGACGGCCAGTGGTACGGCGATGCGATCAACATCGCCGCCCGCCTCCAGGCGCTCGCCGACCCCGGTGGCATCAATGTGTCCGAAGTCGCATTGGACGCGGCGGGCGATATGCCGTTCGACATCGAGCCGCTCGGTAAGAAGCGGCTCAAGAACATCCCCGAGCCGGTGGCGGTGTTCCGGATCATTGACGACGAGGCAACGGCAGACCGCACCAGGCCATGGCGTCGTCGCATACCGGTACCGGAGCGGCCCTCGCTGGCGGTGAGCCCTTTCGTCAATCTGGGAGATGAAGAGGACAGCTACTTCGCCGACGGGCTGATGATGGCGCTCGTCATCTCCCTGATGCGCATTCCGGGCATCGACGTGGTGAGCGAGACCTCGACGCTTGGGTACCGGGAGCAACCGTTCTCTGCCCAGCAGATCGGTCACGAGCTCGGGGTCCGCTATGTGCTGGAGGGGGCGGTGCAGCGGTCCGGAGACACCGTGCGGGTGATGACCCAGGTGCTCGATGTCGAAGAGTCCACCACGGCCTGGGCGGACCGCTTCGAGGCGACGTTCGATGACATCTTCGCCGCCCAGGACGACATCGTGTATGCCATCGTCGCCGCGCTCGATATCGAGGTGATTGGTGGAGAGGTGGCCAGGATGTTCCGATCGAACCTCGATCCGGCCGACGTCGAGATCGCCTATCGCGGTCTGCAGTACCTGACGAGAGGGACACCGGACGATCTGCGTCTTGCCGTCGTTGCCTTCGAAGAAGTCATCGAGCGCCAGCCCGACCTGCCCGGCGGGTACATGCTGACCGCCCTGGCGCACCTGTGGACCGCATTGTTCATCCAGGAGGATGAGGACGCCCACTATGTCGAAGCAGAGCGGATGGCGCACCTGGCCGTCGAGCGCAATGATGAGTCGGGGATTGCGCAAACGGTGCTAGCCCACTCGATGGTCCATCGCCACGACTGGGAGGGAGCGCGCGAGGCGGCAAAACTGGCAACGGCAGCCCGCCCGTCTTGTGACCTCTCCTACGGAGTTGCTGCCTCGGTCATGCGCTATCTCGGTGAAACCGGCGACGCGGTCGACTATGCCAACCGGGCGATCCGGCTCAGCCCCCTCTTCTCCAACTGGTACGAGAGCATCCTCGCCGATGCGCATTTCATCGAAGGCAACTACGACGAAGCTGCGGACATCGCAGAAGGCGTCGTGGCCGAGGACGGTGCCCAACTCGATGCGTTGCTCACCCTGGCTGCGGCGCAGTCGGCGCTCGGTCGGGAACGACACGCCGCCGCCGCGCTCGACCAGGCCAGGGAGACGCGCCCGGGATTGAACGTCGAGGCCCTTCGTCGAGAAATGCCCTATCGCGACGAGGAGGCCCTGGCCCGATTCATCGACGAGCTCGAGTCGAGCGGGTTGGAGTAGACCGGGCCGCCGATCGATGTACCGCCGCGGGCTATCGTTTGAACACGAGGGCCGCGCTCATGATTCAACCCATCCCACCGACGTACCCCCAGATGATCCGTCGGGCGTTCCGAGTCGCCGACCGCGACGGCGAGGCCGCGCTCAACGGGCTGCTCTATGCCGCCGGTGCCTTGATGATGTCGGCCGTCTTGCTGGTGGCCACGGATCCCGCCTTGCTGGGCGTGGTGCTGGCGACGATCCCGTGGCTGGTCCTGGGCATCGGGATCTGGTTGTGGATCAGGCCGGCATGGTTCGGCGAGGGGATCGGAGACCAGCAGCATCGCCTCCTCCTGGAGCGAGCCAGAGCGCTGGCGGTCGACCTGCTGCTCGACGACGCAACGCCGGGCGACGACCGACGGCTTGCCGCTGCCTACCTGTCCGAGGATCTGCGAGGAGAGGCACGCAGCCATGCGGCCGAGCAGCTACTCCAAACACCCCTGCACCAGATCGGCTCGTAACGATCTCTCCTCAGGTCGTCGAGCAGCGGAAGGCGAGGGCCTCCTGATCGGGCTCTGCCGGAACCGGCGTGGTCGACGAGGAGAGCGCTCCGAGGTACACACCGACGAGGACGATGGCGCCGCCGATCACGAGGCTGGTTCCGATCGGCTCGTCGAGAATCAAGGCGGCGGCGATGGCTGACACGAATGGCATCAGGACGAACTGATACGAGGCGCGCGACGCCGGCCAGTGGTTGAGCACGTAGATGAACAGGCCGAACACGCCGACGGACCCCAGCAGCACGAGGTAGGCAATCGCCAGCCAGCTGTCTGCCCCGGCCGAGAGCGACCACTCCTCGCCGGTCAACAGCGACAGCGGCAGCAGCGCGGCAGCGCCGACGCCGACACCGATCGTGTTGGTCGCCACCGGGTGGCACGGTGGGTACTTCTTGATCACGATGCTGGCCTGAGCGAGACCCAGCGCCGCTCCCAGCATCGCAACCGCCGAGAGCACCGGGACACTCGTGGACTGGGGGTTGCCGATCAGCACGGCGATGCCGACGATGGCTACGCCGCCCCCGGCCAGACCACGCCAGGAGAAGGGCTCCAGACGCTGCACGGCGGCGAGGAGCAGGGTGAACAACGGGACCGCGGCAATGATCACCGCGGCGATGCTCGCCGGCAGCTCTTGGAGCGCCCAGTAGGCGAGTCCGAAGGCGAGAACGAAGCCGTAGAACCCGTACAGGACCGGTCCCAGCAGGGCGCGTCCTCGCGGAAACGGGATACGCCGAACCAGGGCGATCAGCAGGAACACTCCACCGGCCAGGGCGAACCGTACGCCTGCTCCGAAGAATGGATCGAAGTCCTGATTGCTGAACTTGACCGCGACGATGTTGAGCCCCCCGAGCAAAACTACACCGGCGAAGGCCAGTGGGGTGAGGGCATTGGAGCCGTTTCGCACCGTGGTTTGATCGGTGCCCATCCGGCGACCCTACCCGGCTGGATTGCCTCATGCCCGGGGCGGGCCCCACCGGAATCCCTGCCGAAATCCCTTGACCCTCACGTAACGTGAGGGTGTACGGTGGCGGCATGGACACCGAGACGGGCATGACGGTGGGCGAGGTCGCCCGCCTCGCCGGGCTCACCGTGCGCACGCTCCATCACTACGACGAGATCGGATTGTTGGTTCCCGCGCAGCGCACCAACGCCGGCTACCGGCTGTATCGCCGGACCGAGGTGGAACGGCTCCAAGAGGTGCTGTTCTTCCGGGAGCTGGGCTTTGGCCTCGAGGCGATCAAGGAGATCGTCGCCCGGCCCGGCTACGACCGGACCTCGGCGCTGCTCAAGCAACGTGAGCTCCTCGAGGCCAAGGCGGAGCGGTTGCTGGAGATGGTCGACGCCGTCGACGTTGTCGTCGAATCAGAGAGGCAGGGCATGGCCATGAACAACGAAGAGATGCTCGAGGTGTTTGGCGGCTTTGACCCCACAGAACACGAGGCCGAGGCGCGGGAGCGGTGGGGCGAAACGACGGCCTATCAGGAGTCGGCGCGCCTCACCGCGAGTTACACCAGACAGGACTGGGAGCAGATAGCCCGCGAGGCGGACGAGATCAACGACGCCTTCCTGGCGCTCATGGAAGCCGGCGTGCCCGCCGACTCCGCCGAAGCTACCGCTTTGGCGGAGCGACATCGGTCCCACATCTCGAAGTGGTTCTATGAGTGCCCACCGGAGATCCACGCCGGTCTGGGGGCGATGTACGTCACCGACGCACGGTTCACCGAGAACATCGACAAATCGGGGGAGGGTCTCGCCCGGTACCTCTCCGACGCCATCGCGGCAACCCACAGCTCGACTGTCGGCGAGGCTTAGTCAGCCGGTGGCGAGGTCGTCGCTGATCCGCTTCGCCCAGCCCCGCACCTGATCCTGGTCGCGCCAGTCACCGGCGTTGCTCTTGGCCATGGCGCTCGCCGGGAAGCCCGTGACTTCCTCGGAGAGGCAACCCCCAAAGGTCATGTGACCCTCGGCGCCCACCTCACCCATCGCCTTGGTCACCTGCGGCACCGGGGGAACGTCGGTCGCCATCGCCGAGTCGTCGAGCGGCCCGCTGCTGAACAGCCACACCGGCCGCCCGAGCAGCGCATTGCGGTGCCGTTTGACCAACCGGCGAGCATCCTTGTGCCACCGGTTGTTGTAGAGGGCGCCGCCGATGATGACCGCGTCATAGGGCCGGACGTCCATCACTCCTGGTGCCGGCATGACGGTAACCTCGGAGCCCTGGTCTTGGAGGGCTAATCCGAGCATCTCGGCGAGACCTCGGGTTCCGTTCCGCTTCGATCCGTACGCAACGAGGACGCGCATATGCCTTCCTCCTCTGTTGTCCACTCGTATAGCTTCTCAGCGACGCAGCCGGCCGCCAGAGGCCAAAGCCTCAGATCGGGCATATGTGGCTACGGCAGGGCGCTATACAGGGACGCTGGCAACCGGCGCACGAGGAAGAGGGATCGTATGACCGAGACGATCGAGGACTTGCTGATCGGGGTGAAGACCGCCGACGTCGTCGACGCCATGGGCCGGGTCCACCGGCACCAATGCCACCTGCTCGACCTGGTGAGCCCGACACCGGACCGGGTGCTGTTCGGGCCCGCAGCCACCATCTCCTTCTTCCCGACCTGTCAGGAAGGGCTCGACCCGGAGCGGTACAGCTTCGCCAACCTGTTCTACGAGGCGATCGGCGACGATCCCCAGGGAAAGGTCCTAGTCCTGGCCAGCAACGGGCACCCGGAAACCTCCCTCGGTGGGGGAACCAAGCTTTCCCGAGTCCAAAACCACGGGATGGCCGGCATCCTCGCCGATGGGCGCCTCCGCGACTTCGACGAGCTTGCCACCTATGACTTCGCCACCTACTGCCGGGGGGAGACCACGCGCTGGGGTGGCGACGTCCTGACCCCGTTCCAAGCGAACGTGCCGGTCGTTCTTTCCGGAACCGGCATCATCCCCGGCAACTTCATCTTCGCCGACTCGTCGGGTGCCGTGGTCATCCCGGAGAGCCAGATCGAGGATGTGCTCGAGGAGGCCAACCGGGTCGGCGACGAGGATGCCCGCTATATCGATGAGATCCGGTCGGAGGACCCATCGGGCACCGTCGGCGGGGAGCGCTGAGCGCCCGCCGCAATCTAGGATCGGCGAGTCGGCGATAATTCCTGATCTCGATGTCGAAATCGACTCCGCCCGTTCGTGGTACGAACGTAAGGCATCGAGGGAAAGGACACGCAGATGCCGCGATATGCAGCTCTCATCTACACCGAGGAGCCGGCCGCGCCTCCCAGCGATGAGGAAATGGGCCAGGTGATGGCCGACTACACGGAGTTCGGCGAGAAGGGCAATGCGGCCGGGGTGATCCTCGGCGGCGAGGCCTTGCACGACACCAGCACCGCCACCACGGTGCGGGTCGAAGGGGGAAAGGGCGGAGACATCATCACCACCGACGGCCCGTTTGCCGAGACCAAGGAAGCACTGGGCGGGTTCTACTTGCTACAGGCGTCTGATCTCGACGACGCCATCAAGTGGGCGTCTCAGATCCCCGGCGCCTGGGCTGGCCGCGTCGAGGTGCGGCCGATCTGGGAGTTCGACGAGGAGTGAGCCTCGACGAGACGTTACGGATCGAGGGTGGCCGGATCCTGGCCACCCTCATCCGTTACACCGGCGATTTTCACCTCGCCGAGGATGCCCTCCAGGATGCCGTCGTCGTGGCCATGGAGCGGTGGAGTGACGACGATCCCCCGCCGAATCCGGGCGGGTGGCTGATGACGACGGCCAGGAACAAGGCATTGGACCGTCTCCGCCGCGAGGGGAAACGCTCCTCCAAGGAGGAAGAGGCTATGCGGCTGCTCGACGAGGCACCTCCGCCACCAGACGATCGCGACGACCGGCTCCGGCTGCTCTTTACCTGCTGTCACCCGGCGATTGCCCCAACCTCCCAGGTCGCCATGGCACTGCGAACCATCTGCGGGCTCTCGACGGCGGAGATCGCCGGGGTCTTCCTGGTGAAGACCGCAACGATGGGACAGCGAATCAGCCGGACCAAGGCCAAGATCGCCGAGGCCCACATCCCGTATCGCATCCCCTCCGATCACGAGCTCCCGGAGCGTCTGGGCCCGGTCCTGGTGACGATTTACAGCGTGTTCACCGCCGGCCACCACGCGCCGAGCGGCCGTTTCGACGCCAGGGTGGACCTTGCGGACGAGGGCATCCGCCTCTCCCGGCTGATCACCGAACTGATGCCGGACACGCCGGAGTGCTGGGGCCTGCTGGCGTTGACCCTGGCGACGAATGCCCGCGGCCCGGCGCGCCGCGACGAATCGGGGGAGATGGTGCTGCTCGCCGACCAGGATCGAAGCCGCTGGGACCACGATGCCATCGCCGAGGCGGCAACGATCGTCGATGGCGCGCAGGGCAGGCGCCGGCCGGGCCCGTTCCAGATCCAGGCGGCGATTGCCAGCCTCCACGGCCTCGCCCCCAGCTATGAGGAGACCGACTGGGAGGAGATCGCGGCCCTGTACCGGGCCCTCGAGATCATGCAACCGACCCTGGTGGTGCGGGTGAATCGGGCGATTGCCGAGGCCGAGGTCGAGGGCCCCGAGGCGGCGTTGGCATTGCTGGACGGGCTCGACTCGGACTGGCATTACCTGTGGGTGGCGCGCTCCGACCTGCAGCGGCGCCTCGGCCGCACCGAGGAGGCGAGCATGAGCCTGCATCGTGCCCTTGCTTCGGAAATGAACGACTCGGACCGGGCGCTGCTCGAGGGGCGGCTCGCCGAACTCAAGGGATAGCGCTGGAACCCGATATCTGAGTCATCATGGGTGCGACGCTGACTCCGCAAAGGGACCGTATCGAGGCTCGACAAACCCTCGACCACAACTTGAGGGTGTTTCTCGGCGTCGGCTGGGCGAGCATCGGCCTGGGGGCGCTCGTCCTCGGGTTCGTCATACACCAGCTCTTCCTGACGACGTGGCTTGCCGAGGCCAATCAGGGGGATCTCACCCGGGCCGCCGAGACCCGTTTTGCCACGGTCGAGGTCACCGAAGTGGCATACACGCCGGTGCCGACCGTGGAACTGCCGACACTGGGAGGTACGGCTGTGCCCCAGGTCGAGGATCCAACTCCGAGGGTGGCGTCGCTGCTGGTGGAAGACGCCCCCGCTCAGGCCGACGCCTTCGCCATTATCAGGGTGTCTTCTCTGGATCGGCTTGGCGACGGATGGACGGTCGTCGAGGGTGTTGGCATCGACGAGCTCAAGACCGGTGCCGGGCACATGCCGGACACCCCGCTGCCTGGCATGCCCGGCAATGCGGTCATCTCCGGACACCGCACCACCTATGGGGCGCCGTTCAACGACCTTGATGAACTGGCCGCCGGAGACCTCATCGAGGTTGAGACCGCGGTCGGCACCCACGTCTATGTGGTGCGCGAGTCGATCGTGGTCACCCCGTTCGACGTCTGGGTCACCGACACTCGACCGGGTGCGTGGTTGACGCTGACGACGTGCAATCCCGAGTTCTCCGCTCGGGAGCGCCTTGTCGGGTTTGCCGAGCTACAGAGTGGCCCCAATTGGGAGGCGATCTACGGATGAGGGACTGGTATCACGCGCAGTCGACCGCAATAAGGCTGGTGACCGGTGCCGTCATCGGCGCCGTGCTGCTCGTAGGACTGTTCTTTTTCTACGACTGGATCGGCACGAGCTTCCTCGACTCTGGCGGCACCGTGGGCTGACGCCTCGAGACGCCGCTAACTAGCCCTGCCGAGACCCTTAAGAAATAACAAATTCTGCCGATTTTCTATGTGCCAGGTCACGTCGGGGTAAACCGAGGGTTGGG
>PVMS01034598.1_pt1 | contig 18452 bp, 20 predicted proteins | sample 1853461 | NCBI WGS metagenome assembly PVMS01 (sample SAMN08582032, study PRJNA380276) | Marine sediment metagenome, whole genome shotgun sequencing project. | isolation source: ocean sediment barecode stripped | collected 2017 | reverse complement strand
TGCGTAATGCTCACGGCCGGGCCATCGATGCAGCTGGGCTTGCCTTCCTCCGACGTGGTCAGTCTATGAGTGGCAGCGGGTTTGCCGGTCCAGTGTTCCAATGTATGTCGCAGCAATGCCCTGCCGCATAAATACTCTTGTCGGCGCCGCCGCGAACCGACTTCAGGGAGATGCTGTAAATCTGCGGGCGGAATGAGGGCCAACTCGGCGGGTGTAAGCTCGCGGAGCGTCGTGTAGGCAACCAGGACCGAAGGAGCGCTCGTCATGACTCTAGCTCCAACGTTTGAGAACGAGCGACGTATTCACTCCACCGAAAGCGAAATTGTTGTTCACGACATACTCGGTCGACAGCCGACGTGGCTCTTCAACGATGTAGTCCAGCTCTCCGCAGCGGTCGTCGAGATTTTCAAGATTCAATGTCGGCGTGAACTCTTCGTTGTTCATCATCTCGATTGCGAGCCAGGCCTCTTGTGCGCCGCAGGCGCCCAGCGTGTGTCCGAAATAGCTCTTCAGTGAGCTGATTGGCATCTTGCTGCCGAATACCGCGTTGGTCGCCTGCGATTCGGCAATGTCGCCGAGCTCGGTCGCCGTACCGTGTGCGCTAACGTAGCCGATCGCTGCAGGATCGAGTCCCGCATCCTGCAAGCCCATGCGCATCGCATGCTCCATCGTCGCTGCGGTTGGCTGAGTTACATGCGAAGCGTCGCAGTTGGTCGCAAAACCGGCGATTTCAGCAATAATTTTCGCACCGCGTGCGTTCGCGAATTCCAGGTCCTCCAGGACAAAGCTGGCCGCCCCTTCGCCGATGACCAGGCCGTCCCTGTCTTTGTCAAACGGTCGAGGCGTCTTTTCGGGCGTGTCATTCTGCACACTCGTCGCAAACAGGATGTCGAATACGGCCGCTTGCGTCGCAGACAATTCCTCGGCACCTCCGGCTACCATGACTTTCTGCTTGCCATGTTTGATCGCCTCGTATGCGTAGCCGATAGCCTGACTGCCCGAAGTGCACGCGGTCGAGGTGGCGATCAGGCGGCCGCGAATCTTGAAAAACAGCCCTGTGTTGACGGCGGCCGTATGGCTCATCATGCGAATGTAACTCGTTGCATTGATGTTGCGGGTGCTGTGATCGTGCAGCATGGCCGCAAAGTCGGCGATCGCATCGGGCGTCCCGGACGACGATCCGTAAGCAATTCCGGTCTCACCACTACTGATGACAGGATCGTCCAGCAGGCCGGCCTGCTCCAGGGCACGCTCGCTGGTCACGGTGGAAAACAGCGAGACACGCCCCATCGAGCGTATCCGCTTTCTTGTGTAGTGGTCTGGCAGCTCGAAATCCTCGATCGGACCGCCGAGATTGGTATTCAGGCCTTCATACTTGGCCCATTCTTCCATATTGCGGACACCGCTTTGCTTTTCGCGCACCCTCTTGCTGATACTCTCCCAGTCGCTGCCGAGCGAGGTCAAACCGGACATACCCGTAATGACGACGCGTACGCTCATGAAAGCCCACCGTCTATGCATATCACCTGCCGGGTAATGTAGCTCGCAATATCCGACATCAGATAGGAGACCAGGCCCGCGACTTCGTCGGGCTGACCTATGCGCCGTGCCGGAATCAGTTTCATCGCGTGGTCGATCTCTGCATCGGCCGTCATGGCGGTTTCGATGAGGCCCGGCGCAACACAGTTGACCGTAATCTTCCTTTTGGCCAGCTCCAGAGCCAAAGCTTTCGTAGCGCCGATGATTCCCGCCTTTGCCGCGCTGTAATTCACTTGCCCACGATTCCCCATCACACCCGCCACGGACGAAAGCGCGACGATTCGACCGCCGTTCCGTGCTCGCACCATCGGCATCACACAGGGCTGAATGACGTTGTAAAAACTGCCCAGATTGGTGTCCATCACTACGTCCCACTCTTCACCGGATAAGGCAGGAAACGCGTTATCCCGACACGTTCCTGCATTGTTAACGACCGCATAATATGCGCCATGTTCCTCTATGTCTGACTCGATAGTCTGCCTGCAAGCATCACGGTCAGATACGTCGAATTGCACCTGCCGCGCATGTGCGCCAGCATCTTCGATCGAACGCGCAGTCTCATCGGCGCCGTCCCGGTCCGAATGATAATGGACGACGACGTCAAATCCATCGCTGCCCAGCCGGCACGCAATTGCCTTGCCAATGCCTTTACTGGCTCCCGTGACGAGTACAGATCGGCTCATTTCGATAGTTTACCGGCCCAGAAGTCATTCAGGCTGTCTTTATCGGGCTGATAGACGTTGATCGTTGCGGTGGCGACAGGTCGGTCGGTCTCTATGGAGCAGGCGAACGCGCCCAGGCCGGACTCGGAGAATAGCTGTTCCGCCAAAACCGTCAGCGTTTCGCCCAGTGGAAAGCGGTCGACGGTACATTTGTAGGCGCGCGTTCCCAGAAGAAATCCGAGCAGTGGCGGCTCTCCACGCAGACGGCCTTGCGCGCCGGCATGCGCCGCAACACACTGCGCCATATACTCGATCCCGACCCAGCCCGGCACGCCATCGTCCTCGCAGAAGGGACATTCGCGACGCACTGTAATTTCGGTGGTCAGTTTTGTCTCTTCGTATGATACGACTCGATCCAGCAATACCATCGGCGGCTCGTGAGGCAGCAATTCTCGAACGGGTGTGCCGGCGAAATTCATGCGGCGTGTCCTATGATGACGCTGACGTTACTGCCTCCAAAGGCGAAGGAATTTGACATGAACAGGTCGCGATTCCAATGCGCATTATCCGAAGTTAATGCGATGGCCGGCAGTTCCGGGTCCGCCTCACCATCCCAGAGGTGACGCGGCAGGCGCCGGTCCCGGTTGTGCTCATCCAATAACAACCAGCACAAACCGATCTCCTGTGCGCCGGCTGCTCCGAGCGTATGGCCTATCTGGCTCTTCGTGGAACTGCAGGGTGTCTGCAGGCCGAAGATACTTGCCACGACACGACTTTCCATCTCATCGTTTTTCTCGGTAGCGGTTCCATGGAGATTTATATAGCCGATCCGATCGGGCGATATGCCAGCGTTAGCAATCGCCTGACGGATTGCCAGTTCCGCTCCCTTGCCCGATGGGTCGGGGGCCGAAATGTGATATGCGTCCGAGGACTCACCCACTCCGGCCAATCTGATCGGCGCCTGACCTCGCGTGAGGAGAAATAGCGCCGCTCCTTCGCCCACATTGATGCCATTGCGGTTGGCACTGAACGGGTTGCATATACCTGGCGTCAGCGATGACAGCGCATCAAATCCATTGACGGTCAATCTGCACAAACTGTCGCAGCCGCCGACGATCGCCACATCGCACAGGTCTGCCTCCAGCAGCCGCTCGCCTGCTGCGAATACTTTTGCCGATGACGAGCACGCCGTCGATATCGTATAGCGAGGCCCATCGAGTCGAAGATAACGCGCCAAAAACTCGGCCGCCGTGCCGATCTCTTGCTGCCGGTAGTGGTAGGCAGCGAGCATCTCGCCCTGGGATTTGTGTGCATCCATCGCCTCCTCGCCGGCGGCGATGCCTGAGGTACTGGTACCGATCAGTACGGCAACACGTTCAGAGCCATATTCTGAACGAAGCCGACGGATCGGCTCTTCAATCTGAGAAACTGCCGCGACCAGCAATCGATTATTTCGACAATCGAACTCCGAGAACTCCGCCGGAAGTTCGTCGAGGGGGCCGCTGACCGTACCGACCAGGCTCGCCCTGCCCGTCAACAACGGGCCCGTCGGCAACATTCCCGACTGATCTTCCTGCAATAGTCCGTTGAGCACCGCGGTCTTCCCTGTACCAAGCGCATTGATGATACCCAGATCAGCCAGATAAAGGGTCATGATTCCGTGAATTCCGCGGTGCGAATATCCAGCTGGTATCCTCGTTCAAGATGTTTGAATCGCGTTCTCCCGGTCTTGGCGTCCGGTGTTTCATAGGATATTTCAATCAACGGCTCACCGTCACGCGACACGATCCTGCTGTCATGACTCTCGGATACCTCGAGCGCTGCACCCCGCAGGCGCGCACTCACCCATTCCGCGTCCCAGATCGCTAGCAGGACATCCGCCAGCAAATACTCCGCATTGACGCCATGCCGATCGACCATCCCGTGAGCGCGCAATGTGGCGCCATCGTAGGAAATGGAAAACAGCGTGCCGCCCCACATGGTTATCGCGACAATCGTAATCTTTCCCGGGCGCACCTCGAGCTGTGCCTGAAACGATAAACTATGCTCCTCGTAATCAGCTACCAGTAACTGCGTCGCGTCGAAGCTTCGGGTAATTTCCTCGGCTCTGGGTAGCATCAGGTACACGGCCTTCGCAATCTCTACTCGCTCCACATTCCGCTGCACGGGGACCGTGCTGCATGCATAGCTCAGCAGAGCACAGAACAGCGTAATTACCCGCAATGAGGTAGGAGTCACGATCATACGGCTGGCAGTCTCGTGCGCTCGAACACAGCAAGGGGAGATAGTAAATAGGCGCAAGCGATGCCGATCAATACGGTAAGACCAAATGAATGCACGGCAAACGTGCTACTCAAGGACAACAGACCGAAGGAGAGCATCGTCGTGAGTGCCGACAGCGTGATCGCGAACATCGTGATGCGGCGATCTCCGCGAGCCTCGGCGAGGAACAACGTGAAATCTATGCCGATACCCAGAACGAGGATCATTGCTAAAAAATTAAATAAATTCAATGAATTACCGAGAACAGAAATAATAATCAGCGCCAACGCTCCGGCGAATACCGGAGGAATGAGTAACACCACGGCTTGTCGCAATCCGTATCGAGTTGCCAATCCGAGCAGAATAATGGCATACGCCGCTGCCAGAACCCAGCTAACCCTCTCGCGGTACTGACCGAACAGACTGGACATCTCCTCCGCCTTGTTCGCGACGACAACGGACGGAAAATCCGCAAGCGCCTCTCTCAAACTGAGCGTGTCTTGCAAACCATTTAGCAATACGATCGAAGCACTCTGGTCAGTGCCGACGTCCAGCCAGAGATTGCGAAACTGTTGCGAGACAGGATCCTCGAGCCAGGTATCAATCTCGAGTGCCTCTGACTCCTTTGTAAGGTCGGCCAGCACGCTGGCCGTCATATCGTCGGATGCGCCCAGAGACTCGAAATAGTTCGCAAGTTGCGTACTGACCAGATTGCTGTATGCCGCGAGGCTTTGCGCCTGTCGCGCTTTTGACGGCACCCACCGTGAGACGGCCTGGTAGCTGCCGAGCGCGCCGTCCTCGATCATGCTGTCGAGATTCAGGCGCAGTGATTCTTCGAGTTGCAACACGTCATCGTCGGACGAGGCGGACACGAGCAGGAACGTGCTACCCGGATCTACGCCGAGAACTTCTCTGATCATCGCCTCCTGCCGTTGCAAATCTTCAGGCTGGGCCTGCAGGACGCTGACGTCATCGTTTGTCTCGATCAGTCGAAAACCGGCAAGTATCGCAAGTGCCAGGGCGCCGACGATCAGATAGCGATAGCGCGAGCTTAAGCTTAGCCAGACGCCCAGGTACCATCCCGCCGTGCGTGGAAAAAACGAGCGCTCATCGACATTGAGCCTGCGTCGCCACAGACTGCAGCAGCAGATTAGCGTCAGGTAGGCACCCAGCAAACCGGCACTCGAGAACAGGGCGAGCTGCTGAAGCCCGGGAAATGGTGCGACCGTCAGCGCGAGATATGCCAGTACGCTCGTTAACAAGCCCAGCGTAATCCCCATGAAAATATTGCGAAGACCTTTGTCCGGCGTCCAGTCCTCGCCACCGAAGGCATCTTCTGCCGCATAGTGAAAACTGTAATCGACGGATACACCGATCAGGCTGGCGCCGAAGACAAGCGTGAACAGGTGTACGAAGCCGAATACCGCGAGGGTAATCGCCAGGGCGAAAAGACACCCTGATACGACGGTTAAAACGATCAGCGTTAGCGGCCGTATTGACCGGAATGTCAGGAGCACGAGCAACAGGAGTCCGAACAAAGATCCCAGTCCTATAACGGAAATTTCGCTCTTTGCGCTTTGCGTACCTGCGTGGGCGTAGAAAAAGAATCCGCTCTTCAGGATATCCAGACCCGGCTGAGACGCAATTACCTCGGCGGTGGCCCGCTCCAGATGTCTGGCAAGCTCATTCTGTTCTTCTATCGAGAGCGCGGACGCTATCATGCGCGACGTGACAAGAACGTAGTTCAGGCCAGTGTGCTCGGCGACAAGAAAGGCACCATCGAGTCGCAGCGAGCCGCCGGCGGGCTGCAGCGCCAGCAGGCTGTCGGACAGCAGAAAAAAGGGATCTTTGACTAATGACTCACTACTTACTGCAGCCATCGGGCTGTATATCGTTGCCTTGGCATCCCTGACAATTTCAGCAGCGTCCCCGACGACAGCTTCGAGCTGATTATCCGACAGCATCTGGCGGCGGTAGGGAAAGTAAAAACTCGCAATCGTCGCGAACCGGCCAATATCGACCCGAGCGATGGCGGAATCGATCAACCGATGCAGCCGTAATTCCCGGCCGACCTGCTCGGCACTGGCCTTGGCTATCTCCCGGTCCGTATGGCCGACGAGAAACAGCAGCTGCGCGCCTAGCTCACTCTCCACGACGCGCGTCGCTTCCTCCTTAAGCGCATCGTAGTCCGAGTTCGGCAGCAGTTCGAATATATTGCTTCTGAGCCAGTTCCCGCTTCGGACCGCCGATGCAGTCCAAACGAGGGTCGCACTCATCACGATCAGCCACGCGATCAGGGAAGCTTTACCAGGCGTAAAGTTCGATCTCATGCTCAGTCAGCTGTCCCGGACTCGTTTGCAAATCAAAGAATCGGATTGTCATCTCGTCCGATACACCGCTCGACACACTGATCTGCTCAATACGCTCTCGCCCTTTGAGTGTGATTTGTCTGATGGCCTTGGACAACGGAGACCTTATCGGCGTCAGTCCGATCTCCCAAGTCTCGTTGTCCTGTTCGAATCGGACCGTGAAATTGTCTTCCAGGTCCTCATGCTGTCCGCGGAACATGTTGAGAAAAATTTTGCTGATTGCGACGACCACGGGTTGCCTGGATGAATCAACGCTTTTCACCGGCCCATCTGCTATCCGCTCGGCCACCCGCTTGCCATCGGCAACAATCACATTGTCGAACGGTTTCTCCTGCTGCCACTGCAGCCCGCTCTCGGAAAGTAGAAACCGGCCACTCGAAGTGAGTGGGCGACTCAAATCCGCAATTTGTCTCGTCTGACTATAGTTGCCTCTTAGCACACCGGGCTTCGACAGCCTCTCGGCCACAAGCTCGAGCGTCAGCCCGCTTTCTTCAGCATTCCCGGCTGCAGCCGAAGCTGCCAGAATGAGTACCAACGACAGTAATGCCGGTCTCAGGCGCACCGGCGTACCTTGTCGATCAGTATCTTCGGACTGGCAAAGCACATTTCATTAGTACTCTGATCCACTGCCACCTGAACCGTATAGCCTTTGGTCAGACGCTCGCCGGACCCGGCATCGGTGATCAGATAGGCAATCTTGAGGCGAATGTCGTACTCCTGCAAAGTGGCCTTTACCTTGACACGTTGGCGAAACACCGTCGGTTTGGCGAACTTGACCCGCGTGTCGACGACGGGCCAGGAGTAACCGGAATCAATCATCTGCAGGTAGTTGTAGTCGATCTTGTCCAGCAAGGCACAGCGCGCCAGTTCGAAGTACCGGAAATAGTTTCCGTGCCAGGTTACGCCGGCCGGGTCGGCGTCGTGAAAAGGAATTTCGACATCTACCTCTGCGGCAATATCAACATCACACTTCGTCATATAGTTTCCACGTTTGATTCCGAATCATTGCCGTGAATCCTCTGAGCTCCGCGTCTAGCGCACGATCCTCGGTCAAGAACTCGAAGTCGGCAAATACCGATTCCTTCATTTCCAACAGAGTCGGCAAGAGGTGACTCTCATCCAGCTCTCCGGCACGCAGCCGAAGCTCGAGTGCCTGCACGGACGCCAGCAGTACCGCGGCCGCCACTTGTTCCGTCAACTCGAGTATCCGAAGGCAGTCTCGGGCCGAGATTGTGCCCATGCTGACCTTGTCCTGATTGTGGCACTCCGTCGAGCGGGAGAAGACGCTTGCCGGCATCGTCAACTTCAATGCTTCTGCGGTGCATGCTGAGACGCCGATTTGCACGGCTTTGAAGCCATGATTGATCATCGCGCGATCCTTCGACGCACCAGTCAGGTTGCTTGGCAGCCCGTTATTGTACTTAGTGTCCACAAGCAACGCCATTTGACGATCCAGCAGATCGGCAATGTTAGCGACGGCGTTTTTCATGGAGTCCATGACGAATGCGATATGGCCGCCGTAAAAATGGCCGCCATGCAGCACGAGTTCATGATCCGGATCAATAATCGGATTGTCATTCGTGCTGTTGAGTTCCGTTTCGATCTGACTACGAAAAAAGGGCAATGCATCAGCAAGCACGCCGATAACATGCGGCGCGCAACGAATCGAATAGCGGTCCTGAAGTCTCAGTGGATTACGCGGCATCTCCTCGTGCTCGAGGTCGCTTCGAATCCAGTAAGCGACCTGTGACTGGCCGGGATGCGGCTTCAGATCGAACAATTCCTTGCTGAAGTGAAAGACGTTGCCCTTCAACGCCAAGGTCGCGAGGGCGGTAATTCTACTGGCGAGTCTGCTCAGGTACTCGGCGCTACTGAATGCCATGCATGCCAGCGCCGTCATCACGGCCGTACCGTTCATCAACGCCAGGCCTTCCTTCGGCCGCAAGGTGTGCGGTGTCAGGCCGAACTCTTTCAGGACATCTGCCGAATCCTTGGCGACGCCATCAACGTAGACCTGGCGCTCACCCATCAGCGCGCCGGCAACATAGGACAGTGGCGTCAAGTCACCACTCGCGCCGACGGAACCCTCTTCGGGAATCAACGGAACGATATTCTTATCTATGAATGTCGCCAGCAATTCCAGTAGTGGCATACTGACCCCGGAGTATCCGCGACAAAGCGACACGAGCCTGACGATCATCACCGCGCGGCTCGCTTCGACCGACAAGTACTGTCCGGTTCCACATCCGTGGAAACGCGTCAGGTGGACAGGAAGTTCCCCGACCAGATTTGCAGGAACCTCAACCGTGCATGAATCGCCGTATCCTGTGGTGACACCATAGACCACACCATCCTCATCAAGGATCCGATCGAGCAATTCAGCGCTTCTGGAAATTTTTGTCTGAAACGCTGACGAGCTGCTGAGTTGCATCGTGGCGCGTTGCGCTGCAAGGTCGACAACGTCCTCGATAGTCAGTGGGGCCTCGCCAAGTGTAATCAATCTTTCAGACATTCAAGCAGCGTTCTGCGCTTGGGGTTTCTGCCAGAAATCGAAAAAATTGAACCATTGGTAAGGTGCGGTCAGACATCGTTGTTAATCAATCTTTCAGACATTCAAGCACCGTTCTGCGCTTGGGGTTTCTGCCAGAAATCGAAAAAATTGAACCATTGGTAGGGTGCGGTCAGACATCGTTGTTCGAGTTGCTGCGCGTACTGCGCGACCGCGCGCTGTAAATCCTCACGACGCGTTTGCCGCGGGAGCTCGAGCGGATCGGCGAAAGGTTCCAGATAGACGTCGTATCTGTCGCCGTCTTTCAAACAAAACAACAGGTAAACCGGACACTTGAGCAGCGCCGCCAGAATGAACGGGCCTTCGGGGAATGGCGCTTCACTTCCCAAAAAATTGCAGTAAATCGCCCGGTCCTGACGCGACACCGAGGTGCGATCCGCGACCATGGCGATCCACTCGCCTGCATCAATCTTGGCCTGCATTCGAGCAATCGATTCCGGCCCGATGCTGTCCACCTGCATGAAATGCTCCAGGGCCTGTGGATTGGCCTGCTCGAGAAACTCCATGAACTTGAGTGAGTGGCGAGTGAACACCAGGGCGTTGACCGTCATCCCTTTCGTGAATCCGCCGAATGCCCGCAAGGCCTCCAGATTGCCGAGGTGCGAACCGATAAAGATACCGCCCCGATGCTTTCTGCGCAGTTCCTCGTAGGCCCCAGGATTGATGTGTCGGATCTGATCCCTGGATACCTCACCGGACCAGGTCGCGGTTTTATCGAGGATCGACTCGCCGAACTCGATGAAGTGTTTGAAACTGCTCAGCTGCCGTGCCGGCGCATGCCCGTCTTGCTCGAGTCGGCGTGCCACCCGGCCGAGGTAATCGCGCGAAGCACGACGAGCTTGCGGCGAGGTGAGATAGAAGTAACTCATTGCCGGGTAAAGCAGAATCCTGAAGGCTCTTCTGCCGAATATCCTGTAAGTCGCAAACAAAAACTTCAGACCGAGCGTGCCTCCTCGCTCTCGCAAGGCCGACCAATGGTGATTACGTACGCCGAGCTTTCGAGCAAGCAGCTTAGGTAGGCGTACGAGCATGCCGAAGAACAAGCGGGTGTGCATTCGCGTAATCAGCCAGTTATCGCGCCAAATATTGAAATGGGAAGTCCCGCTCTCCGGGTAGATGACCCGGGTCGGCACGGCTATCAACTCGACACCGCGCCAGTAGAGACGGACCATGATCTCGGTATCGAAGTCCATGCGACGACCGATCGATCGTTCGTCGAGCAAATCGATACAGGCCTCCAGTGGATATACCCTGAAGCCGCACATCGTGTCCGGAATTTTCAATGAGAGGGTCTCGATGCAGACCCAGAAGCGCGTGACGAATCGACCATAGAACCTGCTGCGCGGAATCGACTTATCAAATTGCGGCATGCCGGTTACCAAAGCATCGCGGCGTGCGCGAGCCTGATCCAGTAATAATCCCAGGTCATTCACGTCATGCTGACCATCGGCATCCAACTGAACCGCATGCGTGAATCCGCGGTCCCATGCAGCCCTCAGGCCGGCAATGACCGCGGCACCCTTGCCCCGATTTTCGGGCAGCGTCAACAGCTCGAGGCTATGACGGGACACGAGATCGGCGATGGCATCTCTTGTCGTGGAATCGCTGCCATCGTCTATGAGAATCGTCGGCAAGCCGTACGATGACAAGCGTTCGAGCACGCTGGCCAGCGCCTCGCCGTGATTGAAAACAGGAATGATGATGCAGCTCTTCATCGATGCTGTCCGAACAGCACGCGGCCATGCGAGTGCAGCCCCTGCTCCGAGGAATAGGAGAAGTGCAGCTTGCCGGTAGTCTCCACGTACTCGAGCACCAGATTCAGTGTCGCCATCGGTTTGATAATCCGATGAAACTTGAGGGCCTCAATGCCAAGGAATGTCGGCTTCAACGGCAGGTGCTTCATGGCCAGCGATATTGCCCAATGGATTTGTGTAATGCCGGGAAGCACTGGCGCGTCGGGAAAGTGTCCTTGCAGGGTGAAAAGATCTTCTGGAACGATGAGTTCGAACTCGAGCTTTGGCGAATCGAACACTTCGCTGACTATTATCGGGTCGTGGACACTCATCGCTGGTCAAAAAGCTGCCGGATCATCGCTGCCTGACGCTTGCCTTGCGAATCGGCCGGGATCTCGTCCTCATAACGAAACTTTCTGGGCAGGACGACCGGGTCAGATTTTTCCCGCAACCACTGTTTGATTTGTTTGTTCATGTCGACACGACCGCAACTCTTCATCTCGACCTGGCCTTCATCGTTCAGCTGCAGTACGACGCCTATGTATTGTCGCGCATCGTCATCAAGTGCCACGGCGGCCGCATCAATGATCCAGGGATGGGCCATCGCACGCTGTTCGATTTCGGCAAGCGAGACGCGCTTGTCTTCGATCTTGACGATGTGATCGCCGCGGCCCAGGAGCTCGAAGGTGCGTAAGGTGGAAAGGGATACCTTGTCGCCCATTCGGTGCCAGCCGCTTAAGCCCGTGAATGGCGAGCTGACTTCCAGAAAGCCTTCATCGTCTTGCCTAATCCGGACTTCGGGCAAGGTGTGCCATGGCGTCTGTGCGCCGTCTTCTTCCTGTTGCCGCCAGGCCACGCCACTGGTCTCCGTACTGCCCAAAACCTCGGCGGGGCACGAGCCGAGAAGTCGCGACGCATCTTTGGCCGCGTAATCCGGCAACAGGCCGCCGGAGGAGAATATGATTCGCCAGTCTGCGCTGGATTTCTCAGGCAGGTGGCCAATTCTCTTCAGCAATGCCGGACTGGACACGAGTGCTGCGCCTTCGACGAATTCGCCGAGCAGGTTTTCCGGGTATTCGAAATCGTAAGTCGCAAAAGGTCTGTCGGTGACCAGCGGCCACAGCAATCGAAACAGCATGCCGTAGACATGGCGATGCGACACCGTCGAATAAACGGGACACTCGGCCATCCTCTGTCCAAACACCGACTCGAGGACATCGATCTCGGCTTCAAAGTGCCGAATGGTCCGCTGTACCTGCATAGGCTGCCCGGTTGATCCCGATGTGAACAGGATCAGATCCGAGGCGGCGGGAATGATTCCGTCCAGCGCATCGGCTGGGGATATCTGATCGAATGCGATGACCGGCATGGCGGCGTCCGAATCGCTCCTTGAGGTAATAATGCCGTCGAGGATCAGGTCCTTTCGCGCGTCAGCCAACAGGTGTGCAGGCGCGAGAACTGGCGTCTTGCCTGCGCCCCAACAGGCGAACAGCGCACAAGCGAATTCGAAAGAATCATCGGTGTCCACTGCCCAATACCGCGATTCAGCCTCGCCCAGGCGGCCTGCAAGGCCTGCTACGGTTTCCACAAACTCCGGCCAGCACACATCCCGGCCCTGCCGATCGAAGCAGACGCGGTGATTCGATTCTTTGGCAAGAACCGTGGAAAGCGGAGTAACGATCAATTTGTTTTTTCCTTCATTACGCGAGCCCGCACCAGCCATTCGCCAGCGAACAGGGCACCGATGAGCAGGTATGCGATCAAGCCGTTATACAAGGTCCAGATTTCAGCTGATGTATATATTGCCGTATAAATCGACGCCGAGCCGTTCAGCAGGAAAAAAACTGACCAAACCATTGTCACCTTGCGTGTATACCGGACTCCCGCGGGCGGGAGTTCAGGCACCCTGATTCTAGCCAGGCGCGTTATCACGGCCGGCGGGTAGAACAGGCTGTGTACGAATACTATCAGTAGCACCAGATTAACAAGGGTCGGGTAAAACAACATCGATTCGACCGAACCGCGCAGGAGCCCGGCGCCCGCCATCAATATGCCGCCGGCGCTGATCCAGATCGTGGCAGGACCGAGGGTGTCCAAACCGCGGCGTCGGATAAACAGCCGTCCGACCGACAACACGATCAGCAGAATCGCTACTGCGGAGACCTTCGAGTACGACAGGCCAAGGTAAACAAAGACCGGATAAAGTATTAGAAGCGCGGTAATCGCTACGGATCCAGGAGACATCGCTTTTACCTTTGGAGCCGCCCGACTTGATTCAATCGTTTACCAGTTCCTCGATAGCCTTGACGACATCTTCGACGGTTCGAACGAGCTTGAACTGGTCAGGCCTGATTCTCTTTTTGGTTATTTCCTGCAAGCGGACGATGATGTCCACGGCATCGATACTGTCAAGATCGAGATCCTCGTACAGTCGCGCCTCCGGCGTGATGTCTTCGGGCGATATTTCGAACAGCGCCTGAAGCTCGCGACTCACGTCCTCAAATATTTGGTCCCGCCCCATCATTGCTATGCCATTACCCATTTGCGGTGATGAACCGTGCAAGATTGGAGACGGACGCAAAATGTTCGCGAATCTCTTCTGAATCGATATCGAGATTTACGTTGTACTTGCGACGAATCGCGACCCCCAACTCCAGGGCATCAATGGAATCCAACCCCAGGCCATCGCCGAATAAGGGCGCCGCACTTTCGATATCGTCCGGCGCCATATCCTCGAGATTCAGCACCTCGATAATCAATTTTTTCAGATCCTGTTCGGTGTCACTCATCGTCGGGCTCGGTTTGAAGCAATATCCGCTGCAACACTCGGGTCAACCGACGTGATGCCAGACTCCGGTTTTCTCCCTCAACGAGAAAATCGCCGGTGCGAAGCGTATCACCGACTGTCATTTTAAAATAGGGTCGTCGTGGCGGAATATGGTACCAATGTTCTGCCTTGCTTAGCGTTGGCGGATCGCAACTGAGATGGACCGGTTGAATCGGGACGCCGGACATTAGTGCAACGTGTGCCGCGCCCCGATGCAACTTCATAGGCTGACCAGGGACGGTCCGGGTCGCTTCCGGAAATATCACCAGTTTCTCACCCCGGCGCAGGACTTCCGCGCAGCGCAATAGCAGTTCCTCCGAATCTTGATTCGGGATGTAGTTGGCGGCGCGCACGACGCCGCCGAGAAACGGGTTGTTCCACAGCGCTTTCTTGACGATGCAGTTGCCGTGCTCGATCTCGGCAAGTATTTGAATTACATCGATTAAAGTCGGGTGGTTGGCGACGACAATCAATCCCCCAGGTCGTGACAATTTTTCCCTGCCTTGCGGATCTACCTCGAATCTGGCCACGCCAACGGTATGCATGAGACAGAGAAAATTTCGGTAGCTGCGCGACAGGATCGACCGGACCCGTCGAAGCCGCGTCTCCTTATCCTTCGAAAACAGGGCAATCAAGGGAAACACAACGATGGCGAGAATAATCCCGCCAATTCCGTAAACCATGAAAGATATAGCGGTGCCGATGAGGCGCAGGAGGTAATCGATCATCGATCCCATCGCCATCCCTGGCCTTCCGTAGTGAGCGAGAGCGTGGCTGCGTCCGACTGTTGCCAGGCAAGAAACAGTGGTCCTTGCGGTAATCTCTCGTCCCTCCCAGGCGGCGCGCGAACGACACCCACGCCTCCGTTATCCGCAACTCGAAGTACAAGGCCAAGGGCATGATCTGAGATTAATTGATCCGAATAGGTCTGATACTCGTCTGGAATCACCTCGTCGAAATCGACCAGCAGCACACGATGATTCGGATTCCTGGCCAGATAGGCCTGCGCATCCATCCATCCATAGGCAAAGGTATTGGCGCCTGATGCGATCGAACTGGACGGCGCTTTGGTCTTCGCAATAACCGTGAATAGTCCTGAAGCGGTATTGTGTACTGACTGGGCAAATGCGGTCGGCGACAGCTCGATGCCTTGAGTCAATGACAACAGCAGGGCCGAGGTTCTAACGATCTCGCCATGTTGTGAGCAAAAAATCGAATAATCGATGGATTCTCCGGCGGTGATGTCCAAAGCTGCTGCGAGGGCCATTCTCGACAGGCGGCTCATTCGTCGTCTTTGCATCGCCGGTATCGCCGTTACGTCAGGATCGCCAGCCAGCCGTTTGGCGTCGGCGTTTTGCCAATATTCGGCCCAAGCCGCCGGATCGGGGCTCTCGGGGGACCAAAAACTCCATTTCTCTACCTGAATACGAGGCATTTGATCATTTGCTCTCTACTGCGCGCCCTCTTCAAGGGGCTGGCCCAGTAAAACACGAAGGCGATTACGCATGCCGTCGCCGTCTGAGCGACCGTAGCCGACCAATACATCCGTTGCCGAATCGTCATTGACATTGGCGACCTTGATCAGCGTGCCGTCGCGAGGCAGCGTTGTCTTCCATTGCAGTTCTCCCGATTTGAAGTCACGGCCGTTACCCAGCCGAATCTCCAGACTCTCCGTGTCCTTCTGCAGCATCAGATCCGATCTGCCGTCGCCGTCGAAGTCGCCAAATCGGACCGCAGGGACATTGACAAAGCCGGTCGACAAGCTGAACCGCAGCCTCACCTTGGCACGGTAGTCCGGCTCGGGTGGATACAAGGGATTTGTGCCGATTCGAAATAACTCGACATTCACCTTGATCGAACGCGAAAACAGGGCCGAAATGATCTCCCCGAAGCCGATCCTGAATGAGGTGCTGACAAGGTCTTTTCCTTGGGCTTCGTCCTCGCCGAGCAGGCTGAGATCTACCTGGATACCGTCTGACGGAATTTCGGCATCTTCCATCGGCAGGTAATACACGCCCTCGTCGCTCTTGCGACCCAAATGTACGCGGTATTCGGTGTGTTTGTTGAACAGTCCTGCACTCACCGTCGTGATCGTCAGGATGTCCGGCAGCGCATCGCCATTCAAATCCGCCACCTTGTCGATCCGGCTCAAGCGATAGTCACTCTGATCAATATCGACCACGCCACTTCCGTAACGCTCGCTGTCCTCGGGTTCGAGTTCGATGTCGATCGCCAGGATTTTTGCATCGGCGGAAAAGCCATTCTCGTCATATTCGAAAACCAGAAACTGATTGTCGCGGATGATGGCAAGGTCCTTGTGTCCATCCAGGTTGAAATCAAAATGATGCAGCGTTTCCACCTGGTAATGTGGTTCGCCCTGACTGAGACGCAGTTCTGGGCGAATATTGACAAGCGCCTGCGGATCGAAACCGTCCGAGGTCTGCAGCGAGATTCGCAGCCCCTCGAAATCCGTCAGCACGATATCGTCCCTGCCATCTTCGTTGACGTCCATAAAAAAATCGAGCTCGGTCAGCGGCGCGCGACTTGCTGTTCTGAATATGCTTTGCATATCCAAAATCGGCCTCAACGTGGCGGACTCCACGTCCAGTCTGGAGATGCCGTTGGGCGTCAGAAACAGCAGTTCATTATTTTCCCCCACCCGGCCCGCATCAAAAAATAGTATCTCTGGCGGCACAGCAATCGTCAGCGAAGCAGAGGCACTCACCGAATCTTGCTTGATCGGATAGAGCCCGATGATCTTTTCGCCGGCCTCCGAACGCCCTGTCAGCAGTATCGAACCGCGTTCACCGGCATAGCCGCGCAGCACTCGATGGCTGTCAATGGGCACGCCGAACTCGAGTTCGCTCTCCAGGAATTGTGCATTCGCGGCGTTAATGCCAATCAAACTGTAAAGCAGCGACATCCGGATTGCGTCGCTGCAGCGTATGCGCATCGCTTGTTTGTCCTATTCGGCGAGTTTGACGACGTCGCCGACCAAGGTGACACCGGCTACCATCGCTCCGGCGCCACACTCGAACTCCGTAGCACTGGTGAATTCACGCTTCTTGTAGAAACTTTGAATATTTACTACGGCGTTTCCTCCCTCCGCGATCGCGCGATCCTGCAGGGAGATCATCGCCGAAAGAAACGCCCATTTGCATGCCTCCTGGTCGCTCTTGTTGAATGCGTTGGTCTTCTTGTTGGCGGTGTAAGTGCCAATGCGGGTCACAATTTCGGTATGTTTCTGATCTCCGAAGAAGAATCGAACACCGACGTCGAGCGTCACCTTGGCATCCTCAGTCGTCATGGCTTCTTCGATCGACACCCTGACGATTGTGTCCCGGGCATCGGCCGCATCGAAGGCAAACATAAAAAATGGAATCATCATGTACTGCAAAAATCGCTTCACTTTGCTCTCTCACCTAAACTGTTTGTGGAAATGATGATGTGTTATCCGACAATGGAAACACTCTGTACTCGAGACATCAAGAGTGATTCCGGAATATACGCGTTGACGCAAGAACCGGCGACCTGGCCGTGTGCTAGGATCATTCGCACTTACACAATGATGGGCTTTTGTTGAACGTATTAAGTGATCTTGCCTGGGTATTGCGTGCGTTATTGCTGACCGTGTTCTGCCACTCCGCAGTAGCCGACGAACTACTCTTCAATCTGGGCGGTGGTCCCCAACCCGGATCCAGTCAGAACAACTGGAGCGTCGGCGTTGACTACAACTTTTATCGTTTCGAGCGCAGCGCCCGACAACACATCCTGATCGGCGCGAGCTTCACCTATATTGCTACCAACGCGACGAGTAATGACAGTATGTATGCCGTTTCCGTTTATCCGCAGATATCTTTATATCCGGTCGAAGGATCCTGGCCTTATTCGATAATGCCCAGCTGGGCAGAGCCCTATTTTTACGTCAGGTTTCTGGGTCCAAGCTATATCAGCAGTAACAGACTGGGCGACCGTCAGCAGGCGCACAACTTTGCATTCCAGGCACAGATCGGCGTCGGCGCGATCGTCAAGACACAGAACGATACGGAGATCATCCTCGCGTTGTCCTGGAAGCATTTTTCCAATGCCAACATTTACGACGACAATGACGGCATCGACCTTCCCATCATGTTCAATTTTGGAGTCAGATTCTGATATGCAGAAAAACCTGTTAATAAGTGCGATTGTCACCCTGTGTTTGGCGATTTGCGACTATGCAAGATGTGAAATCCTTCAACCGATGGGCGATCAGGTTGTCGATTCGAGGATGGGTAGCGTCTACATACCCTCAACCACCGAGACCGTACTGTGGGGCTCGTTGCCGAACCGCGATACCAAACCACTCGTTACCGTCGTATCGGGCGCCGTCGTGACATTCGACACCGTTTCGCACGAAGGCATTCTGGAAGACCAGGGACGCGATCCGGTCGACTACTTAAGCAGGTACGGCATCGAAGCCGACGCGATCCTGAACGACGCCAAAGCGATTGC
>PVMS01030633.1_pt1 | contig 18467 bp, 18 predicted proteins | sample 1853461 | NCBI WGS metagenome assembly PVMS01 (sample SAMN08582032, study PRJNA380276) | Marine sediment metagenome, whole genome shotgun sequencing project. | isolation source: ocean sediment barecode stripped | collected 2017 | reverse complement strand
CAAAGAATCAAGCACTGCTATATATCGCTGAGCAGATCCTTGCATCGAGTACGACACTTAAACAACATAACGCACGTGATTTAGAAGAGGGGAGGAAGCGAGGGCTTGATGATGCATTGTTAGATCGTCTAGAACTGAATGATGCACGCATACAGGGAATGGCAGATGGTCTGCAGCAAGTGATTTCTTTACCCGATCCAGTTGGAGAGACAACTGCATTTGCGACACGGCCAAGTGGGATAAAAGTCGGTAAAATGCGCGTGCCCATTGGGGTAATTCTTATTATTTATGAGTCTCGTCCTAATGTAACAGCTGATGCTGCTGCGCTATGTATTAAATCCGGGAATGTGACAATTTTGCGTGGTGGTTCTGAAGCTATACATTCTAACCATGCAATCTCGGATTGTATCCATGCGGGTCTTGATAAGTCAGGTCTTTCTAAAGATATTGTTCAAGTAATCAACACTCCAGACCGGCAAGCTGTTAAATTGCTACTGCAAGCCGATGCGCATATTGATATTGTCATCCCGCGCGGAGGCAAGGGCTTGGTCGAGCGCGTTATACAAGAATCGCGTATCCCACTACTTAAGCATCTAGATGGCGTATGCCATGTTTATATTCATGAGGACGCCGATGTAAACATGGCTATTGATATTGCTGTAAATGCCAAATCGCAACGTTTTGGTGTTTGCAATGCGATGGAAACATTGTTGATTAATGGGTCCATTGCTAAGCAAGTATTACCAAGCCTTGCGGATAAATATGAGAGCAAAGGTGTTGAGCTTCGTGGTTGTCCACAAACCTGCTCTATTTTACCAAGTATTGCCCGAGCATCAGAGCAGGATTGGTATCAGGAATATCTAGGACCTATATTATCGATTCGTATTGTTGATGGGCTTTCGCAAGCCATGGACCATATTCAAAAATACGGTTCTCACCACACGGATACCATTGTTACTAGCAATGATGCTATTGCGCAGAAATTTTTACGCGAAGTAGATTCGAGTTCGGTGATGGTAAATGCTTCAACTCGATTTGCGGATGGTTTTGAATATGGCTTAGGTGCTGAAATTGGAATTAGCACAGATAAGTTACATGCCCGAGGGCCGGTAGGGCTTGAAGGGCTTACGACTCAAAAGTTTATTGTGCTTGGAGATGGAAACATCCGTGAGTAGACTTGCATACTAGAAGTATTTTTTGGTGTATTTGTTAGGAATAAATATGTGCTAGGGATATTTGGCGGTTCTTTTGACCCAATTCATTTTGGGCATATCAAATTGGCATTAGCGCTATTAGAGCACTTCGATTTCGAGCAAATTCGATTCATACCTTGTCAGCAGTCACCGCATAAACAAGCAGTTCATGCCAATGCACAACATCGCTGGCAAATGTTGGAGTTGGTAACCAATGCAAATACAAAACTAATTGCTGATGACCGAGAACTCAAACGATCGGGTCTATCTTATACGATTGATACATTAAAAGAGCTGCGTGCAGAGACGAAGTCACGACAGACGCTAGTATTGATTATTGGTATTGATGCTTTTTTGAATTTTTGTAAATGGCGTCAGTTTGAGGAGATTCTATTGATTTGTCATATTATGTTATTACCGCGCTCTGGTTATGGTTTGCCACAGGAAGGTTGCGAAAAGGAGTTATATGATACGCATGGTACGGATGACATAATGGACCTATCTGGGGCCTTGAACGGATTTATCTATCTAAGCGATGCTAAGGAAATAGATGTTTCATCTACTGCCATTCGAGAATGTATCTCTACAGGCGCGCAACCTAGATACTTATTGCCAGGAAATGTGTGGAACTATATTCGTAGAAATAATTTGTATACTTAAAAAGTTGTGTGAATGGAAAAAAACAAGGCTGTAGTAACTGCAATTAATGCATTAGAAGATTTAAAAGGCAAAGATATTGTCTTAATTGATACACGTGGAAAATCTGATTTCTTTGATGCCATGATTATTGTAACTGGCACCTCAGATCGTCATGTCAAATCTTTAGCGGATCGATTGGTGTTGGATGCTAAAGAGCAGAGCTTGGGTATGTTAGGCGTGGAACGAGATCGAGCTTGGGTCTTAATTGATCTGTTCGATGTTATCGTACACGTCATGTTAGAGGAAACTCGTGATTTTTATAGCTTAGAAAAACTTTGGCAAGTCAGTAGCGAGCGCAAGCAAGTTCTTTAAACAAAAATATAATAGCGAAGCTGCTAGAAATATCATTGTGCAAATTTACGTATTAGCTGTGGGAGATAAGCCACCATCATGGATTGAGGCGGGAGTTAATCAATATATTGAGCGTATGCCTCGAGAATGCAATGTTCAAATTAATACCATTGCGACCGCTAAGCGTTCTAAGAGTCAAGCAATTAAACAAGCGCAAGCGCAAGAGCAAGAGCTTTTACTCAAACACACTCCAAATGACAGCCTGCGAATTGCACTGGACGAGCATGGTAAGTCTTGGACAACCATAGTGTTGGCCGAAAAGCTTGAAAATTGGCTGCAAAAATTTCCTGCGGTGACGCTTTATATAGGTGGACCAGATGGCTTTACCCAAGATTTTTTGGATCAGGCTGACTTTGTATGGTCGCTATCGACTTTGACAATGCCGCATATGCTAGTACGGGTGCTGTTAGTAGAGCAGCTATATCGAGCCTGGACAATAATTCAAGGTCATCCTTATCATCGAGAATAGAGAATAGCTGAAGAATAAATCATCTATGCAATCTAGAGTTGAGCTTATACTGGCTTCTACCTCGAGTCGTCGGCGCAAGCTGCTCGATCAGCTTGGCATTCTCTACACTAGTCAGGTGCCTATAGTGGATGAGCTACCTGTAGCACAAGAAAAGCCAGCGAGGTATGTGCGACGTTTCGCACGTGCTAAGGCAGAAGACGTTTGGGCGTCATCCATGCAATGTCTGCCGGTACTCGCGGCTGATACGATTATCGCATTAGATGAGGTAATTTTAGGTAAGCCTCAAGACCGACAAATGGCTGAGCATTATTTGAATATGCTTTCCGGTCGTGAGCATCTGGTGTTAACAGCATTGTGCCTCAGGACTCAACAAGGAGTGAATGAATCTGTGGTGAAAATAATGGTGAAGTTTAGAGATATTACCCCCTCTGAGCTTGAAGCATATTGTTCAACTCAAGAGCCATATGACAAAGCTGGCGCCTATGCGATTCAGGGTCTTGCCGCAGCATTCGTTGAATATATAACGGGCAGTTATACTGGGGTAGTGGGTTTGCCATTACCGGAATTACGCTTGCTTTTACAGCAATCTAGTTTGACCGATTAGGATTATTTTTAACTAAAATAAAAATATATGAGCGAAGAAATTCTAATTAATGTTACTCCTAAAGAAACACGTGTAGCGATTGTGGAAAATGGCATGTTACAAGAAGTTCAAATAGAACGAGTTGGCAAGCAGGGATTGGTTGGCAATATTTTTAAAGGTTGTGTTAGTAGAGTGATGCCTGGTATGGATGCGGCATTTGTGGATATCGGTTTATCAAAGGCCGCTTTTATTCATAGTTCTGATGTTGCGTATTTGCCAAAAAATACAAGTAAACATAATGCTGCAGCCGTCAATCCAGATGAAACCGTTTTTCAGTCTCTAAATGGATCTATTGCAAGTCTTTTGCATGAAGGGCAGCAATTACTTGTTCAAGTTGTAAAAGATCAATTAGGTACTAAAGGCGCGCGGATCACTACAAACATCACAGTACCTTCTAGATATATGGTGCTATTACCCTATTCAAATGATGTTCGAATCTCTGCGCGTATAGAAAATGAAGAGGAGCGATTACGGCTAGCAAAAATAACTAAGCAACTGCTTGAAGATATGAATGCGGATTGCGGATGTATTTTGCGTACTGCGGCTGAAGGTATGGGTGAAGCTGAATTAATGAGGGATGTGAAATTTCTATTGAGTCTTTGGACTACGATTATTGATAAGGTGAATCAAGTGTCTTCAGTTGATAAAGTTTATGCTGATCTCCCATTAGCGATTCGAACTTTGCGTGATCTTTCCATTGATGATATTGAGGTTATTCGAATAGATTCACGCATCACCTATGAAGCCGTGAAAAAGTTTTCTGAAAATCTTGTGCCGGACTTGGCAAATCGTATTACCCATTACATGGGTAACCGACCTATATTGGATCTTTATTCTATAGAAGATGAGTTGCAGAAGGCCTTGCAAAGAAAAGTCACTCTTAAATCTGGTGGGCATCTTATATTTGATCAAACTGAGGCAATGACGACGATTGATGTAAATACTGGTGGTTTTGTGGGGCATAGGAATTTAGAAGAGACTATTTATAAAACTAATTTAGAGGCGGCACAAGCCATTGCGCGACAACTTCGATTGCGTAACCTTGGCGGCATCATCATTATCGATTTTATTGACATGGAGGATGATGAACATAAGCGGCAGGTATTTCGAGTGTTTGAAAAATCTTTGGATAAAGATCGAGTCAAAAGCCAAATATGTGAGGTTTCCCCCTTGGGCCTAGTGGAGATGACGCGCAAACGCACTCGCGAAAGCCTTGAGCATATATTGTGTGAACCATGCCTTAGCTGTAATGGGCGAGGTTATATGAAGACAGCTGAGACCGCATGTTTCGAGTTATTTCGGGAGATTATGCGCGAAGCGCGTCAGTATGAAACGAACGAATTACTCGTTTTGGCGTCTCAACCAGTGGTGGATCTTTTATTGGATGAAGAGTCGACAAGCCTCGCCGAATTAGAAGACTACATTGGAAAGACAATTAAGCTGCAAGTTGAGTCGCTGTATTCGCAAGAACAATTTGATGTAGTGCCCTTGTAGTTCAAAATATATATAAGTGTTTTAAATGTGGCGCAAACTATTCTTATTTAGTGGGTACATGTTCGCAATCATCTCGGTGCTTGCGGCAATTCTTATCTGCGTTGCGCGTGGATATCCATCACTTTATCAACATTATTTACCGAGAATTCAAGATAATATTTCAACAATTATTGGTAAGCCTGTGCGGGCTGATGCAATACGGATTGATTGGCGTGGTTATACGCCGCTCATATCAGTTGACGATCTGTCGATCTATACCGATGACACTAAACAAGATAGGCTTTTATTTGCAAAAAAAGCACGTTTATCTATTGATATTTATAAGAGTCTTATTCAGAAAAATATTAGTATTAATCAGTTAACGTTAGTGGGTTGCAACTTAGAGGCAATAAGGACTGCAGAGCAAAAAGTTATATTAAATGGGATGGATATAAGTGAAAGAATTGCACAGAGAAAAAAGCTAAATACTAAAAATAAAGTTCGAATAAGTCTTTTGGAAAGTACGATTACAATTAAAGATGAAATTAAAAAATTAGATTATTTTTTTGATCGTGTGGATATTGCGCTAGGCTTTGATGGTGATAGATTTAAAGTTACTGCGAACATTGTTTTACCGGAAACATTGGGAGATTCTTTTCTGCTGGTGGCAGATCTCAAAGACCTTGATCAGGGGTTGCATAATGTCAAGGGCAGTCTTTATACCAAAGGTAAAAATATTAATCTTGAGTTACTAAGTGATTTCTTTCCACAACTTCAAGTTGGAATCAAAGCGGGCAATTCTGATTTTGAAGTATGGGGCAACTTAAGATCGTCATTGCAGCGATCCTTCAAAGGAAGTTTAGAGTTTCGAGATCTGAAATATAATAATGTAGCTCAACCAATAAAAGGTGTTGTTTCTGGGCAAGAGGTAACGGCTTTAAAAGCACAGTTTGAAATAGAGGGCGATAAAGATCGTTGGCAATTAGCATTATTCAATAGCGATATTCAAACGGCAGATGCGAAGTGGCCTAGAGACCACTATGAGGTTGCTTGTATGGGCTGCGGTGGGCCAGATTATTCCATAACCGTAGCATTAGGTTATGTTGATATGACAGCTTTATCCTCATCATTGCAACATTTTCCAATTACCTCTGAATCAGTGTTAGAGAGTTTATTTTCCAAAGCGCAAATACAAGGAGTATTGCAGAATACGAGTGCCACCATGCAGTGGCATGAAAAGCAATTAGAAAAATATTCATATAAAACTTCATTGCAAACGGCAGCGGTATCAATTCCAAGTCAGGGATTTGAGATTTCATCCGTTGCGGGTGTAGTGCAAGGCAACCATTTTGAAGGCAGCATAAAAATAGACGCTACTAGCATGAATGCTCATATCGAAAAAATCAGCGATTACTCATTTCAGGACCACAAAGTCGTTGGAACCATTAAGTGGAAGCGTATGGGCGAGAATCTAATAGTGGCATTAGAAAATATTTCGCTAACTGCAGACGGTATTAGCGCGAACATGCAAGGGTCGATCCAGATGGTTAATGGGAAAGCCTATGTTGATTTACAGGGCGAAGTTCCGCTTGCGCAGGCCGAGAAAATAGTGACGTACTTGCCCTATAACAAGATGCGTCCAAAATTACGGCGGTGGCTAAAAGCGAGTATTCATGGCGGAACAATCAGGGATGGCAAGATTTTATTTCAAGGCAATCCGAAACACTTTCCATTTAAAGATAAGCCGGGCGCATTTGAAGTTGTCGCGAGTGTCGAAAATGGTGTTTTAGATTATCGTAAGGACTGGCCAAGTGCACGTGAAGTTTATGCAGATTTTCTAATTAAGAATAAGTACTTTATTGTGAATGGTCATCAAGGGTCAATATTGAATTCTTCCATTAGCCAAGTTACCGCTACAATAGATGATCTTAAGTTGCCTAGATTAGTCCTTAATGGTGTGGTAGTTGGTCCTGCAGGTGATATTTTAGACTTCCTGAAAAAATCTTCATTGATTCCTGCCAACAGCAAAATAACCAAACATATCTCGGCCGATGGAAACACAAAGTTAGATTTAAATCTGGCACTTACTCTGACCAAAAAATTAGAGAAAGAAATATCTGTGAAGGGTGTTATTGAGTTCGATAACACAAATTTAACAATAACATCGGTATCTTTGCCATTTACGAATCTTAATGGCAAATTAAATTTTAATCGACAAGGAGCGGCAGGTACTGGTTTGAGCGCTAAACTATTTGGACTGCCTTTTAATGCAAATGTGTACAGTTCGGAGAATGGGCGAACGGAGTTATTTGTAACGGGTGATATTGATTTAAGTGCATACCTAGCATCTAGTTATGAGGAGTTGAATCAATATATCAAGGGCGTTACGTCTGTGACGGCTACTGTTAGCTTGCCACGATTCGGAAAGCACGCTGGAGAAAAATCATTAGGTATAAATATAGATAGTAGCTTGCTTGGTGCATTAGTTTCGTTGCCGCAGCCCTTTGGTAAAGAATTTGATGAGCAAAAAAAATTAAGTGTACACACCCGGTACCAGACGGGTAAGGGCTACCCATTGTTTGTAACTTATGATGATAGGGTATTTATGCAAGCATCATGGAGTGATGATGGGGATGTTGTTTCTGCCGTAGAAGTGCGCGTAGGGGACGATCAATTTGACTTGCCAGCCCAAGGCTTGAAATTATCTGGCCGACTTGAAGAATTAGATGTGACAGCCTGGCTGGACATTGTTCGTTCTTCTAAGTCGAATAATAAAAACTCTGCAATTCAATTGAGCGAAATTGATATTAAAGCAAGATCAGTTTCAGTGACTAATTTAGAGATGCAAGATGTTGATCTTCAGTTGATAAAAGGTTCGCAATATTGGTTAGGGGAAATCAACTCTTCGATTGCAAAAGGGAAATTTAATTATCCGCTACATGTAACTTCAGAAACTATCGCGACAGGAGATTTTGATTATCTTCGTTTTAATAAGCCTGAAAAGAAAACGATGTCTACCTTTGATCCTCGTAATTTGCCTGCGTTGGAAATTAATACGCACCAGTTTTCATATGACAAATACATCTTTAAGGATGTTTCTTTGATAACTGAAACATCCGCGACAGGGATGCTGATCAAATCTTTGACCGGAAATGGCGAGGCTTTGAATATTTCAGCCAATGGAGCATGGGAAGTTGGTGCTAATGATAAGCAGCGTACAAATATAGATGTTGTGTTAGTTAGTCAAAATTTACATAGTACGCTGACGGGACTTGGATTTAAGGCGGGAGTAAGTAAAGGACAAGGCAGTGTTGCCGCGAAACTCAATTGGCCAAATGCGCCTTATCAGTTTTCTGCTGATGCATTTTCTGGTACCGCAAATCTTAGATTTAAAGATGGTGAGATGTTGTCAGTAGAACCTGGTGGGGCAGGGCGTTTGGTGGGCTTGTTTAATCTAGGCGAAATTACAAGACGCCTTTCTTTAGATTTTACTGACTTTTTCTCCAAGGGCTATGTGTTTGATAAGATAAGAGGTGACTTGGTTTTCGAAAATGCAAACTTAACTACAGAGAACTTATTTATTAAGGGTCCTTCAGCACACATTTTAATTCAAGGTAGAACTGGAATAGTCGCAAAGGATTATGATCAAGTTGTGACCGTTACGCCTCATGTCAGCGGGAGCTTGCCCTGGATCGGTCTTGCTGTTGGTGGTCCGTTGGGTGCAGTAGGTGTTATTGTTGGGGAAAAAGTGGCTAAAACGATCGGTATAGATGTTAATAAGGTAACAGAGATCAAGTACTCTATGACGGGAAGTTGGGATGATCCAAAGATCGAACGGGTTGCACAAAAAGTAGTTAAGACAAGTACCTCGGCGCAGGGTCAACCTTCGCCACAGTTATCACCGTCGAATTAAGAATCGGGAAAGGCGAAGATTAATTCTAATTAATAAAGTATTGCTGCGCTAAAGAGTCATATTTGGTATGCGTGTGCTGTGAGTATATCTCTGTCTTAATAGTCTAGAATAATAATATTATGTGTAATAATACGCATTCATTTATAGCTAAGTTAAAAGGTTAATGTGAGTAAAGTTGCAGCTATTCAGATGGCATCAGGACCTAATGTTGATGCAAATTTACATGAAGCGGGTCGTTTGATTGAGCAAGCTGCGATTGCGGGTGCAGAATTGATCGTGCTGCCAGAAAACTTTGCGATTATGGGGATTGAGGAAGAGGACAAAGTAGCCATACGCGAATCAGAAGGGAAGGGTCCAATACAAAAATTTTTGATGGAACAAGCAAGACTGCATAAAGTGTGGTTAGTGGGTGGAACCGTACCGTTAGAATGCCCAGATCCAAAAAAAATATTTGCGGCTTGTATGGTGTATGACAACAAAGGTGACTGTGTCGAGCGCTATGACAAGATTCACTTATTCGATGTTGATCTAGTTGATACTGGAGAAAGCTATAAAGAATCAGAAACGATAGAATATGGCAATTCAAGCTTAAAGGTGATTGACTCGCCATTTGGTAAAATAGGCCTAGCGGTGTGTTATGACTTACGTTTCCCTGAGTTATTTCGAGGCTTATTAGATCTTGGTGCACAAGTAGTGGTGTTGCCAGCAGCATTTACCGCTGCAACAGGTTTAGCGCATTGGGAGAGCTTGCTCCGAGCTCGCGCAATTGAAAATCTAATCTATGTAATTGCTTCAGCTCAAGGCGGATACCATATCAATGGTCGTGCAACTTTTGGTGATAGCATGGTTGTGGATCCCTGGGGTACGATTTTAAATCGTATTCAACATGGAACAGGGATGGCAATTGCGGATGTGAATATTGATTATCTGGAATCTCGGCGTAATTCCTTTCCTTGTATTAAAAATCGACGCTTGAAGTAAGCGTACATTATCAATCAAAATAATTTGAAATAAGTATTTATGGAAAACTCTTTAGAGCTGGCGAAAAATCATATTCTAATTCCTTCAGGCTTAGATGAAATGCATTTGACACAAGCATTTTCAACGCTACTAGATTCTTCCGCGGATAGTGGCGATATCTATTTTCAGCTACGCAAGCATGAAGCATGGTCTTTGGAGGATGGAATTGTTAAAGATGCGAGTTATAACATTAGCCAAGGCGTTGGTATTCGTGCAGTAAAGGACGATAAAACGGGCTTTGCTTATTCTGATGAAATTGTATTGCCGGCTTTATTAGAATCTTGTAAAGCTGCGCGTGCCATTGCACGAGGAGCAGTGAATGGAAGTGTTCAAGCGTGGAAATCTAAAATAGGCCATAACCTGTATTTGTCAGATAACCCACTGGATTCTATTACAGAGACAGACAAAGTTGACTTATTACGCTCGCTAGACGTGCTGGCACGCAAACAAGATAGCCGTATAAAACAAGTAATGGTGTCGTTGGCGGGGACTCATGAAATTATTTTAGTGGCTAATAGCGATGGCTCAATGGCAGCAGATGTGCGTCCATTGGTGAGGTTGAATGTATCCGTTATTGCTGAAGAAAATGGACGTATAGAGCAAGGCGGTGCAGGGGGTGGCGGACGTGTCAGTTATGCGTATTTTAATAATCAGAACACTGCGCATTCCTACGTGCATGAAGCGGTGCGTATGGCACTGCTGAATTTGGAAGCAGTTGATGCACCCGCAGGCACCATGAATGTAGTGCTTGGGCCAGGTTGGCCGGGAGTATTATTGCATGAAGCCATCGGTCATGGACTGGAAGGTGATTTTACCCGCAAAGGTACATCAGCATTCAGTGGCCGCATTGGCGAACGTGTTGCAAGTAAAGGCGTTACTGTTGTAGATGATGGCACGCTAGCAGACCGCAGGGGTTCACTTAATATTGATGACGAAGGTACGCCTACACAATACACAACCTTAATTGAAGACGGAATTCTTAAAGGGTTCATGCAAGATAAACTCAATGCAAAATTATCAAACACTGCACCTACGGGAAATGGTCGGCGTGAGTCTTACGCCCACCTGCCCATGCCGCGAATGACCAATACATATATGCTTGCAGGCGAGCATGATCCTAGTGAAATCATTAGCTCTGTAGATTCTGGATTTTATGCAGTTAATTTTGGTGGAGGCCAAGTGGATATTACCTCCGGTAAATTTGTGTTTTCTGCTTCCGAGGCTTATCTAATCGAAAAAGGCAAAGTAACTAAGCCGGTAAAAGGCGCAACGCTTATCGGCGATGGCCCAGATGTTTTGACACGGGTAAGTATGATTGGCAACGATCTACAGTTAGACGCAGGTGTAGGTACTTGTGGTAAAAATGGTCAAAGTGTACCTGTAGGAGTGGGCCAACCTACCTTGCGTATAGATGGGTTAACCATTGGAGGTACTTCAAGCTAATGGAACTGCAAAAATCACCCTATACGAATGACAAACTAGAAGGTTTGGTGCAGCTTTGTTTGGATGAGGCAAAAAAACAAGGTGCGACAAGTGCGGAAGCTTCTGTACAAATTGAACACGGTTTGTCAGTAACGGCACGTCTTGGTGAGGTGGAAACCTTGGAACATAACAATGACTGTGCGCTAGGCATTACGATTTATAACAATAATAAAAAAGGTTCAGCTAGTACCACTAGTTTTGAGCCTTCTGCAATTAAAGATGCAGTATCTGCAGCATGCAATATTGCAAAATTTACCGAAGAAGATAATTGTGCAGGGCTTGCGGATGCAAGTTACATGGCGACTTCGATTCAGGATTTAGCTCTCGATTACCCATGGGGAATTGCACCAGATGAGGCGATAGATATCGCAATAGAATGTGAGAATAAGGCGCGTGAATTCGATAAAATTTCAAACTCCGACGGCGCAACTGTAAATACTTCACGTGGCAGTAGTATCTACGGGAATACGCATGGGTTTGTCGGTAACTATACTTTTACTCGACATAATCTTTCTTGTGTGGTCATTGCAGAGCAGGATGGTGCGATGCAAAGAGATTATTGGTTTACTACTTCGCGCAATCCCGCAAATTTAGAATCTCCAGCTTCAGTAGGTGAGAGAGCAGCAAATCGAACTATAAGTCGACTTGGCGCTAGAAAAATTCCAACCTGCACGACCCCAGTTATTTTTGAGGCGAATATGGCGCGTACATTACTATCACATTTTGTTGGCGCAATTTCCGGTGGTGCATTATATCGTAAGGCTTCGTTTTTGTTAGATCAGTTAGATAAAAATGTTTTTTCTGATTTAGTAACGATAACGGAAGATCCGCATATTAAAGGTGGTCTAGGGAGCAGTTCGTTCGATATGGAAGGAGTGGCAACACAACCACGCACCTTAGTTGAAAATGGAGTGCTAAAAGGTTATGTGTTGAGTAGCTATTCCGCACGCAAACTTGGCATGCAAACCACAGGCAACGCTGGTGGTGTGCATAATCTTGCTTTGCAGCCTGGTAGCCAGTCTTTAGATGATTTGATGAAAGATATGCAACAAGGTTTGTTAGTGACCGAGCTTATTGGTCATGGTGTTAATAATGTTACCGGAGACTATTCGCGTGGGGCGGTAGGCTACTGGATAGAAAATGGAGAAATTCAATATCCGGTTGAAGAAATTACAGTGGCGGGGAATCTAAAAAATATATTTCAAAAAATTATTGCCGTTGGTAATGATGTTGATCAGCGCAGTAATATCAGAACACCTTCTGTACTTATCGATGCAATGATGGTTGCAGGAAGCTAGAAACACCTCAAAATGTATCTAGTGCGCTGATAATGCGTTACAGAACTTTCTCCTTTACTCATTACTAATGTGCAAACTCTGTTATTCAGAGCCTCTGCGCCTTGTCTTATGCTTAGGAAGTGCGACATGCCGGCTTTGAATAGTTACATGGACGTAATTTATTCGTGTAATGTAGGGGTAGTTGCCGAGAAGCAAAAACCGGCGGAAGAGCTATCTGTTATTTTAAATTAGATTCTAAGAGCTGAATTGGATGTTAAAGCCAATTTATTTCTGTAATCTGAATGGAGATATCTATTTTTCCATTTTCAATTTTATCTAACTTAACGGGAATGTAGTGTAAAGATTCCGCATACCAGCCAAGGTAAGTGGTTTTCTTTTCGTTGTCTTTTTTGCGCACGAATTTGTTAGCGCTAAAGTTCCCAAGTTTTGTCTTAATAGATTCATTCGGCTCTAGCTTATATGTGTAGTCTTTTAAGCGGCCTTTAGAAATTACTGTGTATGTAAACGCTGTAATTTCGACATTAGGCTTGCGCATAAGTAATAGCTGTACAGAAAAATTATCAAAGGTGTATGGAGATATGTCTAAAGTATTATTTCTATCTTTGTATTGAACGTTTGCTTTATTCTTGTCCCAATCAAAAATATAGTGTTCATTACGATTTTTATCACTACCTTTTATTTCGTGTTTGAATTCAGAGCTACGATAACTATTTTCAAAAATCTTCAATACTGCGCGATCTGTAATTTCTTGTTTGCCGAGAAACAATGCAGCCATTCCAACAGGAATGGTGATAGATTCGTAGATAAGTTCATCACCAATTTGTCTTAGGCTAACTTTCATTCTTCCGACCCGCATACTTCCTTTGCGAACGTCATAGCTAGCCTCAAATTCCGGTGGAAGATTTTCATCATTTAGGATTAAAGCTGGGTTAGACCAGCTAGTGTTAGTAAACAAAAAGAAAGTAACTACTGCATATATTGAGCTCTTCATTGTAGTTCTATCTCGTGCTTCGTTGTTAGTATGATGTGCGTACTCAGTGGCTCATTGTCAAAATAAATAGCATTATCTAAGCATATCAATTTGTTTTGGCTAAACCATTTGACTGCAAGTGGATAAATGATGTGTTCTTTTTCTAATACACGAGCTGCCAGACGTTCTGTGTTATCTGTAGTCTTTACCGGAACTTTGGCCTGAATAACTACAGGTCCTTGGTCTAAATTAGCGGTTACAAAATGAACACTACAGCCATGTTCTGTTTCATTTGCTTCAAGTACACGTTGATGCGTATGTAAACCAGGAAACTTGGGCAGCAAAGAAGGGTGAATGTTTAAAATTCTGCCCGGATAGGCAGTAATGAAAGTATTGCTTAATACACGCATAAATCCCGCTAAAACAATTAACTTAATATTATAGACCTCAAGTGTTCGGACGAGTTCTTGGTCAAAAGCTTCGCGAGACGCGTAACGGGTGTGTTCGATTACATGTGTTGGAATATTGGCCTGTTTGGCCCGTACTAAGCTATAAGCATTGGGATTACTGCTAATTACACAAGCGATGTTGGCGTTGATGTGGCCTTGTTGAATATGATCGAGAATGGATTGGAGGTTGCTACCGCCTCCAGAAACTAAAACGGCAATAGAGCAGAAATCGTCTTGCACAATCTTACCGTAGTGAGATTTTATTTTCGGATGCTAATTTTGTGATTTCGCCTATGAGGGTGGCTGACTGGCAAATTTTAAGCGCTTCATCGGCTTGCTCTTTTGGTAAAATCACAAGCATACCTATTCCGCAATTGAATACACGATGCATCTCATCACGGTCGATATTTCCAGTTGTTTGAATCCAGTCAAAAATTTCTGGGCGAACCCAGGCCTGTGAATCTATGTTTGCAAGATAACCATCAGGAATAATACGAGGTACATTCTCCAGTAAGCCGCCACCGGTAATATGGCATAAGCCGTGAATATCGAGTGACTTAACTAGTTGCAACACAACGTTTGCGTAAATGGTAGTAGGCGTCAGTAATGTTTCTCCTAATGATTGAGTGCCTAACTTTTCATCAAGTGAAGTATGAGTGGTTTCGATAATTTTATTTACCAGCGAGTAGCCATTAGAATGGATGCCGCTTGCGGGTAAGCCAATGATTAAATCTCCATGCGAGACATTACTGCCGTCAATTAAGTCATCTTGATCGACGACGCCAACACAAAAGCCTGCTAAATCATATTCACCATCGTCATACATGCCTGGCATCTCTGCGGTTTCGCCACCGATTAGAGCAGCATTGGATTGCCGACAGCCTTCTGCAATACCTTCAATTACGGCTTGGGCTTCTTCGACCGATAGTTTTCCCGTGGCAAAGTAGTCTAGAAAAAACAGTGGTTCGGCTCCTTGTACGATTACATCGTTCACACACATTGCGACTAAATCGATGCCGATGGTGGAATGCTGATTCAATTGCTGCGCAAGTCTTAACTTAGTGCCTACGCCATCGGTGCCCGAGACTAGGATGGGTTGCTTGTATTTATTTTGTTGGAGGGCAAAAAGCCCACCAAATCCGCCAATACTAGACAGGACCTCAGGGCGATGCGTTGAACGTATCGCAGGTTTGATCAGGTTGACGAGCTGATTTCCGGCGTCAATATCAACGCCAGCGGTTTTATATGTGAGGCCCATAGTTGCTAATCTATTTTAGGAGTTTTATATAACTGTTTGAAAATGCTAATGATAGAAGAATCTGAATAGATAAGATATCTGCATAATTAGAGTTTTCATTGCTTAAGAATTCGGTTACTTATACCATCTGAATACAAACAATAATAAGTTTTTATAACGATACACATTGTGCATTGTATGTCACGGAGGTGCTTAGACATAACATGTCTTATTGGAGATTTATACCTAATCTGATAACGGCTGCGCGTTTCGCGTCAGTGCCATTGTTAGTATGGTGGTTAATTGATGCCCAGTACTACAATGCTTTATTGCTTTTCTTTCTGATGGGCTTGTCGGATGCTTTGGATGGTTACTTAGCCAAATCCTTTGGTTGGAAAACCACCTTGGGTGCCTACATGGATCCCGCGGCAGATAAGGCGATGCTGATTTGTGCTTATGTTAGCTTAGGTGTGCAAAATTTATTGCCTCATTGGTTGGTATTTATTGTCATTCTTAGAGACGTTGCCATATTAGCGGGAGCACTTTCTTATAACATCTCTACACGTAGTCTAGACATACAGCCTACACTCATCAGTAAGTTCAACACCTTTATACAAATCGTCTTAGTATTTGTGGTGATCTACAGCCAACTAAATGCGGTACCCATTTTATTGTTACAGATTTTCATTGGCCTTACCTTGTTCACGACCATTGCCAGTGGTTTGGATTATATGCTGGAAGAGCGATCCAGACGGACAGCAAGACATTCAAGCAAGCAAGCCTAACGGGCTTGTGTTAGAGGCTCTTCGTGAAATTCAAGTTATGAGTACCTGTTTACAATTTTCTCCGCAATACTCACTAGATATTGCATTACGACAATTCGCAACTTTTGGTACTTATGTCAATCCAGAAAAAAATGAATTGTTATCTGTGCTTAAAGAACTGATACGGCCTGTTCAAGAACCACGCCAATATTTTCTTTGGGGTGCTGCTCAAACAGGCAAGTCTCACCTACTGCAAGCGATTTGTAATCAACTTGCCTCAACAGATCAAAAGGCAGTTTATCTTGCGGTTAAAGAGCTTGAGAATTTAGATTCGAATGCACTCAAAGATTTGCAACAGCTCGATGTGATTTGTATCGATGATGTGGATCACATTTTGGGAACTAAGGAATGGGATTATGCGCTATTCCAACTTATCAATGAGCTGCGTGGAGCCAATAAAAGTTTAGTCATGACCGCGACACTCAATCCAAACGATGTATATACTACCTTGCCTGATTTAGCTTCGCGTTTAGTATGGGGGCCTGTATATAGATTAAATTCACTAGCAGATGAACAAAAGCAAGATGCTATTCAAGCGCACGCTAAAGTTCGTGGCTTTGAAATCTCTTCCGAAGTGTGTGGGTATTTGCTCAAGCGCTATCCGCGTGAATTAAAAAAACTAGTGGAATTACTTGATCATCTCGATCAGCAGTCCCTCGCGCAACAGAGAAAGGTTACGTTGCCGTTTGTGAAATCTGTTTTAGATAATGCTATTTAGGTCTTCAATTGTTTCGCAAATCTCGCCACACGTTTTCCTAAAGCAAAACAAAGTTTCTTTTCGTCTTCGCTAAGTTTGTTATTGCTTTCGGGCCCGGCTAAATGGCTTGGTCCATACGGTGTGCCGCCAGTAGTGGTAGAAAATAATTCTTTTTCACTATAAGGTAGGCCCATGATAATCATGCCGTGATGTAAAAGGGGCAACATCATGGATGTTAAGGTGGTCTCTTGGCCACCATGTAGGCTTGAAGTGGATGTGAATACGCCAGCAGGTTTATCAATCAGTGTGCCAGCTAACCATTGCGAACTGGTATTATCTAAAAAGTATTTTAGTGGGGCTGCCATATTGCCGAAACGGGTGGGACTGCCTAAAACCAGACCATCACATTCTTCTAGATCTGCAGGTTCGACATAGGGATAGCCTATTTCGGGAATACTGTCTTCTACGGCTTCGCAAATAGTCGACACGGCTGGAACAGTACGTATGCGAGCTTCAACGCCATCTACAGATTTCACGCCACGGCCAACTTGTTGTGCCATGTTTTTAGTCGCACCATATCGGGAATAATAAAGAACAAGAATGGTTGGCATTTTATAAAATCTCTAGCACTTTTTCAGGCGGCCTGCCTATCGCAGCTTTGCCATTATGAACCACAATGGGACGTTCGATAAGAATGGGGTGTTCAGCCATCGCATTTATTATTTCATCTTCTGTAGAGGTTTCGCTGAGCCCAGCTTGTTGATAATCCGGTTCATTTTTGCGCAACAGTAGGTTAGCAGATAGCCCTAATTGTGTAAGGATGTCTTTTAGTTTAGATTTTGAAGGTACATCATTTAAATATTCGACGATCTCAGGTTCGCTGCCTTTCTCTTTGAGTAGCTCTAAAGTCATACGGCATTTAGAGCATTTGGGGTTGTAGTAGATGACCGTTTGCGTATTACCCATTATGGCTTTTTCTCCTGCTTATTTCCGGTTATATTTGTGTTGCATTATATTTCATCATAAGTTGTTTATCAGGATTAGCTGTATCTAAATTGATTTAAGCAGAATATATATATATAACATAAATGAATGGCAACTCTAACTTTGCGTGTATACGTTACTTAAATGAATGACAACGCTAACTTTGCGTGTATACGTTGTACGGTCTCGGGTAAAGTGCAGGGGGTGTTTTTTAGGGCTTCTGCTCAAAATCAAGCGCAGCTGCTTGGTATTGTAGGTCATGCTAAAAATTTGCCGGATGGCCGTGTAGAAGTGATTGCTTGTGGGCAGTTAGAGGCTTTAGATGGTTTAAAGAAATGGTTGCATACAGGCCCTAGCACTGCCGTCGTAAGCAACGTAGAGTGTGAATCACTCGCGCAACAAAAATTTTCAAATTTTCAGACATTGTAGTTATGCCAATTTACGAATACGAATGCCAAATCTGTGGATGCCGACATGAAGCTTTGCAGAAAGTCAGTGATCCATTATTAACGGATTGTCCTGAATGTGAGAAACCTGGACTGAAGAAACTCGTTTCTGCAGCAGGGTTTAGACTCAGCGGCTCTGGGTGGTATGAAACGGACTTTAAGTCAGATGGCAAGCGTAATTTGGCTACCGGTGATTCGCAAGAAAAAAACACCAAAGATGCCAAGAAAGCCAATAAAGAAGCAGGCAGTAAAAAGGATTCGTCTACTGCCAAAAGTGCAGTATCCAGTTCTAAGAAACTTTAGCATCTTTCTTAGAACT
>PVMS01036248.1_pt1 | contig 18469 bp, 20 predicted proteins | sample 1853461 | NCBI WGS metagenome assembly PVMS01 (sample SAMN08582032, study PRJNA380276) | Marine sediment metagenome, whole genome shotgun sequencing project. | isolation source: ocean sediment barecode stripped | collected 2017 | reverse complement strand
CGACGAGCAGCCCGGAAGAAACCATGGCTCGCAAAATACTCATTTACGCAAGCAAGTGCGGACGCGATTCCTGTGGCGGACCAGAGTGTGGACCTCGTATTTTGCAATCAACTCTTGCCATGGGTGGATGACGTGTCGCTCGTGTTCGCTGAGGTTAATCGTGTTTTGCGTAAGGATGGACTGTTTGTTTTCGCCAGCCTTGGGCCGGACAGTTTTTCTGAGCTGCGACACGCGTGGCAAGCATCCGATCATGGCGAGAGTTGATTGCAAAATACGAGGTCCACACTCTGGTCCGCCACAGGAATCGCGTCCGCACTTGCTTGCGTAAATGAGTATTTTGCGAGCCATGGTTTCTTCCGGGCTGCTCGTCGCAGCATGTTCACAGACTGGTCAACACCGATCACTCGGGCGCCACGAAAACGTTTTGCCAAGGTCTTGCATGCAGTTCCCGTCGCACAGCCGAGATCAACAATAGTATTCGCCGCGACGACCATCGGCTCAAGTCTCGCCAACAAACCATCGCGAGTGACGGCATGAACAAAATCAAATTCGTCAAAGTGAGCGGCTGCACGATCAAACCTGCGGCGAATATCTTTGGCGCATAAAGACATCATCACACGTTACCAGCTTTGTCCGTGTATGAGGCAAATTCGGCGGCAACAGCATGTGTCCGTAATCGCGATAATCCCAAGGATGATTTTAGGTCGCATGGAAACGCTGCTGCTGCCAATTCGATGCGCGTTCTGCGCCACGCGATGTGAATCTTTCGAGCCATTCATTTGTAGTGCCTGCATGCACGACCTTCCGTGGCGGGCGCCGCTTTGTACAACAGATCACCCGCCTCTTAGCGTGATTGCTGCACCGCTTGAGTACGCTTTTCCAATCGACGCAGCTCTCAAGCTGCTCAAGTTTCAACGACGCTGCGATTACGTGCCGGCTTTTGCGGAGTTACTTTGGCAGGTCGCAAGTGAACTGCCGGGCGACATCGATGCATTGTTACCGATGCCGCTGCATTGGCGACGACAGGCGATGCGAGGATTCAATCAAGCATTCGAACTTTGCGTCGAGTTACGAAAGCACTCCGGTTTGCCGCTGCTAGCGGGTATTCGGCGCATCAGGGCCACACCTTTTCAGTCAGGACTTGATGCCGCCGACCGCCGTCACAACCTGCGCAATGCGTTCCTGGCACGCGAAGCGATTACAGCAAAACATGTGTTGATCGTAGATGACGTGATCACCACAGGAGAAAGCTGCGCCCGGCTGGCTGCCGTCGCAATCGCGGCAGGCGCAACAAAAGTAAGTGCGTTATCCGTTGCCCGGGCCTAACGAGTAGTGCAGCGCGATGCCAATGAAAATAACCAAACCGATTATGTGATTGTGTTGAAACGCGGCGAAGCACCCAGCTGTATTTCGATCGCGTGCCAGCCATAGGTGGTAAGCCATGAGACACGCTGCGATTCCCACAGATGCGAAATACCAGAAGCCTAGTGAGCCGAGCAAACCAACAAGGGTCAGGCCCAGTAGCATCAATAGTTGCAGTCCGGCGATGACGAACAGGTCAACATCGCCGAAAAGTATCGCGGTGGACCTAACGCCAACCTTTAGATCGTCTTCGCGATCGACCATGGCATAGAAGGTGTCGTAGATAACGGCCCAGATCAGCGCAACACCGAAGACAAGCCACGCGAGTTGTGGTGTGCCGCCCGTCTGCGCGGCGAACACCATGGGCACCGCCCAGCCAAAAGCCGCCCCGAGTACAAATTGTGGAATGGAAATGAATCGTTTAATGAATGGATAGGCGATAGTGAGTCCGGCAGCAACAATCGCGAGAAGTTGCGCCGGTCGATTGAGCATGATCGCGAGACCAACAGCGATCAGGCCAAGTGCGGCAAAAAGTACCAACGCCTCTGTAGGCGTGACAGCGCCGGACGCGATTGGTCGGTCCCGGGTCCGTTCGACGTACGGATCGATCTTTCGATCAGCGTAATCATTGAGGACGCAACCAGCCGAACGCATGACGAAGACACCGAGTAAGAAGACCACAAACAGCCCCTGGTCGGGATGGCCATCTCCGGCCAACCAAAGCGCCCACAAGACTGGCCATAGCAACAGCCATATGCCGATGGGTTTGTCGATGCGCATGAGTTTCGCGTAGTTGCGAACCTGGCTAATAACGCCGCGCGGCAATAATTTGTTTAGCTGTTTTTTCATTCGACAATAGTCTACTACGGCTCAGACTTTTCCGTAGCGACCGGCGTCACCCAGCCAGCGGCGCACAATCGCGTTGCCAATCTCGGGTGCGGAGCGACGTATCGTCTCTGCCGCTAGTTGCACCTGTGGCATCAGGTCGGCATCGCGCACGAGATTGGCGATACGGTAATTGGGCAGTCCGGTTTGTCGCGTACCAAGCAACTCACCAGGACCGCGAAGCTCGAGATCGCGCTGCGCTACGAGGAAGCCATCATTGGTATCACGCAGCACCGCGAGTCGGCTGCGGGCAGTTTGGCCGAGGGGCGGTTTGTACAGCAGCACACAGTGACTTTGCACGCTGCCTCGACCAACGCGGCCGCGCAGCTGGTGCAGTTGCGACAAACCCATGCGCTCTGCGTTTTCGATAATCATCAGGCTGGCATTCTGCACATCTACGCCAACCTCAATCACTGTAGTGGCGACCAGCAATTGAATCGTTCCTTCCTTAAAGGCGCGCATGCCGCGTTCTTTTTCAGTGGAGCGCATGCGACCGTGAACCAGCCCAACACGAACGTCAGGCAATGCCTTGCTTAACATCTCATAGCTGACCTGAGCTGCTTCATAGTCGAGAACCTCGGACTCTTCTATGAGCGGACAAACCCAATAGGCTTGCTGGCCGGATTGGCAGGCAGAGCGTACGCGCTCGATCACCTCGTCGCGCCGAGTCTCCGGAAGCGCTACGGTCTGGACCGGCCGCCGACCTGGGGGGAGCTCATCAATTATAGAAGTATCGAGATCCGCATAGGCGGCCATGGCCAGCGTGCGCGGTATGGGTGTTGCAGTCATGACGAGCTGGTGCGGATAGCCATGCTCGGAAACGCCCTTCTCGCGCAATGCAACACGCTGATGTACGCCAAAGCGATGTTGTTCATCGATAACAACCAGTGCAAGATTTTTGAAATTGACGCCTTCCTGAAACAGTGCATGAGTACCGATCGCCAAACCGGCACTACCGTCTTCTATCGCGGCGAGCGATTCACGCCGAGCGGCTGCGCGTTGGCTACCGCTCAACCAGGCGGGCTGAATACCCAATGGCTGTAGCCAGTCTCTAAAACTTCGGTAGTGTTGCTCCGCAAGTAACTCCGTTGGCGCCATGACTGCCGCCTGCACCCCGGAACCAATCGCCCTGAGACAGGCGATAGCGGCAACCACTGTCTTGCCAGAACCGACATCGCCTTGAATCAATCGCATCATCGGATGCGGCTCACTCATGTCGCTTAATAGCTCACCTACTACGCGATTCTGTGCTGCTGTTAGCTCGAACGGCAGCGAGGATACGAACTGCTCAATTTGCGCATCTCCTTTTTTCAATGCGGTAGCCGCTTCGTTTCTCGCCAGTTCGCGCAAACTTCGCAGGCTCATGTAATGTGCAAGCAGTTCTTCGAACGCCAGCCGAACCTGACAGGGATGTTTGCCCTCAAGAATACTTTCGACATCGGCATCAGCCGGAGGTCGATGTAGATAACGGATCGCTGCTGTTAGCTCCGGAAGCGCCAGAGTCGCAGTGACCTCATCAGGTAACAACTCCTGTGGCGGCGACTCGGCCATTAGTCGCAATGCCTGATCGGTCAGATTGCGCATGCGGCCCTGTTGTATGCCTTCGGTTGATGGATAGATCGCCGTCAGGGCCTCATCGACGGCAACATCCTGGTTTTTTCGCAAGACACGGTACTCTGGGTGTACCATTTCGAAACCGACGGGCCCTTTGCGTACCTCGCCAAAACAGGTGACCGTCACTCCCGGCCGAAATTGCGCTTGCTGTTGTCGCGAAAAGTGAAAAAAGCGCAAGGTCGCCTGCCCGGTACCATCAGCAATTCTCACCAGCAAGTTGCGGCGACCGCGATAGACCGTTTCGGCAAGCTGTACCTCGCCGGAAATGAGGCAGCGTTGGCCGAACTGCAAGGCGCCAAGTTTTACGAGTTGAGTCCGGTCCTCATAGCGTAGAGGCAACAGAAACAACAGGTCCTCGATACGGAATAGTCCGAGGCGCTCGAGTTTTTTTGCTAGGGCGGGGCCGACCCCGGACAGGTCGCTTAGCGGCGCAGCAAGGCTTGAACCCATAGTCTCCTACAGGGCCAGAATCGCGTCGGCCTCGACATCGACGCCTTTCGGCAACGAGGCAACGCCTACGGCTGCACGGGCAGGATACGGCTGCTGGAAATAGTCTTCCATGACACTGTTGACGGCTGCAAAATTGCCGAGATCGGTGAGGAAAATGGTGAGCTTCACAACCTGATCGAGACTGCCGCCAGCCGCTTCCGCGACCGCACGCAAATTATCGAACACTTGTCGTGCGCGCGCCTCGAAGTCGCCATCGACAACTTCCATGGTGGCAGGATCCAGTGGAATCTGGCCGGACATAAATACGAGGTCGCCGGTTTGTATTGCTTGTGAATACGTGCCGATCGCGGTAGGTGCGCCGTCGCTGTGAATGCTTTGTTTGCTCATTGTTTCCATTTTCTCCGTTTATGCGCACTCGCGGCCAACACGAATTACGTTCGGCATCTGTCGAACCTTGCGCATTATATTTGCAAGATGCTTTCGGTCTCGAACTTGCAACAAGAAAGCCATTACGGAACAGTCATCGTGACGACCGAGCACCGAAACTTCCTCGATGTTGGAGCCCGCATCGGCGATCGTTGTCGCGACCTCCGCCAGCGCCCCGGGCTTGTTCTTCGTTTCTACTGAAATCTGACTGGAAAACTCGCGATCGATTTCCTTTTCCCAGCTGACCGCGATCCATTTTTCAGGTTGTTTGCGGAACGTCGCGAGGTTGCCACATGTATTGCGATGAATAACGACTCCGCGACCAGTACTTAAATACCCCATGACGTCGTCGCCAGGTATCGGCAAGCAACAACGCGCATAACTGACGACTACGCCTTCCGTGCCAGCTATGACCAGACTCGCCATGTTCGCTACGGCCTCGCCGTCTTCATTAACACCCACCAAAAACCGAGCGGTTAAGGGCGCAAGTCGCTCGCCAAGTCCGATCTGTTCAAACAGTTCAATATTGCTTTCTAGGCCGAGTTCACCGAGCGCCGCTTTCATACGTACCTTGCCCACCTTACGAACCGACGAACCCAGATCCTTAAGCGACTGATCGAGAAGTCGTTTTCCCAGGTCGACGGACTCACTGGTAAGCATCGTTTTCATGTAATTACGTATCGCCGTCCGCGCTTTGGCAGTGCGCACAAACGTCAACCAATTCGGATTCGGTTTCGCGCCGCGACTCTTGATGATTTCAACGGTCTGGCTGTTGGCGAGCTGGGTTCGCAGCGGCACCAGTTTGCGATCGATCTTGGCGGCGACACAGCGATTGCCGATGTCGGTGTGCACGGCATACGCAAAGTCCACGGTGGTCGATCCCTTAGGTAATGGCATGATGTCGCCCTTGGGTGTGAACACGTAAATCTTGTCCGGGAAAAGATCGACTTTGACGCTCTCGAGAAATTCCTCCGAGGTGCCAGAACTTTGTAATTCGGCGAGGTTCGACAACCACTCACGCGCGCGTCGTTGCGGTGTGGCATCTGATTTTTCATCGGCCTTGTATTGCCAGTGTGACGCTACGCCTGACTCCGCAACGCGATCCATTTCGCGCGTGCGAATTTGCACTTCCAGTGGCAACCCTTTCGGCCCGAACAACGTCGTGTGCAAGGATTGATAACCATTGATTCGTGGTATCGCGATGTAGTCTTTGAATCGGCCCGGCATCGGCTTGTACAGGCCGTGCACTATGCCAAGCACTTGATAACAGTCGCTGGAATCATCGACTACGATGCGAAAACCGTAAACGTCAGCAACATCAGACAAAGTGCGCTTCTTTTCCGCCATCTTTTTGTAAATGCTGTACAGGTGTTTTTCGCGACCGATGATGTCCGCCGCAATTCCTTCTGCTAGCAGGGACGCAGCGAACTCATCGGAAATTCGCTTGACGATTTGCCGTTGACTGCCTTTGGCGCGACGTAGGGCATTTTCCAGCACTCGATAACGAAACGGGTGCAGATATCGAAAGCCAAGATCTTCCAGCTCAACCTTGAAGCGATTAATGCCAAGGCGATTCGCAATCGGCGCGTAAATGTCCAAAGTTTCTCTGGCGATACGCGCTTTCTTGTCGGCTGGCATTGCATCCAGCGTCTGCATGTTGTGCAGGCGATCGGCGAGCTTGACGAGTATCACGCGGATATCCTCGATCATAGCCAACATCATCTTACGAAAGCTTTCTGCTTGTGCCTCTGCCCGACTGTGAAACTCGATTTGATCGAGCTTGCTGACGCCATCAACCAGTAAGGCTACATCGGTGCCAAATTGTTCTTCGATATCGCTTATCGACGCGGGCGTGTCCTCAACCACATCGTGCAGGATGGCAGCCTTGATTGCTTGCGCATCGAGCCGCATGTCTGCGAGCTCCTGAGCAACGGCAACAGGGTGCGTGATATACGGTTCGCCGGTCTTGCGGGTCTGACCTTTGTGGGCCTCGGCGCCGAACTCGTAGGCGCGCATTATTGACTCGACTTGCTCGCCGGACAGATAGCTCTCAAGCGTTTCTATCAGGTGCCGCAAACCGTAGTCGCGCTTTGACGCGCCCGGCAATTTAGCTAGCAATGCTGCGGCGTAATCCATGCCTCGATCATACCCGCGTCACAGGGAAGCTGTCGCGGTCGGGGCAGGCGCCAGGCGGCGGCTTTTTCGACTATCAGTCGAAAATCAGTCGGCTATCTGTCGCCTATGGAAATTCCACGAAGGGGAGGAGCATCTTCGGTAACTTCCGGCGGTATGAATTCAACCGTTGGAGGAAGCTCAATCTCTTCAAGGATGGCCGGAGTGACGTGACCTGCTGCAATCTCACGCAACGCGATTACTGTGGGTTTGTCGTTCTCGAGATCGACCATGGCATCCGCACCATGGGCTACGCGACGCGCACGTTTTGCGGCGACGAGCACCATCTCAAAGATGTTCTCGATGTTTTCCAGGCAGTCCTCAACAGTAATTCTGGCCATGCGTGTATTCCTAAAAAATTTGAGGCGCTACGGTACCCTAATTTCGAGTAGCCTCAAAGGCCTTATTACCAATGGTTATAAGTCAATGATTTCAGCTACTCTGGCCCTCAAATCGGCGTTTTCGGTCGCCGAGGCTGCCCCATCGCCGCCTAGAACCGCCTCAAGGTCGGCTACGGCCTGGTCCAGATCATCGTTAACGATGACGTAGTCGAATTCGTCCCAGCGGCGCATATCGCTAACAGCGTCCCGCAAGCGCCGCTCAATGACCTCGTTGCTGTCAGTACGTCGATCACGCAAACGTCGCTCGAGTTCAGCCAGCGATGGTGGCAATACAAAAATCGTTACGCAGTCGGGCATCGATTCGCGAACTTGCTGCGCGCCTTGCCAGTCGATCTCGAGGACAACGCTGTGTCCGTCGGCCAGAATGTTTTCGACCTGCTTGCGACTCGTGCCGTAGAGGTTATCAAATACCGTAGCGGACTCTAACAAGTCGTCTTCTGCGCGTAGCGCTTCGAACTCAAGCGTGTCGACAAAATGATAGTCCCTGCCATCGACTTCGTTACTGCGTTGCGGTCGAGTGGTGTAGGAAATAGAGAAGCGCAAATCCGGGCTATTCATAACCGTTGCATGCACGAGCGTAGTCTTGCCCGCACCGGAGGGTGCTGCAATAACAAACAGTCGGGTGGTTTTCTCAGACATGGATCGAACTACTCACTCAATGTTGTGTTCGCTGTGGATAAAAGCAGTCGCGCAAACGTCAGGCGAGTATCTGCCAAGCAAGAGTAATTTGACACCCGAATCCGACAACAAAGGATAGGGTTCGGACCCACGGAATTCGAGCGGTGTACGAGAGCAAATGTACAACCCGCGCCCACAGGTATATCTGACAGGCCATGGCAGTAGCCGCGTTGCTGATGCCCGCAGCGTGTGCGACTAACACAAGCGCAGCAAAGACAACGAGGTTCTCGACGGCATTCGTGTGTGCTGCTTTCATTCTTGCAGACCACGGCGAGAGTGGAGCTGGGTCTTCCGGATAGCCAACGGCGTCGACAAGTCCTCGAACCAGAATCATGTTCAGAATATAGGGGATCCACAGTAAGGCTGTTAGCGTCGATACAAGAGCTAGATAAGTTATTTCTGTTGTCATCACTTTTCCTCCCGGTTCTTCGTGTTCGTTCTCAATCGCCTGATTTGGTCAAGATATGCATCAGGGAAACCCAATCTGATGGCGACATCCAATAGTGAATCCGTATACTCTTTGTTGGCCCCAGTAACCTTATCGCCAGGCAAGTTGTAGCAAGTCGCTGCATCACTAATAGCAATCTCTATCACGACCCCGTAGGCCCAGCCATCAGGATGACGAACCAATGTTGCCCGCTCACCAATGCGCAACCGGTGACCGTTGACGAAGCCTACTCTTACTTCAGCAGACTGTATCCCCTTCGCTTTCAATAACTCCTCATCCATGAAGAGGCCATAAAAGAAAACTCTAATTACGTAAGTTCCGAGTGTAGGGGTTGCTCTTGCTGCATAACTCTACACGTCTTGCGAAGGGCTGCTTTGGGTCACAAGCAATCGCTCATGGTCTTGGCACCTGGGCGGCTGCTATCGGCCACGAGCAGCCGGTGGTCCTCCGCATGGACCAGGCTATTTGCGAAACTTAAAGTGAATTCTAGGAATGTTTCCGCGGTAACGTCGAGCGTCTGCTTTTACCAATACCGGCCGCTCGGTGAAAGCGTAGCGAGGGGCTGGTTTCGGCCAAAAGCAGCCAGTCAATTGGATGCCAGCGTTACATTCTGAAATTCGAAATTTCGTACCACCAATCTTGATCGGTCAAGTCAACACTGAATTAACGCGCTGTAATTAAGCGGAAAAAGTGAGTCCGAAGATTCGCCCTTGTATACATTATGCGTATTTGCCTGCTGCCTGACCGGGTGACGTCGCGACACGAACTCATGCTGATGCCTTGGCAACGACATGCGCCGCAAATCCGGCGCCAGCCTCGGTGTAGATGTTGAACACGGTGGTCGCACCCGCCTGCGTTAAGGCTTCTACCTCGTCGGGAAATCGCGCGGTCGCGGCGACCCGTCCGATGAATGACGCCGCTTTGAGTTCCTCGAGCACTGCGAGGCTGGTGCTGAATTTCGGCAGAGCCAACATTACAAGCTCTACCGTGTGTCCCGCCTGAACACGATCCCAAAAATCCGCATCACTCGGATCACCGATCAGAACCCTACGATTCATTGATAATTGATTTCTGACAGTGACCGGGTCTATATCAACGCCGACGACAGTCTCGCCATATAAGTCACGCATGGTGTCGTAGGCACCAGTGCCAACCCCACCCATGCCAATGATGGCGATCGTGGCACCGTCTGTCTCGACTAATCGATCATCGGCGAGCCGCTCGTCTCTTTGCAGGCGCTGCCACACTTCTCGATAACGAGCATAGAGTGGATGCGCCACACCATTCAGTACGGCTGCAATTGCGTAAGACAGTGATAATGCGATTGCAATGACAATCAGCCACTCATTGTTTAGCCACCCGTTGGCCACACCGACCGCTGCTACAATTAGGCCAAACTCGCTGTAATTGGTCAGGTTCAGCGTTGCCAGTAGCGAAGTACGCGCTCGAAGCTTGAAACGAGTGAACAACACAAAGAATAATGCTGATTTAAAAAACACCAAGGGAGTAAGCAAGGCGGCGACAACCAAAGATTCTTGCGTCGGCTGACCGGACAGCCCAATGGAGAGAAAGAACGCAAGCAGAAACAGATCTTTAAAACCCAGCATCACCTTAGCCATCTCGTCGGCCCTGGGATGGTTAGCAACCAAAAGACCCAAGACAACCGCTCCCAAGTCGCCTTTCAGCCCTACTAGCTCGAACACTTCAGCGCCACCCAGAGCCAGCAGGAAACCGTAAAGCACCAAAAGTTCGCCGTGGCCGACACGCTTAAGGATTTGATAGAACAACGGACGCAATGGGATTAGGAGAAGTAGCAGAAGCGCCCAAAGGGATGGCAACTTACCGGTGGAAACCGCCAGAAACCCGACCGCAACGAGATCCTGCATGATCAAAATTCCGACGGCGATTCGACCGTGCAGAGAGTTAGTCTCACCCTTCTCTTCCAGCGCCTTTACAACAAATACGGTGCTGGAAAAACTCAAAGCGAATGCGAGTATCAAAGAGCGTTGAAAATCCAGATCAACGAGAAAGGTCGAACCGGCGAGAGCGAGCGAGTAGATGGTAAAGCCAAAAACAACTACAACAATGGACATGTGCAGACCGGTAACGGCCCAGACTTGCGGTCTCGCTAGCGTTCGCAGATTCAGCTTGAGTCCGACTGTAAATAACAGCAGCGTGACCCCCAGATCTGCGAGCTTTTCGATCATCTCGCCACTGGTAATTCCCTGGGCATTTAGCAAGAAGCCGGTCGCGAGAAAACCAACCAGCGGTGGTAGCCCGATTGTCCTGGACAGAAATCCCATTACAAACGCCAGGAAAATCCACGCGACATCTCCGAAGGCAATCGCGACCCACTCGAAGTTCATGGCAAAGATCAGGTGTGAAGCATCAGAACCGGAATTTTCGCCTGATGCAGCATGTACTCGGTAACGCCTCCGAAAAAACGTTGCCGCAGACGGCTGCGGCTGTATGCACCCATCACCAGAAGATCAGATCGTGTGTCGTTATATGCCTTGACGAGTGCCTTGGCGTCGTCAGTGTCTCGTACGGCAACGCGTTTGGATTTGACCCCCCAGAAGCTCAGATAGGCGGCAAGTTGTGTAGATTTCGGACCGAGGCCACGCTCTGGGCCGCACGTAATGATATTGACCTCGTCGGCAAGTTGTAGGAGCGGCATAGCTGCGGCAACCGCTTGAGCTGCCTCTGCACTTTGATTCCAGGCGATACTGATACGTCGACCGACCGACGGTACGCCCGATTGCGGCAACACCAATACTGGCCGCGAAGAATTTAGCACCGCGGCGAGCATAAATATTCGTGCAAGCTTGCCCCCCTTCTCCGCAGGTCGTGATACTACAATTAAGTCGGAGACCGGACCCATGATCGACAACACCTTGTCCGGCGAACCGACTTTCTCGAGCCACATGGCACCGGGTGTTGACTTGGGCCTTTTGATGAGCGCGTAGTTCTGGCGCTCGGCGACCTTGCCAAAAAGCGCTTTGGCAGCGGCACTGCTTTTCTTCGTTTTCTTGCCCGTCCAGGCGCTTTCCCATGCCGCGTCATAATCCGCTATAGAACCCAGCTCCGCTGGCAGCGACACGTCCGAGCGGCCATGTGGCCGGATGTGGCAACCGCTTAGGCTAGCGCCGAGTTGTTGGCCTAAATCAAACGCTGTGGTCAGCGCTCTCGCGCACTCCGGTCGATCGGCCACTGGTACCAAGATAACTCGCATCAAAACTTCTCCATAGGGTATTTGTATTCAGTAATTTAGAAAGACACGCTCATAATGGCAGTGTCACTGGGCTCACGAACCCGGCTGGTTTCACCGCCAAAACGGAAGAATCGATCCGTCTCAATATGGTCTCGGCCGTGTTGCCGATTACCATCCCCGGAATGCCGGTACGACCGACCGTCCCCATAACGACCAGCTCTGCCCCAAGTTCGTTGGCGAGTTCTGGCACCAGATGACTGGCATCACCTTGCGGAAGATGAATTTTCGGCTTGAGGAAGTCGACAGCTTCTTTGCCTTGCGCCGCGCAGTGCTTGTTTACGAGCGCTTCCAACCATTGTCTGCGCGTGCTCTCCTCCGATTGCATCATTTCGTCAACGTCGACACCGGAGAGGCCTGAACGAGGCGATCGAAGGAAGCCTTCGTGCGGAAGACGCCAGGCATGGATGATGTGCAGCTCGGCAAAGTTTGCTAGTGCCAACGACGTTGCCATTTCGAGAATCTGACCATTCAACAGGTCTGCGCTGGAGTCATCAGGATCATAGTCCAAGGCAGCGAGAATCTCGAGGTACCCCTTCTGCTGGGTCGACTTGATTACCCAAATCGGGCAAGGACACTTGCGCAGCAACTTCATGTCTGTGCTGCTGAATGACTGTACGATACCGTCGATGGGCTCAGCGCTCTTGATCAACAGGTCGCGCTGGTGTCGAACGACCTTGCGGATGATTTCCAGATAGCCTCTACCGACGAGCACCTTGACCTCGTTCTCCGATCCGGTTTTCGATGTGCTCGCAATGAGTGAATCAAGTTCGTCGCGACGTTGCTCGACCATCGCCTCCAACAACTGTGTCGTCTTGATATCCGAGGCCGCTTTTTCTTTGTCGGAAGCATCAACGTGACCGACGACGGTCAGTTTCGACTGGTTGTTGTTGGCAAGCGTCACGGCTTGACCGAGTGCCTCGGTATCATCGGCGCCCGGATGGGCAACGAATAATATGTTGGAGAATCTTTTCATATCAGCGTGCTCGCCAGACCGAAGCCCGTTCCCGCTTGAACAAGCTCGACAGTCATTATCATAGTGATGATTCTAACCAGTTTTCGGTATTTCTTCGAGAGCAGAGCAGCCTTCTTGGCCGGTCTTCCGCCTGTTGGCAACGTATGCCAACTACAGAGGCCGAATATACGTACGCAGTCGTGCCATGTGTGACATCAACAGTCTGCTTGCAATGAGGAGGAGTCCATATACGGACAATCGTTAATACTAAAACTTCAATTCAAATTCGATCCTTGCCAGATTGTCCAAGCTCCAATTACGAGAAATCCGGCTCCCGCCACATACGAAAGAAATTTCGGACTAATGTATTGAGATATGACGCTTCCAGCCACGACGCCGATTGCAGACGCCAAAACCAAGGCCGCCGAGGCTCCAATAAACACAGCGATCAAATTACCAGGCGACTTGGATGCAAAAAGTAATGTAGCAAGCTGCGTCTTATCACCGAGTTCGGCGAGGAATACGATCCCGAAGACGGTTACCATTAATTTCAAGTCCATTTACGGAAGGCCTCTGGTCAGTACTTCGTTAAATCATGTAACAGTTAGCGAGCGTCCGCTTTGGGTCATAAGCAGACGCTCAGTAAGCAGGAAATACTACCACCTGAGCGGCTGGTATCGGGGCATACCGGACTCTCGCCAGCGGCAAGTATTGACCGAAAGTGGCTCCTCGAGCCGAAATGCATGTTTGATATAGTGGCCTGGGCTGTAGTAGCGATGGAGCATCCATGAAAGTCGAATCGACATCCCGCGCCGGGAGTGTCTCGATTAATTTGGCGCTCGCGAATGCGGCAGTCACTGCGTTGATTCTCTTCACCCCGATCGGGATTGGCGACGGTGGGGGAGTGATCGGTTATTCGGTCTACCGAATGCTGATCATGCTCTGCCCACAATCGATCATCGCGATAGCAGGCCTTAAGTCAGCGTTGCGGGCGAAGACAAAAAAGCGAAGCTGGATTCCTGGATTGATCCTCAATGCACTCGTGATGATCGCGACATTTTTTCTCTACTTTGCACGAAGCCAAACAATCGGACGTTTCCTTTGACCGACCAAGAATTCACTCAACGTTTTGAATTTGCTCGCGCATCTGCTCGATAAGAACTTTGAGATCTACCGCTGCTTTTGTCGTCTGCGCATCCGCAGATTTTGACCCCAGCGTATTTGCTTCGCGATTCAATTCCTGCATCAGAAAATCAAGGCGTCGCCCGACCGCTTCGTCACTCTGCAGTGTTTGGCGAATCTCCGTGAGATGACTGTCGAGTCTATCGACCTCTTCATCCACATCCAGCTTCTGTGCCAGCAGTGCGAGTTCAACTTCAAGTCTCGCAGGATCGGCAGTTACATCGAGTTTCTCAATGCGTTCAATTTGTTTCTTGTGCGCTGCTGCGAGCACCTCGGGCATGCGTTCGCGTACGGCCGAAGAAATCGCTGCGATATCGGCGCACCGTGATTCAATCATCGCTGCGATGCGCTCACCTTCGCTAGCGCGCATGGACGACATTGCTGCCAGTGTTTCCGTGAGTAATTCTGCGGCGGCGTCGAACAACGGTTCTGCGTCAATCTCGGACTCGACAATAACCCCGGGCCAACGTAGCACCTCGATTGGATTCGTCGGCGCGGCGTTCGGAAGTTTTTCGGCAACCTCTGCAGCTCGTGAGCCGATGAGCTCGACCAATGCAATATTCAGCTGCATGTCGCCCTGACGTCCGGCAGCGTGTTGGAAGTGCAGAGCGCAATCCACCTTGCCGCGTTTTAATACCGCGCTTACCTGCTGTTTGAACGCATGCTCCTTTGGCCGCAATTCCTCGGGCAATCGGAACTGCACCTCGAGGTAGCGATGATTTACAGCGCGTAATTCCCAACTCAGCGTTCCTGGTGCCGATTCAAAAGACTGTCGCGCAAAGCCTGTCATACTGTGTAACATCGCTATCCATCTCCATAATGTGACGTGCCGGTCACGTTCGCAGCGATTATTTCATGGCAGCATGGCCGCCGTCAGTAAACAACGAAAAACACATGCAAATTGAATACGCGAAAGTATCCGCATTAGGGGACCGTACTGATAATCAGGACCGCGCCGCCGTCGTCGTCGCGAACGATGCCGCCTTGATGATGGTTTTTGATGGCATGGGTGGTCACTCCGATGGTGCTCGGGCGGCCGAAACCGGCCTCAAAATCGTGCAAGACCTGTTCGTGGACGTACAGCTACCGATATTTGACCCGCAAGGCTTCCTCTATATGGCGCTATCCAGGGCGCACGATGAAGTGGTCAGAATTGGTCAGGACCTGGCTGTGGATTTTCGTCCACGGGCGACTTGCGCAATATGTCTCGTACAGGAAGGGGGCGCTTTCTGGGCACACATCGGTGACAGTCGGATTTATCAGCTTCGCGATGGCGAAGTGTTGTCGCGTTCGCGCGATCACAGTCATGTCGAAGTCTTGATTCAGGAAGGCGCGATCACGGAAGAAGAGGCGCTTGACCATCCGATGCGCAATTTCGTCGAGTGCTGTATCGGCGGCGATGCGCCCGTGCCAGACATGAGTATTACCGCTAAGAAGCAATTACAGCCGGGCGATGTCTTGCTCGCATGTTCAGACGGCCTATGGTCGGGTCTGACCGACAAGGATGTGGCGCAGATAGCACACGAGAGCGATGCGAGCCTGACAGATAATCTCAAAGATTTAAGCATTCAGGCCTTGAGTGCGAATTCACCCTACAGCGACAATACAACCGGAACCGCGCTCAAGTGGCTCGGCCAGTAATTAGAGCACCAAGCAAAACGGGGCTCTGACCCCTTATCTGACGGAGAACTGCAATGCGCCCAAGTGGCCGCGAAGCCGACCAAATGCGAGTCGTGCACTTTACACCTGATTTTACACGCCACGCAGAGGGCAGCGTACTAGCCGAGTTCGGTGATACGCGCGTGTTATGTACCGCAAGCGTAGAAAATCGGGTGCCGCCCTGGCTGCGCGGCAAGGGTGGCGGTTGGGTTACCGGCGAATACGGCATGCTGCCACGGGCAACCAATACTCGCTCCGGTCGCGAAGCAGTGCGCGGCAAACAAAGTGGCCGCACCCAGGAAATCCAAAGACTCATCGGACGATCCTTACGTTCCGTCATCGATCTCAATGGTCTTGGCGAACGTACGGTCACACTCGACTGCGATGTGCTGCAGGCCGACGGCGGTACGCGTACCGCTTCGATCAGCGGCGCGTATGTCGCACTGTCCATCGCCATGCAAAAACTTCTCGACGCGAAAACCATCAAGAAAAACCCGTTGCACGGCCAGGTCGCCGCAGTGTCCGTCGGTATCTATGACGGCGCCGCAGTACTCGATCTGGATTACCCGGAAGACTCGCAGGCTGAAACGGATATGAATATCGTCATGAACGAGGCCGGGCGATTCATCGAAGTTCAGGGAACGGCCGAAGGCCACGCGTTTAGCGATGAAGAACTCGGCGCGATGCTGGCGCTGGCCCGTAAAGGTATCGACGAGATTATCGTCGTGCAGAACGAGGTGTTATCACGCTGAACAAAGTTGTTATGGCGAGTGGCAATCGCGGCAAGTTGCGCGAGATCGCCCGCATACTTATGGATCTAAACTTTACGGTGGTACCGCAATCGGATTTCAATGTCAGCGACGCGGATGAAACAGGCGATACATTCGTCGCCAACGCCCTGATAAAAGCCCGACACGCAGCAGCAGCGACAGGCTTGCCTGCGATCGCTGATGATTCCGGTCTCGCCGTGGACGCGTTGCAAGGCAGGCCGGGTGTGTTTTCCGCGCGCTACGCAGGACCGGATGCCAACGATGCTAAGAACATCGATAAGTTGTTACGCGAACTCGCGCAGGTAGAAGACGCGCATCGTGGCGCGACATTTCATTGCGTCGCCTGTTTCGTGATGCCGGATTCTGACGACGCCGTGATCGCAGAGGGCAGCTGGCGCGGCAGCATCGCGCAACAACGCATAGGCGAAGGAGGCTTCGGCTACGACCCGGTATTCATCGATAGCGAACTGGGCGTCACCGCAGCGCAATTGAGTGCCGAGGAAAAGAATCAGCGAAGCCATCGCGGCAAGGCACTGGCTGAGCTGGCACGCTTGCTCGGCGCCCGCTGATGGAAGCGCCACCGCTTGCGCTCTACGTTCACCTGCCTTGGTGTGTCAGAAAATGTCCGTACTGCGACTTCAATTCGCATACCGCAGGAAACAATGCGCCGCGAGCACGTTACATCAAGGCGCTGCTTGCGGATCTCGATATCGAAGCTGCGCGCGCGCAGGACCGCCCACTCATTAGTGTATTTCTGGGCGGAGGTACGCCGAGTCTTTTCCCGCCTGCTGATATTGCTGTCTTGATGGATGGCGTTCGGCAACGCTTTGAGCTCATCGAGAATGCGGAAATTACGATGGAGGCAAATCCAGGCACCGTCGAGTGCGGTGACCCCGCCGGATATAAACGCGCAGGCATCAATCGCCTGTCGATAGGTGCGCAAAGCTTCAACGAACAATCACTAACGAAGCTTGGGCGCATACACTCTGTTGCGGATATATCGCGCGCGGTAGAAGAGGCGCACACCGCCGGATTTACGAACATCAACCTGGACGTGATGTACGGCCTGCCCGAGCAAGATCTGGACGCTGCGCTGGACGATTTGCGGGCTGCCGCCGCTTTGCTGCCAACGCATCTGTCCTGGTATCAATTGACGCTTGAGCCCAACACGGTGTTTTATGCGCGGCCACCCGCGGGCATGCCGGACAACGACCAGAGTTTCGACATTCAAACCGCTGGGCAGGCCTTGCTGGCGACGCTTGGTTACGAACAGTACGAGATCTCGGCATATGCTCGCGGCGACGAGTTTCGTTCGCAGCACAATTTGAATTACTGGTCTTTTGGCGACTATCTGGCGGTTGGAGCCGGTGCGCACGGCAAAATCAGTACCGCAGAAGGCATCAGCAGATACGCCAAGCCGGCTAATCCGCTGCAATACATGCAATGCCTCGAAGAGGCCGCGCCAGATACAGAGCTCACCAGGCTCAACGAGCGCGAGCGCGTGTTCGAGTTCATGCTCAACGCGCTGCGGCTGACAGACGGGTTTGACCAAGACCTGTTCCAACGGCGTACTGGTCTTGCCGCGGAGACCCTGTCAAAAAAGCTGACAGCGCCTAAGGAAAAAGGACTGATTGAGGAAGTTTCCAGCGGATTTTGGCGCGTTACGAACCTTGGCCAGCGCTTCTTGAACGACCTGCAAGCCGAGTTTCTGCCTTGAATGAGAACAAGTGCTTTATGCACAACACCTCGCGGATGCCTATAATTTCAGTGCAAGACGAGCCTCAATTCACTTTGCTTGTCTGGAAGATCGTGTAAACCATTGATTTTGCAAAGAATACGAAAATGAACACAAAATGAGCAAATTGACATGCTTCGTTGAAAATCCGCACCTTAGGTGATTCACTCAATTTTTCTCCACAGACTTATCCACAGGATCTGTGGATAACCTTTAGACTGCTTAGGGGACTTGCGGCGATGCCCGCATGTGTTTATATTACGCGACCTTTTGGCACACCAGTGCCGCGGAGAGAAATCAATGAAAGCCGACATTCACCCCAATTACAGCGATATCAAAGTAACGTGTAGTTGTGGCAACGAGTTCACCACGCGTTCGACCCTCGGCGACAACCTCTCTATAGAAGTATGTTCTTCATGCCACCCGTTTTACACGGGCAAACAGAAGATCATCGATTCGGGTGG
>PVMS01174709.1_pt1 | contig 18470 bp, 18 predicted proteins | sample 1853461 | NCBI WGS metagenome assembly PVMS01 (sample SAMN08582032, study PRJNA380276) | Marine sediment metagenome, whole genome shotgun sequencing project. | isolation source: ocean sediment barecode stripped | collected 2017 | reverse complement strand
GGTGGTTTGGATCGCCCCCCTCGGCCCCCTCGGCCCCCTCGGCTCCCTCGGCTCCCTCGGTTCCCTCAGTCGCGGATGCCAGCGACGGCCAAGGCGGAGTCGCTGAGCATGCCGGCACCCAGGCCGATCAGACCCATCACGGCGAGCTTCGGGTCGACGGCGACGCCAAGGCCTGACAAATCCGTGCGCTGTGCCGGCGGCAACATCCGCCTGGGCTTCCTTTAAAGAGGCATAGACGGGCACGCAATTCAGCCAGCGCCCGCGCGTTCAGCAGCCGCACCGCGGGATGGACCGAGTCCTCGAGGCCGTAGAGCTTGATGCCGCCGAGCGCCCGGTGGTGCCGAGCAACCGCCGCCGGGCCGCCGATCCGCGCCGCGATCGCCCCGGACAAGCTTGCGTGATAAAGCTCGTGGTCCTTGAAGCGCATGCGCAAAACCCGGCGCTGCTCGTCCCTGGCCTACACGACCTGATCCGCCGGCCAGACTCCGGTCACCGCGCTCCGCCGGCGGCCGGCGCTCGCCAACCGCTTGGCCAACACGACGGACGCGCTCCGGAGCATCTTGGACTAGAGACCGCCTGGAGCGGTTGCCAAGCTGTTCACCTGGCCGGACGGACCGCGCCGAAAGTCACGAACGCGCCCAGACGCTGGCGCAGCCAGCCGGCCCGCTGTGTGGCCGCGGCCGACGGCCGCCGATGAGACAGGCGGTCCATCAGGGCCGCGTTCTCCCGTTCCAGCCGGATGGCATAGGCCTTGAGGTGTTGAACTTCTTCGCGAAGGATCGAAAGTTCGATCAATTTGTCGAGGTCTTGCGACATAGCGGCTCCCCCTATTCTTAGTGCCGCGCAGGCCAGCAAGACATAAACCATAGGCCCCCGAGTGAACGCGCGCCGCCGCAAATCCCGTATAGGGGATATGTGGGAAGCGGACAGGGCCGAGCGGCGCCGGTGAACGCTCCGCACCTGCGCCCCCACGCGATACCGGCGCATCACGTCCGGTCAAGGTCGCGTGAAGGGTGATGGCCGTCACATCGAAACGGCGGCGCGATGCGTATATCCAAATGCAACGGAGACGAAACGAGACGCCCGCTTGGGGGCGGCCGGCGCGAGCCGGGGAGTTCGAAGGACGGCGATGACCAACAAGAAGCAACGGACCAGGGACCCGATCCTGGTGGCCAAGGCGAGCGCCGCGGCACTGATTCTGCTCGTCGATGCCTCGCTGATCCTGTTCGGCGGCGCCGTGGCGAGCGGCCTGCTGCAGATCGGCTAACGGCCGGCGTCACTGCGGGGGAACGGCACGGGTTCGGCCATTCGGGACGCAATGGACGCTTGGGCCCACGCTTGGGCCCGCCCTTGGGCCGCCGCCCACCCCACCGATCGGCACACCTAGCTATTCGCGGCAAACCGTTCCGTGGAAAACCGTTCCGTGGAAAACCGTCAGAACCCGGCATTGCAAACCCTGGATATTCCGGGCGAAATCCTTCAAATTCCCGGCATCGCGAGCCCTCTGGCGGGGAAAGCCTGCTAGGTTTCGAAGGCGCGCGTTCTCAAGGGGCGAGGCCGAGACATGGTTCAGCGAAACGTCGGACAACTCATCAAGCGCGGGGTCGTTCATGTGAGCGCCGCGGCCAGCGTGCGCGAGGCCTGCGAGCTGATGGCGACGAACCACGTCGGCGCGGTTCTGGTCATGGAGGACGGTCGGCTGGACGGCATCTTCACAGAGCGCGACGCCCTCAACCGCGTGTTGGCGGCGCGGCTCGATCCGGATGCGACGCCGCTCTCCGATGTCATGACCCGCGAGCCCATCACCTTGAGCCCCCAGACTCCGGTGACCGAGGCCCTGCGGCTGATGAGCGAGATCGGGTTTCGCCACCTGCCGATCGTCGACCAGGAGGAGGTCCAGGGCATCATCTCGCTGCGCGATTTCGTCGGGGTGGAGCTGCAGTTGGCCGCGAGGGAGGACGACGAGGCGTAAGCCTGGTTCCTGTAGTTCCGGCTGCCGCCCACGCGAGCCGACGACGGACCAGCCTAGTCCCGTTCCTTGCGGGTAGATTCAAGATCCTTTTGTTGCGCCTTTTCGGCCCGTAGCGCCCGCACCACCGACCGGGTGCAGAGGACCAGCACGACGATCGTCGCGGGAATCAAGACAATGGGTGCAAGCCACTCCACAAGGCTTCTCCGCTCTGCCCGGAGAAGTCTAATCCGGACGGGGCACGCAGCGGTAGCCCTTCGACCTGGCAATTTGCGGCGGGGCTGTCCGTGGTATCGCGCCGATACCTGCTTTCAGGGCAAGAACGGACGCGGATGATCCACCCCGAAATATGTCCGGGTACAGCCAGTACCGGAACAAGCCGAAAGTCTTAGTGCGCCCCGAACCTATTGACATTGCCAACGATGTTAATTGGATTCACCCTGACTTCCTTCTACTCTTCCAACCCGACGCTAGCATACGGATTCCAGTCGTCATCGATTGGGCGAACGTTGCTTTTAAGAGCATAAGTTTCGTAAAGGTCGCGCATGAGCCTGAACTGGGCCGCCTCTACACTGGATAGGTCCGTCGTTTCACCTGGATCCTCGGTCAAATTGTAGAGCTCCCATTTTCCACTACCCCGCATACCAGGACGAATTCGCTGGAGCTTCCAATCTCCCATCGCCAGAACCGCGTTACCGAACATCTCCCAGCCGATTGGTTCATTCTCCGGCCGAACTAGCTGGGTCTCACCACGCACGACGCCCATCACGCTCCGGCCTTCCATCATCGGGAAGCGCTTTCCGTCGGGACCGGGGGCGTTGGGATCGATGCCAGCAACGTCAAGGATCGTTGCAGCTATGTCCTTTATATGGGTAAGGCGCGTATGCAGCTTGTCAGTGCTTTTTGAACCCGGTTCGTTAACAATAAAGGGCACCCGTGTTCCGCCCTCGGACACGTAACCTTTGTGCCAGGACAGAGGAGTCGCACTCGCTCCGGCCCAGGCCGATCCGTAGGTTATAAAGGACTCCGCTGTTCCCATCGCCTCAATGCTCAGATCGAAATTCTCGCGCACAAAGCGCATTTGGATTTCGTTTGACAGGGGTCCCAAGGTATCAAACGCTTCCGCCCCGTTATCTACCGTGTAAATCACCACCGTGTTTTCCAGCTGCCCGTGCTCACGCAGATAATCCAGGACGCGGCCAATCGTATGATCTTGGTATTCGACCATCGCAGCATAAATTGCCATCTCCCGAGCTTTACGAGCTTTGGTCTCGTCATCGAGATCGTCCCAGGTGGGAGCAGTCGGGTTCAGTCGTCCCAAACGAGTGCTCGTCGGCACGAGTCCCAGTTTCTTCTGCCTTGCAAGACGCTCTTCTCGCAGTTCATCCCAGCCGTCCTTATAACGTCCGACATATTTCTGGATGTATTCAGCCGGCGCCTGAAGAGGCCAATGCGCAGATTGGAAAGATAAATAGGCAAAGAACGGCTGGCCATCTTGAATATTCGAGCCAATCATTTTTGTCAGCTCTTCATAATACATATCGTCGGAATAAATACCTGCATAACCGCGCGATACCTTCCTACCGTCACGGAACCATTGCTCCTTCGGCCGACTGGCGAGAAAGCCGCGATCGTCAAAGCTGTTGGCACCTCCTCCGCCTAACACAAAGCTTTTCTCAAAACCTCGGGCAGGCGGCAGCAACTCCAGTCTCCGGCCCAGATGCCATTTGCCGGCGACATAGGTGTGATAACCGGCATACCTCAGCTTCTGCGCAACGGTCGGTACATCGGTCCGCAAATAGCCTTCATAGCCGGGCTGCCCGGCATGTTCCGGGTAGGGAGCGTAGTTAAAGTTCCCAAGACCGCTGAGGTGGTTGTCGACCCCCGTCAACATCATTGCGCGACTGGGCGCACACACCGGGGATGAATGGAAGTTTGTAAACTGGACTCCGAAGTTCGCCAGTTCATCCAAAATCGGGGTCTCTATTTCGCCGCCGTACGAACCGAGATCACTCCATCCGATGTCATCGCCGATGATCAGCAGGATGTTTCTATTGTCCTTGGCATCCGCACTGCTCATGATACCCACCATAATCGCGAAACCCGCAAATAAATGTCGGATACCAGGCATATTATTCCCCTTCTCGAACGCTTCGTTTCACATTCGCTATACCGGTGCTAGCGTGAGCGATCGTATCGGTATCGACCGCCAATGACAAACCTCACTCGTCGACTCTCTCTAGGCGGTGCCGGCACTCCTCGCCCCGCACGGCATCGGGGTGCACCTCTGGGAATTGGAAAACCGTCTGACCCGAAGTCGGGACATATTTTCTCCGTGGTCGGTCCTCGTGCGAACAGCGTTGCATCGATCAAAATCATGCTGAACTTAGGGTCGCCGTCTCGTGCCTTTGAGCATACTGCCTTTTGGCGGGCCTCTAGGAATGTCCGCAAGGAGTCCAGGCTGTTTTCTAGCTCGGGGATCGATGTGTAAAAACGCGTGTGGGGCTATGATTCTCCCGTCGATTGGCGGTAGGCCCGCACGTCGGCAACCTCGTCACACCATCCGTTCTGGGTCATGTGCGGCCGTAAATCCGGTCAATCGACACTCTAATCGACCACGACGATGTGCGGCAGTTCCCTAAATTTCTCCGCATAATCGATGCCGTAGCCGGCGACGAAGACATCGTCGATGGTGAAGCCCACGAAGTCGACACGGACATCGACTTCGCGGCGGTTGGGTTTGTCCAGCAAGACGCAGATCCACAGCTGCCCGACCTCCCGCTGTTCGAGTATCGCACGCGCGTAGGCAATAGACCGGCCTGTGTCCACGATATCGTCGACAAGCAAAACGTGGCGTCCGGATAAGTCCGTTGGACAATCGCCAAGCAGGTGAACCTCGCCGGCACTCGTCTTCTCCAATCCATAGCTGCTCAATCGCATGAACTCGATTTCCGGATGTCGATCGACACGATAGAGCGCCCGCGATAGATCGGCGATGAATACAAAACTGCCCTTGAGCAACCCCAAGATCATAAAATCATTGGAAATGCTTTGAGAGATTTCCTGAGCGAGTTCCTCGATCCTGTTTTGAATCTCCTGCTCATCGAACAGTTTGACGTGCGAACTCATGCCTTAATCCTCTGCGAGTTAGACCGCGCTCAGTGTGCTCAGTCGGCCAAGATTTGACGAGATCCATATGTAACCCACGACCGAAGGAACGATCTTGGGGCTACACTTCCCCCCTTTCGCCATCCTATGATCGGGTCTGGCAGATAGATATACCATGGGGCCGGCGGTTCGTAGGTTATGGCTGAGCTTGGTTCGTCCCGCCTGAGCATCGTCGATACCCAGCCCATAAACGGGAGGCGCAAAATATGGGTGATACGCACAACTTCATCGAGGGGTTACCGAAAGCGGAGTTGCACCTCCATATTGAAGGGACGCTCGAGCCGGAGATGATGATCGAACTGGCCGAACGAAATCGGGTGCCCCTCGCCTACCGTTCGCTCGAAGAGCTGCGCAATGCCTACGAATTCGAAAACTTGCAGAGTTTCTTGGATCTCTACTACCAGGGCATGACCGTATTGCTGTCAGAGCAAGACTTTTACGATCTCACCTACGCCTATCTGAAGACGGCACGGGGTGAGAGCGTGCGCCACGCGGAGATCTTTTTCGATCCCCAGGCCCATACGGGCCGAGGCGTCGCCTTTACCACCGTCAGCGATGGCATCCATCGCGCCCAGCGCGATGCCGAGAGAGACCTTGGGATCACTTCGAAGCTCATCATGTGTTTTCTCAGGGATCTCGATGCGGAACGCGCCATGAAGACCTTGGACGAGGCGTTGGCCTATCGGGACCGGATCGTCGGTGTCGGCCTGGACTCGGCGGAAGTCGGCCATCCACCGAGCAAGTTTGCAGCGGTGTTCGAAAAGGCCCGCAGTCACGGATTTCTGCCGGTGGCGCATGCGGGAGAGGAAGGTCCGGCTTCCTATGTGACGGAAGCCCTCGACGCTTTGCAGGTGGTTCGGATCGACCATGGTATCCGATCGCTCGACGATGCGGCTCTGGTCGAACGCTTGGTCGCGGCGCAAACGCCCCTGACGGTTTGCCCCCTATCCAACGTGAAGCTTCGCGTCGTGGAAAACATGGCGTTGCATCCGATCAAAGAGATGCTGGCGGCCGGCTTGTTCGTCACCGTCAACTCGGACGATCCACCTTATTTTGGCGGCTATGTGAACGAAAACTTTCGAGCGATCCAGGAGGCCCTGGATTTCACCGACGAAGACCTCGCTCAGTTGGCGCGAAACTCCTTCCAGGCCTCCTTCCTCGACCCCGAGGAGAAGGCCGCACACATCACTGCCATAGATGCCTATATGAACGGCAGAACGGCCGCTTGATCCGCCAGCGGTCATTCTTTGACCCGTTCGGCTTAGGCCTCCGACCACTTGGCGTCCGGCACTATGACAAGCTTCCCGATAAACTGCTTGGCCAAGAAATCGGCCTGTGCCCGGTGCAAGTCGGATAGTTTATGGACACCTCCGACCAAGGCCTTGAGCTTGCCGGCCTCGATGTACTGCACAATGCGATCGAAGTCGGCGCGATCGCCTTGCGACGAGCCATGCAATTGCAGGTGTTTTAGGTAGACGGTGCGTAGGTCCATCTCGACAACCGGGCCTGCGATCGCACCGCAAGTCACGTAGCGGCCTTCCGGTCGCAGAACGCGTAATAGATCATTGAACATGGGGCCGGCCACAACATCCACGACGACATCGATGGGCTGTCCGCCGGTCGCCGTCTCCGCAGCTCCGACCAGATCTCCTGCGTCTTTTGAAATGACCGCCGAGGCACCGACTTCGAGTAGAGCGCGTTCCTTTTCAAGGCTCGACAGCGCATAGGGAATCGCCCTCCGAACGCGGCATAGCTGGATAACGGCAGAGCCTACACCGCCTGAGGCGCCTGTAATCAAAACGCGCGCGCCCACCCCGACCCCGATCCGCTCCAGCATGTGCTCGCCTGTCATGTAGGAACAGCAGAAGCTGGCAAGTTCGATATCGGACTTGTCCGTGTCGACCACTCGTGCTTGGTCGGCCGGAACCGTTGTAAATTCCGCAAACCCGCCGTCACGGCCATTGCCGATGAAGTCCATGTTTGCGCAATCCATGTCCGCTTGCGCGCCATCGCTACCATTGTAGATGCTGAAGTCCACCAATACGCGCTCGCCGATCCTGCCCTTCGACACGCTCGGACCGACCACGGCGACGCGGCCGACAATGTCCGCTCCTTAGAATGCACGGGAACGTTAAGGTGGATTCCTCGCGTTGAAAGGAAGGCGACCGCATCCGGATCGTCCTCCGCGCCGTAGGCGCCCTCGCGGGTCCAGATGTCGGTATTGTTCACGCCACAGGCGGTGACCTCGATCAGCACCTCATTGGCCATCGGCGCCGGTACGCCGAGGTCGCTACGGTAGACCAGCTTATCCGGGCCGCCGTGGCCGGTGAGGACCATTCCACACATGGTGTCCGGTATCATTTCAGGCCTCTTGCACAGAAGAGAGCGCACGCCTCGAGCGGCTAGGCGCTGTCGATGCAAGACTCACAACAACTTTTATGCTTGTCCAATATCTGTTTTGTCGGATTTCATAACAAAAATGGTGTTAATCGCCTGAGCGACGGGGAGGTTTCCCACCATGGCAATGAACTTCCGGAATGTTCGCCTCTTTCTCGCCGTCGCCCAGGACATGCATTTTTCCAACGCGGCCCGGCGGATGAACATTGCTCAACCAGCGCTCAGCAGAGCGATCCGCGCGTTGGAAAGTGAACTTGGTACGGATCTGTTCAGACGAAGCACACGAAAGGTGGAACTGACTGAGGCGGGGCGGCTGTTTCAGCAGGACGCCCAAAAAGCCATCGATCACCTCGATCTTGCCATGCGGAGCGCTCGCAAGGCTGCCGCAGGCGATGCCGGGACTCTTTCTATCGGTTACATGGACTTCGCCATCGAAGGCGAGTTTCCGAGAATTCTGAGGGAATTTGGATCCCGTTACCCAGCCGTCTCGGTTGAAGCGAAGGCCTCGTTTACCGAGCGAATCATCGACGATCTACAGGACAGGAAAATCGATGTCGGCTTTGTCGTCGGCCCCGTCGCTCGCGCCAACCTCGCAACGTTCAACGTTCAGAACGACCGCTTCGTAGTCGTCGTGCCCGAGACGCATCCGTTGGCGCAAAGATCAGGCGTCCGCCTGCGCGAACTCACCGACGAACCCCTGGTGCTGGGGCGTCGGGAGAGCTGGTCGCCCTACGTGACACGGATCGAGGACCTCTGCAGAGAGGCCGGTTTCACGCCCCGGGTCGTTCAGGAAGCGGATACGATGGAAAGTCTCTTCGCGTTCGTCGCGTCCGGCATCGGCTCGACCCTCTATGTGGAGCGGGCCTTCAATTACGCCCCGCCCGGCATTAAAATTCTTCCACTCGAGGACGTCCAAGCTACGATTAGCACCGAGGTAACATGGCGTGTCGATGACCGGTGTAGACTGGTCAAGAATTTTATCTCCCTTTGTAAGGAGTTGATCAAAACCACAAACCCGCGTGCAGAAATACCAACACTGTCGTGAAGGCCGCCTTCGGGCCAACCTCGGACATTTCAGCCCTTGCCAGTGGACTGCGCCCCTGGGATTGGCTGGGACCGGGCATTCGTCGGCATCTTGGAGGTCCAAAATCGGGCCATCGGACGGCTGCGGAAGGGACGCAGTTCCCTCGGCCGTGGAACGGCGGTACGATTTCCCCGATTTTGGGAGTTATTTGAGAAATGTCGGTTTAACGCGCATTTGGTCGGGTCCGAGTCCGGTGGGGCCCGGAATTTTCCACACTCCCGCGTCGCGGCTTCGCATATGATGGCGCAGAGCACCCTGACGAGCACCCTAGCGAGCAACGGAGCCCCATGAGCAAGGCCTTCACCAAGGAAACCGAAACCGAGGAGGTGGAGCCGGAGGCCCCGGACCCGCTGCCCAAGGACCTCAAGAACTACGTGACGCCGAACGGCCTGCGCCTGCTGCGCGACGAGCTCGACTGCCTGCGCCGGGTCGAGCGCCCCAAGGTGGTCGAGGTGGTGGCCTGGGCGGCGGGCAACGGCGACCGCTCGGAGAACGGCGACTACATCTACGGCAAGAAGCGCCTGCGCGAGATCGACCGGCGCCTGCGCTTTCTCATAAAGCGCATCGAGAGCGCCGAGGTGGTCGACCCGGCCCGTCAGAAGAACCTCGACCGGGTGTTCTTCGGCGCTTCCGTCACCTATGTGGACGCCGACGGCGGGTTGGACGACGAAGAAAGCACCCTGCGCATCGTCGGCATCGACGAGGCCAGCGCCGCGCGCGGCGAGGTCAGCTGGGTCTCCCCCATTGCCCGCGCGCTGATGACGGCCGAGGAAGGCGACGTTGTCGCGCTAAGAACCCCCAACGGCGCAAAGCGCATCGAGGTGGTGAAAATCTCGTATGAGGAGGGGTGAGGGACGGGTGCGATAGCTGCAAGGTCCGGCCGTAGTCCTGTGGCGCGATCATCGCGGACTCCCCTTGGATCGAAAGGGCCTCAAGATCGACCGGCCGCTGCAATACGTGAACTTCCGGGACTGAGAGGCCGAGCTTCGGAGGGGCCCCCGCCACGCAACTCGCCATGATCGAGATCACCCCAACCATTGCCATCGACCCGCGCGAGATCGCCGAGAGCTTTATCCGCAGCCCCGGTCCCGGCGGCCAGAATGTCAACAAGGTCGCGACCGCGGTGCAACTGCGCTTCGACCTACGCCATTCGCCCTCCCTGCCCGAGGCGGTCCGAGCCCGGGCCGAGCGTCTGGCCGGCCGGCGCCTGACCAAGGCCGGCGTGCTGGTCATCACCGCGGCCCGCTTCCGCAGCCAGGAGCGCAACCGCGAGGACGCGCTGGCGCGCCTCGTTGAGCTGCTGCGCGAGGCGGCCCGGCGCCCGATCCCGCGCAAGCCGACCCGGCCGGGTGCGGGCGCGAAGCGCCGTCGCCTGGATGATAAGACCCGGCGCGGCGCGATCAAGAAGCTGCGCCGAACCAAGCCCGGCGAGGGCTGAGGGAAGTTTTTTGATGAAGTTTCCGCTTGCGTGCTGTGAGGCTTGTGCCTCCTACGCGCGCCGCGCCACATTTCATCGATGGCATGCGGAAAAGCCGGACTCATGCAATCATTGAATGTGGGACTCGACGCGGTATCGGCCGGCACCTAGCGAGACTTCAATGCAGGCACCGAACCTACCAAACCGTCAATACCGATATAGAGTCAGGCACTTGCGGACGTATAATCCGATCGCTGAAATACGTCCGCACTTGAAGGTTAATCGGACCTGATCTGTTGAAAACCAGATATCGGGTTTCGGATGTTCGCTCTCGGGGGAAGACCGGGCTTTTCAGTTCAGCCGCAGGCATGACCGCTCATGGCCAACGGCGGCAGTCGAAGCGATGGCGCATCGATGCATTGCTAGAATCTTCGGGTATTTCGTCTGACAACCTTGTGGGGTTCCTCATCGAAAGTTTGAATCTGGTAGACTCCCCTTGGATCGGAGCGCGCAGATGGGCGACAGTAAACGACGCCAAGCAAAGAAACGGGTGACTGAGGCAACCGGCGAACTTGCGAAAGGGCGTCGGCACAGCGAGAACAGCGCCTGGGCCGATGCATTCCGATCGCTTTCACTCGCTGACAAGGAAGCCACCACTGAGTGTTGAGGACCTCGAGTTGTGGGCAACGTCGGCTTATCTGATCGGCCAAGATGGTGTCTTTCTGGACGCACTCGATCGCGCTCACGGCACCTATATTTCTGCAGGTGAGACAAGGTGTGCCGCCCGCTGCGCCTTCTGGCTCGGTCTCAGTCTCCTATTTATGGGGGAAACGGGCCGCGGAACTGGATGGCTTGCCGGCGCGCGTCGTTTGGTCGAGGACGAAAAGGCTGATTGCGCGGAGTGGGGTTATCTGTTGCTGCCGGCGGCAGAGCAACTTCTCGGCGCCGATGACTACGACGCCGCGCATGCCACGGCGACGGAGGCGGCCGAAATAGGTGAGCGGTTTGGAGAAACCGACCTGATCTCTTGCGCCCGACACCTGCAGGGGCGGGCTCTGATGGGACAGGGGCGGGTCGAGGATGGTCTCGCGCTCTTGGACGAAGCCATGATCGCGGTGACCGCGGGGGAGCTGTCGCCGCTCATGACCGGGCTGATCTATTGCAGCGTGATCGACGCCTGTCAGCAGGTATACGCGTTGGCTCGTGCCTGGGAATGGACCGCTGCCCTGGCGCAGTGGTGCGAGGCGCAACCCCAAATGGTCGCTTTCACTGGTACTTGCCTTGTGCACCGGGCGGAAATAAGGCAGCTGCACGGCGCTTGGCGGGACGCAATCGAGGAGGCCCGACGCGCCTGCGAGCGTCACTCCCGCGGAATTGAGCAGCAACCTCCAGCCGGGGCATTTTACCAGCAAGCGGAGGTGCACCGCCTGCGAGGTAAGTTCGACGCAGCCAATGCGGCGTACCGAAACGCGAGCCAGGGGGGATGTGATCCGCAGCCGGGCTTGGCTCTGCTTCGGATGGCCCAGGGACGGACGAACGTTGCGGCAGCTGCGATTCGTCGCGTCGTGAGCGCGACGACGGATCAGTCGCAGCGCACGAGGCTGCTGCCCGCCTACGTCGAGATAATGCTCGCCGTTAGCGACATCGAGACGGCGCGCAGCGCCTGCCGCGAATTAGCGGATATTGGGGAGAGCTTCGATAGCAGTGTCTTGACGGCGATGGCCGCGCAGGCCCGAGGGGCGGTCGAGTTGGCTGAAGGCGATGCACGGGCTGCGTTCGGCTCGCTGCGCCGCGCTTTCGAGGCGTGGCGGCAGGTCGAAGCACCCTACGAATCCGCACGGGTGCGTGTGCTGATGGGCATGGCCTGCCGCGCATCTGGGGATGACGAGGGGGCGGGGCTCGAGCTGGACGCGGCCAGGGTCGTCTTCGAACAGCTCGGCGCCGCGCCGGACCTTGCCCGCATCGACTCGCTCACAAAGGGTGCAGCGTCGGGGCTTTCTCATCGCTTGACGCCGCGTGAGCTGCAGGTGCTTCGTCTGGTCGCTGCCGGCAAGACCAATAAAGCCATCGCCGCGGAGCTGTTTCTGAGCGAGAAGACGGTCGACAGGCACGCGAGCAACATCTTCAATAAGCTGGATGTCCCCTCGAGGGCCGCGGCCACGGCCTACGCGTACGAGCACAAACTCATCTGACTCCTCCGACCACGCCCTGGGGGAAACTACCCACACCGCCGCACGGCGCAAATTGGGTAGTTCTCCCGAAGCGGAGCCTCGGGCTCCTGTCGTAGCGTCGATCGCGTTGAACGACACCGCAGACCTGAGCGAGGAGAAAGTCATGACCGAGACCCTGACCGAAGCGAAAGAACAAGCCGTGGACACATCGGAAGGAACACGAGCCGCATGGGACAACATTGCCGGAGGTTATGACGAGTTCGTCACTCCCACGCACATGTGGCTGGCGAACGAAGGCCTTCGTCGCGTCGGGCTGAGTTCGGGCATGCGGTTTCTGGACGTGGCGGCGGGCAGCGGCGCCCTAAGTATCCCCGCCGCGCGTCTGGGCGCTCAGGTGTATTCGACGGACATGTCCCCCGTCATGCTCAAGAGGCTGGAGGCGCGTGCGCGTGAAGAGGGGCTCAATTTGGCGACACGTGTCATGGATGGCCACGCCCCTGAACTCGAGGACGACGTCTTCGCCGTTGCCGGCTCGCAGTTTGGCGTCATGCTCTTTCCAGACATGCCGCGTGGCATAAGCGAGCTGGCGCGCGTCACCAAGCCCGGAGGGCGTGTGCTGATGAACGTGTACGGCGCCCCCCAGAAAATCGAATTCTTCAGCTTCTTCGTGCACGCCATCCAGGCCGTCGTCCCCAGCTTCACCGGGCCCCCGATGGAACCACCCCCCTTGCCCTTCCAGTTGCAAGATCCCGAGAAACTGCGTCAGGAGCTTGGCAACGCCGGCCTGAAAGACATTCGCGTGGAGACGATCACGGAGAAGTTGGAGTTCCAGTCCGGACAAGAGCTGTGGGATTGGTTGACGAACAGCAATCCGATCGTGGAAATGGTGCTCGCCGAGCTGAACTTGACCGACGAGCATAGAATTGTGACCCGGGAAGCACTTGACGACATGGTCCGCAAGCGCTCCGGAGGAAGCGCTCCCGCCGTCCTGACCAACCCGATCAACATCGGCATCGGAACCAAATAGGGATCTTTCCAAACGGCGGGTTTAGACAGCCTGGCGAGGTTGATCCGTCGAGACGGAATGACCGCTTTCGGGTCTTGGCTGTTCTCTAACTCGGGGTCAAAACCAGATATCCTGAGAGGTTGCCCGGAACTTCAGCTGTCGCAGGATGGTATAAGCCGACGAAATCGAAGCCAAACCGGACGTTTCGGCTTTGACGTCCCGTATCGGGTGAAGAGCGGGCGTTCTGGCGCACCTACGAAATTGTCTGGGTGGTGCCAACACCAGGCATACCCATGCCATTCCAACGGCATGGATTCTCTTGCCCTTGGTCGCTAGTCTCCTGGGCGAGGGAGATAGGGCTTGGAACGCAGGCTTGCCGCCATACTGGCCACCGACGTGGTCGGCTACAGCCGCCTCATGGAGGAGGACGAGGCCGGCACCTTGTCGACGCTCAAGGCCCACCGGGATGACTTCATCGATGGCCAGATCGCCGCCCGCCACGGTCGTATCGTCAAGCTCATGGGCGACGGCGCGCTGGTCGAGTTCTCCAGCGTCGTCGATGCGGTCGAGTGCGCCGTCGCGGTGCAGCGCGGCATGATCGAACGCAACCGAGACGTCCCGCCGGAACGGCGCATTACCTTCCGCATCGGCATCAACATCGGCGACATCATCGTCGAGGGAGAGGACATCTACGGCGATGGCGTCAACGTGGCCGCCAGGCTGGAGGCACTGGCCGATCCCGGCGGCATCTGCATCTCGCGCTCCGTGCGCGACCAGATCGAGGCCAAGGTCGATATCGTCTTCGAGGACCTCGGCGAGCAGCAGCTCAAGAATCTGTCGCGTCCGGTCCACGTGTCTCGCTGGGTGACTGACGATCTGGCCGCCGCCCAGCCAGCGCGCTCCGGGGACACGACGTCCTCGCCTCTCGACAAGCCGTCGATCGCCGTCCTGCCCTTCGTCAACATGAGCGCCGATCCCGAGCAGGAGTTCTTCGCGGACGGCATCTCCGAGGACATCATCACCGAGCTGTCGCGCTTCAAGGACCTGTTGGTGATCGCCCGCAACTCCAGCTTCGCCTTCAAGGGCCAGTCCCGGGACGTGAAGGAGATCGGCCGCAAGCTGGGCGTGCGTTATGTCGTCGAAGGCAGCGTGCGGCGGGCCGGAGATCGCGTCCGGGTGACCGCCCAGCTGATCGACGCCGTCAACGACAGCCACCTCTGGGCCGAACGCTACGACCGCGAGCTCACCGACATCTTCGACCTCCAGGACGAGGTGACCCGGGCCATCGTCACCGCCGTCGCCCCCCAGCTCGCCAGCGTCGAGCGCGAGCGGGCCAAGCGCAAGCCGCCCGAAAGCCTCGATGCCTGGGAGTGCTATCAGCGCGGGCTCTGGCACCTCTATCACCTCTCGGCCGAGCACAACGCCAAGGCAAAGGACTACTTCGGCCGGGCCATCGCGCTCGACCCGGGCTTCGCCACGCCCCATGCCGCTCTGGGTTACGCGCTCTATCTCGATGTCATCATGGGCTTCGTCGCCGAGCCCGGCGACCGACCCCAGCGCGGTCTCGAGGAAGCCAGGATCGCCGTCTCTCTCGACGACGGCGATGCCTTCGGGTACCTCGCACTCGGCAAGAACGCCTTTCTGCTCGGCCGCAACGACGCGGCGATAGACGCCTACCGCAAGGCCCTCGCCATAAACCCGAACCATGCCAGGGCGCACCAAGGCCTCGGCCTGTCGCTCTGCATGATTGGCCATGCAGAGGAGGCCATCGCGAGCTTTGACGAGGCCGCGCGATCGAGCCCGCGCGATCCCATTTTCTGGTCGTTCCTGATGGGTAAATCGTTAGCCATGATTTGCGCCGATCGCCACCAAGAGGCGTTGATCTGGGCCGCGAAAGCGCGCGATGAACCGAACGGAGAGGCGGTCGTCTGGCCGCTCCTTTGCGAGGCCGCTAGCTTCGCGCACCTCGGCCGGATAGAGGAAGCGCGCGCCGCCCTCGCACGGGCCCGCGAGATCAAGCCCGACCTCTCGTTCGACTTCTTCGAGATGGCGCTGCCCTGGCAGGTGCCGGAACTCAAGGAGCGCTTCTACGACGGCCTCCGCAAGGCCGGCCTGGACCGCTAGGAGAGCGTCCGAAACATGAAGGCCTGGCGACAGCCCGGATCATCCCCCCATTGCACAGGATACTTCGACCATTGATATATCCTGCAGGCATCACTAGCGATTGAACTCGAACGGCCCGACGTCTTCAGTCCGAAGGTTCCTCAATTCGCCGGCCCGTGGCGCAGCAGGGGACTGTCTCCAGAGAAGCCCTCATACCGCGGTAAGTTGTCGGCGATATCCATCCAGGTGATGCGTTCTGGGTAGAAGGCGTGGGCGGATGGCACCAAGACATCCGGATTGTCGAAAGTGCTGATGTGAAGTTCGACGATCGGTCCCAGATCGCCACCGTCGCCCTCCCAGGTGAGCGGCGGCCCGCAGTTGCCGCAGAACGCGCGGCCAACGCCTGGCGATGACTCGTAGGTCTTGCGCTCGTCACCGCTGAACTTGACCTGATCGGCCTTGAATCCCGCCAGAGTCACCACCGGCGCGCCATTGTGCTTGCGGCAGCTTTGGCAATGGCAGTGGATAACACCGAAGGACTCGCCCGTGGTCTCGTAACGCACCGCACCGCACATGCAACCGCCGGTCATTTTGTCAGATGTTTCCGCCATAACATCCCCCTCCTTATGCGTTGCTGTCGCCCAATTGCCTCGACAACTGCGACACCTCATCGAACGGCCCGGTTCATCCCCCCATCGCAGAGGATACTCTGGCCATTGATATACCTTGCGCCATCGGAGGCGAGAAAGACACAGGCCTGACCGATTTCCGCGAAGGTCGCTGGGCGCTGCGCGGGGCAGCGCGTAGCTTACTCATGGGTCAATATCCACGCCCTTTGATATAAGGGGCTCTCGGCTCAATTGTATTCATCGAGGATAGGTTCACAAACGCACCGCCAGTCTATGCAATTTTCGTTTTCGTGGCCATGAGGAGGTCAGTTTTAGGAGGGCGCGCCAAGATCTGAATCTCGTTCGAATGCCAATCGTGCTAGCGTCCTGCGCCAGTCGGAACCGTTATCTGGAAAAGAACTGGAGCGCCCTCTTCGTGGACAGTCTCTTCGAGCGCCTGAAGGCCTCTTGCCTGGACGACTGGCAAGCCTACGTCACCCATCCCTTCGTCGAACAACTGGGCGCGGGCAGCCTGCCGCTGGACTGCTTCAAGCACTATCTGGGCCAGGACTACATCTTCCTGACGCACTTCGCCCGGGCCTATGCGCTGGCCGTCTTCAAGAGCGAGCATTTGGACGATATGCGCCAGGCCGCGGGCACCCTGGACGCCCTCTTGAACAGCGAGATGTCGCTTCATGTCAGGTTCTGCGCCCGCTGGGGCCTGGACGAAGGCGCGCTCATGGACCTGCCCGAGGCCGAGCCCAACATGGCCTACACGCGGCTGGTTCTGGAGCGGGGCCTGTCGGGCGACCTGCTCGACCTGTTGGTGGCGCTCGCGCCCTGCGTCGTCGGCTATGGCGAGGTCGGTGCGCGGCTGATGGCCGAGCACGGCGCGGGCCTTTCCAACAATCCCTACCGGGAATGGGTCGAGACCTATGCCGGCGAAGAGTACCAGGCGGTGGTTCGCTCGGCGGTCGAGCAGCTCGACCGGGTCGCCCGGCGCCGGGCTGGGGTCGTCACCCAGGAGAGCCCCCGCTGGCAATCGCTCGCCACCACCTTTCGCGCGGCCACCCGCCTAGAGGCGGGGTTCTGGGAGATGGGGCTCAATCCGTGAACGGTTGCCGGAGAGGACCTTGCCAGCGACCGCCGGAGCGGCCACTTTCCCGCCATGACCAATGCCGTCCAGCCCGGACAAATGATCGAACGCGCGAATTTCGACCCGCATGAGGTCGAGACCTGGATCTTCGATCTCGACAACACCCTCTATCCGGCCTCCTGCAACTTGTTCTCCCAAGTGGACGCGCGCATGAGCGCCTTCATACAGGAACTGTTGTCGCTCGAGCCCGGCGCGGCGCGCCGGGTCCAGAAACGGTATTTCCGCGAGCATGGCACGACCTTGCGGGGCCTCATGGACCATCATGAGGTCGACCCCGAGGCCTTTCTCGACTATGTCCACGACATCGATTTCTCGGTGATCCCCCACGCGCCCGGCCTGGAGGCGGCGCTGGCGCGCCTTGGCGGCCGCAAGCTGGTGTTCACCAACGCGACCGTGCCTTACTCCCAGCAGGTGCTGGCGCGCCTCGGCATCACGCACCACATCGAGGCGATCTTCGACATCGTGGCGGCCGACTACCGGCCGAAGCCGGAACCGGACTGCTACCATCGACTGATCGCCGAGCACGGCATCGATCCGAGGCGCGCGGTGCTGGTCGAGGACATCGCCCGCAACTTGGCCCCGGCGGCGGCGCTCGGCATGACCACCGTCTGGGTGCCGAACGACGCCGACTGGTCCCAAGACGGCGCCGATGACGGCCACGTCCACCACGTCGCCGAGGACCTGGCGGTTTGGCTCTCGGATCTGCTCGGGGCGCAAGACCCCGCCGCTTGACGTCGCACCGCTGGCCGCCCCTGCTGCTTGACGAGGGCGGGCTGCCAAGCGCATCTTCTGGCCCGCCCGTGCGGCCGTTCGCCAGCGGGGCACGCCTATGGAGGGGGGAGCGCCTGGATATGACCGCCGACAGCCTGCAGGGCACCATCGAGGCCGCCTGGGAGGCGCGCGAAGAGATCACGCCGGAGACCGGCGGAGACGTGCGGGAGGCGGTGGAATCGGCGCTAAACGGCCTCGACGCCGGCGAGTTCCGGGTCGCCGAACCGAGCGCCGCGAGCGACGGCGGCTGGTCCGTGAACCAGTGGCTGAAGAAGGCGGTACTGCTGTCGTTCCGCCTGAACGACATGACGACCATCCCCGGCGGGCCCGGCGAGGCGACGACCTGGTGGGACAAGGTGCCCTCCAAATTCGCCGGCTGGGGCGAAAACCAGTTTCGCTCCGCGGGCTTCCGCGCCGTGCCCAACTGCATCGTGCGCCACTCGGCCTATATCGCGCCAGGCGTCATCCTCATGCCTTGCTTCGTCAACCTCGGCGCCTACGTCGATTCCGGCACCATGGTCGACACCTGGGCGACCGTCGGGTCCTGCGCCCAGATCGGCAAGAACTGCCACATCTCGGGCGGCGCGGGCATTGGCGGGGTGCTGGAGCCGTTGCAGGCC
>PVMS01169838.1_pt1 | contig 18480 bp, 15 predicted proteins | sample 1853461 | NCBI WGS metagenome assembly PVMS01 (sample SAMN08582032, study PRJNA380276) | Marine sediment metagenome, whole genome shotgun sequencing project. | isolation source: ocean sediment barecode stripped | collected 2017 | reverse complement strand
CGCTAATCACACCACGGCGTAATTGGTCCCGTTCGATTGACTCAAACAGGGCGGTGAAATTGCCCTCGCCGAAACCCTCATCTTTCTTGCGCTGAATGAACTCAAAAAACACCGGCACGATCATAGTCTTCGAAAATATTTGCAGCAGCAAACGCGGATCGCCATCACCGGTGGTTCCATCCAGTAATATGCCGCGGGGTTTCAGTTCTCCAATCGGTTCACCATGCCCTGGCAGGCGTTCCTCGAGCATTTCGTAATAGGCGTCCGGTGGTGCTGTCATAAAAGGCACACCCTGCTTTTTCAAGCTGTCCCAACAGGCAATGAGGTCATCACAAATCAGGGCGATATGCTGAATGCCCTCCCCGTTGTACTGCATCAGGAATTCCTCGATCTGGCCCGTGTTTTTCGATGCTTCTTCGTTTAAGGGTATGCGAATTTTGCCATCCGGCGCGCTCATGGCTTTTGATAACAGGCCGGTATATTCACCCTTGATGTCAAAATAACGGATTTCCCGGAAGTTGAACAGCCGCTCATAAAAATCAGCCCAAAACTCCATCCGGCCGCGGTACACATTATGTGTCAAGTGATCAATTTCTGTAAAACCACAACCCCGGGGATGACGATCAACACCATCAAAAAACTCGAAATCGATATCGTAGATGCTCTTGCCGTCCTCGTAGCGATCGATCAAATACAGTGGGGCGCCGCCAATGCCCTTGATGGCAGGCAGACGCAGTTCCATCGGGCCGGTTGGAATTTCAATCGGCTGCGCGCCTCGCTCCAGCGCCAACTCATAGGCCTGGTGTGAATCTGCCACGCGAAAAGCCATGCCGCAGGCACTGGGACCGTGCTCCTCGGCAAAATACGCTGCATAACTGCCCGACTCGCTATTGATAATGAAATTAATATTGCCCTGCCGGTAGAGTGTGACGTTCTTGGAGCGATGCTTCGCGACTGCGGTGAAACCAAGCAACTCAAATACCGGTTCCAGCACACCAGGCTCGGGTGAAGCGAACTCCACGAATTCAAACCCGTTCAGGCCCATCGGGTTATCAAATAGCTCTGTCATTTTCTTCTCCAAATATCATGGTTTTTGTTATTTTACTGGTTCAAAGCGAGCCTGGAAAAAGCGCAGATATTCTGGCTCATAAATCATTTTCAGGCCCCTGATTGCACGCCGGCGCTCATAAACACTCTGAACTGATTCTGCGACTACGTCCATATGCGCCTGAGTATACACACGACGCGGCAGAGTCAATCGCACCAACTCCAGCTTCGGCCGGCGGTTTTTGCCAGTCTCAGGGTCGCGTCCTGCAGAAACATTACCACGCTCCATGCTGCGAATACCGGCCTGCAGATAAAGTTCGGCGGCCAGCGCTTGCGCAGGATAAAGGTCCTGATCGACATGCGGCAGAAACTCCTTTGCATCAATGAATATCGCGTGTGAGCCCATGGGTTGAACAATTGGAACTCCGGCATCCACAAGTTTTTGTCCAAGGTAGTGTACCTGGCCAATGCGCGCCGCCTGATGCGTTTCCATTACCGCTTCCCGGATACCCAGCGCCATCGCTTCCATATCACGCCCGGCGAGACCTCCGTAGGTATGCAGGCCCTCATACACGACCACCATGTTCTGCGCCTTCAAAAACAATGCTTCATCATTGCAGGTAAAAAAGCCACCGATGTTGACCAGCAGGTCTTTTTTGGCCGACATGGTGCAACCATCGGTCAGATCACATATCTCGCGCAGAATTTCTTTAACAGTCTTACCGGCATATCCTTCTTCCCGCTGCCTGATAAACCAGGCATTCTCGATCGTGCGGGTCGCATCCAGCATGATCGGAATATCATTTTTGCGGCAATAAGCGTTAAGTTCGCGCAGGTTGGCCATTGAGAAGGGCTGTCCACCAGCCATATTTACACAACCTTCCAGGCTGATATAAGGAATGCGATCCGCACCGACCTCCTGCACCAGTCGATCCAGTTTCCCGAGGTCCACATTGCCTTTGAATGGGTGCTGGCTGGCTGGATCATGGGCCTCATCAATAATGACGTCCACAAAGGTTCCGCCTGCCAGTTCCTGGTGCAGACGAGTGGTGGTGAAATACATATTTCCCGGCACATGATCTCCTGGCTTGATCAAAATCCGGGACATCAGGTGCTCAGCAGCGCGGCCCTGATGTGTGGGCACCAGATATTTGTAACCGTAGTATTCTGTTATGGCATCCTGCAGGTGATAAAAATTCTCACTGCCCGAATAAGATTCATCACCCATCATCAAACCGGACCATTGCCGGTCGCTCATGGCAGAAGTACCTGAATCGGTCAAGAGATCAATGTAGACGTCCCGGCTTCGAATCAGGAATGTGTTATAGCCCGCTTCCCGAATGGCCAGATCGCGCTCTTCTCGCGTGGTCATGCGAAGAAGCTCAACCATTTTGATCTTGTAGGGTTCAGCCCAGCTTTGATGGGCTTGATGCTCTGTACTCATGGCTCACCTCGGTTATCATGGCCCGCTCCAGGCCATTAGTTCTCCAAGGGATATTATCTCCAATATTCAGTAATTATGTGTTTCAATTTCGATCATATCGCAGTATTTATGAAATTATTGTTTCATTAATATTAGTCTGTTAAGATAAATGTTAATAGCTAATTGAAGCACACTGAACGGCGCAGCCCGGAACAATTGAGATCAGGCTGCATTGCCGGGGCCAACGACCAAAACGCAGGTAGCTGCACGCACCTGGCATCAATCCAATTTCAATTTACGTAATCTGAAATCTGCGCTAAAGTGTCAGCCTGTTTACTTCCCCCAGCTATCATTCCCGGAGCCAAATCATGGGACAAAACTACTTCAATACCCTGCCACTGCGAGTGCAGTTGGAAGAACTACGTAAATGCCGCTTTATGGATCGCAGCGAATTCGCTGACGGATGTGAACTGCTCAAGGGCAAGAAACTGGTGATCATTGGCTGCGGAGCACAAGGGCTCAACCAGGGGCTCAACCTGCGCGATTCGGGCCTGGATGTCACCTATGCTTTACGCGCAGAAGCCATTAGTGAACAACGCCAGTCGTGGAAAAACGCCACTGCAAATGGCTTCAGCGTGGGAACCTACGAAGAAACAATTCATCAAGCTGACGTCGTACTAAACCTTACTCCGGACAAGCAGCACACTGCGGTCGTAAGCGCGGTGATGCCGTTGATGAAACAGGGCGCTTGTCTCGATTATGCCCACGGCTTTAATTTGGTGGAAGAAGGCATGCAGATTCGCCCCGACATCACCGTGGTTCTGGTCGCACCCAAATGTCCGGGCACTGAAGTTCGGGAAGAGTACAAACGCGGCTTTGGTGTTCCAACCCTGATTGCTGTCCACCGCGAAAACGATCCCAATGGTAATGGCCTGGAAATCGCCAAAGCACTGGCATCAGGGACTGGCGGCGATCGTGCCGGAGTTCTCGAATCGTCACCCGTGGCGGAAGTCAAATCAGATCTGATGGGCGAGCAAACCATCCTTTGTGGCATGCTGCAGACCGGCTCACTGCTGTGCTTTGATAAAATGCGTGATGAAGGTATCGACCCGGCATATGCATCCAAACTGATTCAGTTTGGCTGGGAAACAGTGACCGAGGCGCTGAAAATTGGCGGCGTCACCAACATGCTGGACCGATTATCGAACCCGGCTAAAATAAAATGCCATCAACTGTCTGAAGAACTCAAAGACATCATGCGCCCGCTTTACCTGGAGCATCTGGACAACATCATGTCGGGCGAGTTTTCCCGTTCCATGATGGAAGACTGGGCTAACAATGATTCCAATCTGTTGAAATGGCGCAACGCAACTGGCGAGACAGATTTCGAAACCACTCCTAATGGCGACATGGAGATCAGTGAACAGGAGTTTTTCGACAACGGCATCCTGATGGTCGCAATGGTCAAGGCCGGTGTTGAACTGGCCTTTGACACGATGGTTGATGCCGGCATTCTGGATGAATCTGCCTACTATGAATCGCTGCATGAAACCCCCCTCATTGCAAACACCATCGCGCGGAAAAAACTTTACGAAATGAACGTGGTCATTTCCGATACCGCTGAATATGGCTGCTATTTATTCGAACAGGCCTGCCGTCCCCTGCTCGCGGATTTCATGAGCAGACAGGGCAGCGATGTCATCGGCAAGGGCCTGGGCAGCGAAGATAACACCGTAGACAATATGGAACTGGTTGAAATCAACGAATCCATTCGCAATCATCCGGTTGAAATCGTTGGCAGGAGGTTACGCGGCTACATGACGGCAATGAAGAGTATTGTCTGAAGCCCTGCAGCGCAATGTATTGAGATGGATTGAAACAAATGCCATGAACAAACTCAGCGGTTCTGACCGTCAATTGCTCGACGCCCTGCAAAGAGACACTAACCTGAGCCAGATAGACCTGGCGGATCGCGCCGGGCTGTCACGCACCTCCGTTTGGCGCCGCATACGGGAACTCGAAGAAAGCCGAGTGATTGAGGGCAAGGTGACTTTGCTGAATCCGCGCGCCCTGGGTCTCCAGATTTACGTCATGCTGTCAGTGTCGATGGTCGAACATTCAGATAAGACTCGCAGGAAATTTGAGACCCACGTCGAAACATTACCCGAAGTTATGGAATGCTTCTCCGTATCAGGAGACCGCGATTACGTCCTGCAGATCATCTCGAAGGACATGGAGTCATACAATGACTTTCTGAACAATTCCATCCTGCATCACCCCAGTGTGCATTCAGCCAGTTCCAGTTTTGCGCTACGCCGGGTCAAGTACACAACTGCACTGCCGTTATAAACGAGTAATAAATGATTTAAAGCCTGTGTTTATTTCATGTCAGGCGTTGATTTTGACCCCCTGGAAACACATATTAGCGGGGTTCACATGTGAGGAATTGAGATGGGCGCTTTCAAACAGGCACACGGCGGAGAACTCAAAGAGTTATACCTGCCGGAACATCGTGCGGACGAAGAAAAAATCCGCGCTGCAGAATACCCATCCTGGGATTTGTCACCACGGCAACTGTGTGATCTTGACCTGCTGCTGAACGGCGCTTTTTCGCCACTCGAAGGCTTCCTGGGAGAGGCCGATTACGAAACAGTGTGCGATGACATGCGCCTTGAAAGCGGCCTGCTCTGGCCCATGCCCATCACACTGGACGTCAGTGAGGCTTTTTCCAGCGGCATCTCATCAGGCGACACGATCGCCCTGCGTGATACGGAAGGTGTATTGATTGCAACGATGGATGTTGCGGACATCTGGCAGCCGGATAAAGAAAGTGAAGCCAGGCGGGTTTTTGGCAGCAATGACGACACACACCCGGCGGTAAATTACCTGATGCGTCAGGCGGGCTCCGTGTACCTTGGTGGCAAGGTACATGGAATTGAGCCACCGACTTTTTACGACTTCAAGTTGTTGCGTGATACGCCCTCTGAACTTCGCGGCCGATTCCGTAAACTGGGCTGGCGCAAAGTGGTTGCGTTCCAGACCCGAAGCCCCCTGCACCGTGCACAGCAGGAACTGACTTTCCGTGCAGCACGTGAAGTTGAGGCAAACCTGCTCATACAACCCGTAGTCGGCATGAGCAAAGCCGGTGACATTGATCACTTCACCCGCGTGCGCTGCTACGAGCATGTGCTCGAACAATACCCGGAACAAACGACGGCCCTGAGTTTGCTCAACCTGGCCATGCGCATGGGTGGACCACGCGAAGCATTGTGGCACGCCATCATCCGAAAAAATTACGGTTGTACCCACTTTATTGTCGGTCGCGACCACGCTGGTCCGGGCAATGACCGCGATGGTAATCCTTTTTACGGACCTTACGATGCCCAGGATTTGTACCGGGAACATGAAGCGGAACTCGACATTTCAATGGTGCCGATCAAAATGATGGTTTACGCAGAGAACAAGGCCGAATACCTGTCCGTTGAAGAAACCGAGCCAGGCGACAAGGTACTGAAGCTGTCCGACACTGAGTTCTACCGTCGTCTGCACGAAGGCCTGGAGATACCTGAATGGTTTTCCTACCCCAAAATAGTGGAAGAACTCCAGCGCGCACACCCGCCCAGGCACAAACAGGGCTTCACGGTGTTTTTACCGGTCTCTCCGGCTCTGGCAAGTCCACGATTGCAAATGCGCTGATGGTAAAGCTTCTCGAGGACGGTTCACGCCCGGTCACTCTGCTGGATGGAGATATTGTGCGCAAGAACCTCTCCAGCGAGCTGAATTTTTCCAAGGAACATCGAGACCTGAACATCCAGCGGATTGGATTTGTCGCCAGTGAGATCACCAAGAACCGTGGGATCGCTATCTGTGCGCCAATCGCCCCTTACACTCACGCGCGTCGCCAGGTCCGGGAGATGATCAGCCCGCTGGGAGGATTCCTCGAGGTTCACGTCTCAACCCCTCTGGAAGTTTGCGAGACTCGTGACCGTAAAGGCTTGTATGCCAAGGCCCGCGAGGGATTGATCAAGGGCTTCACTGGCATCGATGATCCCTATGAGGCTCCGGAAAAGGCGGAAATAGTCATGGATACGCTGGACCTGAGTCCAGACCTGGCGGCTCACCGGATTTTGATCACGCTGGAAAAACTCGGTTATGTCCGCTAAGCGTTAATTGTAGGAGGCCGTCTGCGCCGCCTGTTTCTGCGTCGTTTCGGACCTGTTGCGGCAGGTGCCTGTGAAAGCGGTGGCAGTTCAGGCAGTTTTTCCTGGTTGATGAATCCATCCATGACCAGCCTGCGCATTTCGGCATCAATGGCAGGATCTGTCTCGAACGGCTGGTAGTTCGCCAGTCTCAGTTCAAGCTGCTCGATCGCCCGCTCGTTCAACTCACGGGATCCGGCTTCGGTCCAGCTATCGCGGTTCATACGGTCCAGAACCGGATCGGTCATATACAACTCCCGAGGCCAGTACTTCAGTGTATGCGGCGAGGTGATCAAATGATCTTCCCGCATCAGGTCTTCAATCAGGCCATCGATTGGCAAATCTTCCAGCACACCGGTGTCGCGCACAAAATGCAAAGCCTGACCGCAGAATTCATTATCAATCACCAGCTTTTGCAAACTGAAGGTGAGTACAAAATCCAACATGCCGGGGCCAGCCACTGAATTCACGCCTGCCAGCGCGGCCAGCAAGGCGCTGCTGAACGTTTCACCACCAGCCTGAGCATCCAGAACTTTTCCGTCGCTGAGCGCCATATAAGCCTGGGTTGGCAAGCCCAGTGATTTGGCAATGGCCACATAAGCGCAGTTCAGGCGCTGAGCTTCGATCGCAGCCATCGGTGAACTGGCCGCCTTCATATGAAACGTCGCCGGCGCACCGCCGAAAAGCACCGGATGGCCCGGCCGGATAATCTGGGCCATGGTCAATCCGGTCAATACATCAATGCAATGAAAAACGAGTGCACCAACCAGGGTCACCGGGGCAATCAGACCCATCAGGGTAACCGGCACTACCTCGACCGGAATCCCTGCCTCCAGGCAGTCCAGCATGTTTTGACAGGAATCATCACCATAACGAAAATTCCCGGTTGCTGTAATTGTAAAAATTGAAAGAGGCTTTTGGCTCAGTTCCAGGTCATCACTGCGAAACAGTCGCAGCATGTCTGCCATTCTCGGTACACCATGCTCACTGAAGGCGCCGGATGCCACCGAGCGTTTGGATGTGATCAGGGACATGTAGAGACGCCAGGCATCTGATACCTGTGGCTCAATATCGTTATTGGTAGAAAAAGCGGTGGCCAGATAGCCGATGTGTTCGAGACCGTCAGCCAGGCGCACATACTCGATGAAATCAGTTGAATTACTCAGCCGGGTGGCGCCGGTCCTGTGATCAAGAGTTTTAAGCCCACTGGAACCGGGGACAAAATTTACATGGTTTCCGCCCAGCTCTGCATGTGGATTGCCATCACGGTCATAAAGCGTGAACGATTCGGGTGCGCTTGCAATCGCACTTTCTACCACGTCTTCAGGAAACAGAATTCGCTTACCCGCAGAATCCGTTTTGAGTCCATGGTCCAGCAGTCGTTCGCGCATCTTCGCACCGCGGATGTCCATGCCGGTTTCGGCCAGTATCCGTTTGGCTTCGCTGACTATCCGGGTAATCAAATCATCACTGATGATGTTCAGTGTCGGCCGCATAGCTGTTTCCTGGTGAAATTCGGGATCGTTGTATATTGAAAGACACTAAACGGGCTCAAGCCAGCTACCGGTTCAGTCTTCCAATTTGATATCGACCATCAGTTCATTTGCCAACTCTTCAAGTTCGTCTTGTAAAGCACTGGTGGAGGCATCTGCAGGAGCCATCAATCGGGCATGGGCCAGGAACAGGCTTTCACCGGACATTGAAGCACTCTGGCAATGAGTCTCAAGCTCCAGCACATTGATGCCATGACTGGCTAAAATTCGAGTGATGTCATGGACGATACCGGGCCGGTCCTGCCCCACCAGATCCAGCGTGAACTCATTTTTCTTATCCGGCACTGAAAGGACGCCGCTGCGCTGAGCAATGATCTGCATGCCTTCCTGTTCCAATGCCCCAAGGCCCTCGATAAAGGCGTCTGCTTCCTCGCCCGGCAGGCTGGCCAGAAGTATGCCGGCGAATTTGCCGGCGAGTGAAAGCATGCTGCTTTCAGTCCAGTTCCCGCCATGGCTGGACAGTAGTCTGGATAATGATTTAATAATACCCGGATGGTCGTCACTGAGGATCGATAAAACAATTGTTGTATTCATACGGTACCTGGATGGGTAGACAGTTTCAGTCTACAGGTTACTTCGAATAAAAAAAATCAAAGCCAATATTCCTATCTGATTTTCCCTACATTACAGACTCCAGAACTTCGAACAGACGATCAATATCCTGGTCCGTGTTATACAGGTGCGGTGACACCCGCATCGCCTCTCCACGGATACTGACATGAACATTGTGTTCAGCCAGTTGTTGATGAATATTCTTCGGCAATCCGTCTGGAAAACCAAGTCCCAGGTAGTGTCCTGCCCGCAATTTTTCCGGAACCGAGGTCAAACCCATGTGCTGCGCGCGTTCGGCTATTGCCCGGGTCTTTTGTGCCAGTGTCGCAGCGATTTCCTCGATACCCCAGTCCAGTATCTGCTGCATCGCACATACGCCCATCGGCATTAATTGCAACTGTGAGCGCCCCCCCATGTCAAATCGCCTGGCCCCAGGCGCCATTTCTTCCTGGTAATCGACCAGCCTTGAAAAATCTTCCGCGCCCTTGCGCACGGCCCAGCCGTGTTCCAGGGGGCGGCCCTCACGTCGATGAGGTGCAACATACAAATACCCCAGCGAGTACGGCCCGAACAGCCATTTATAAGCTGCGCTCACCAGGTAGTCAGGCTGTATTTTCTTCACATCAATGGGCATCACACCGGCAGATTGCGTGACGTCCAACACCAGCGCTGCGCCCACCTGGCGTACCGCCCTTCCTACCGCAATCAGATCGATGAGTGAACCATCGATCCAATGGCACTGGGGCAAGGCGACAATCTTTGTCCTGGGGTTGATCGCATCGATGATCCGGGTAGTCCATGCGTCTGATGAATCCTCCAGGCCTGAAACTGGAGCACGTGGGAGGGTCACCACATGCCCACCTGATTCTTTTGCTTTTTCCGTCCAGGGATAGACATTGGATGGAAACTGATCCTCCAGCAAGAGGATTTCCTGGCCGGCTTCGAGCTCAATATTCAGCGCTGCAACGGCCATTCCATAGCTTACCGCCGGCACGATTGCGATGGCTTCCCGGTCACTGCCGATCATGCCGGCAAACAGTTCTCGAGCCAGGTCAGGTAGCTCGAAAAAGTCACCTGAAGTAATCTCCCAGGGCCGCTGCTTTTGGCGCACGGCAGCCTCGCCTGCCGCAGCGACTTTGTTCAACAGCGGGGACATATAAGCGCAATTCAGATAAGCCACTTCTTCTGGAATATCGAACAAGGCCCGCTGATTGGGTAAAGTTTCGCGAAGTACGTTCATGTGCGCAGAATACCAGGGATCGTCAAAATGACTGGTCTCCCTACACGCTGGCCGGCTTGAGTTGATTGCGCGCAATCCGTCGTGCCACCGTAAACACGCCTTGCAGTATTTCAACAACCTCCATCTCGCGTGCATAGGTTTTAAGACGGTTGGGTGCATCGGCTGTCAGACGGCCAAAACCATGCTCAGCGATACTGCGGGACAGGTCGGAGAAGTCTTTCTTGCGTCGAACCACCCTTTTTACGTGTTTGGGCTTTTGCTTGGCAACAGCCTTCAGGGCATCATCGAGAGTCGTACAGACTACGCCATGATATTCGGTAAGAATTTCTGCTGTTTCTGCTGAAACAGTCACCTCTTCATCGATTCGCTTTTGCGCTGAGGTAACCATGCTGGTCGCGATGCGATCGCCAATATGCTCCAGGTCATTGGCGGTTTCAGCCAGTGTCATCAGTTCTTCCGACTGACGTGTAGACAGTTGCTTCAGGCTGATCTTCCCAAGATAGTCAATGATTGCCATATGCAATGCATCAACCACCTTGTCCATGGCCGCAACTTTTTCAATCTCAGTCCGGGTACCTGAAATCGCAGCGGGCATGATGGCTGAAACCATTTTGCTGACCCGCGAGCCCATCCGGCCAATTTCCATGCGGACGGTCTCCAGTGCAATCGAGGGCGTTGACAATAACGATTTATCCAGGTACTTCGGCAACATGGCGTGGCCCGGTTTAATCGGTTTGTCCGGAATCATCCATTCGACCAAACGTGCAATCTGGGTTGTGAAGCCAATGAAAATGAACACATTGACCACGTTGAAAAAAGTGTGAATATTGGCGATCTGCCGCGGCGTATCAGCAGCCAAGCGCTCGGTGCCTGACAGCCCTTCGTGTACCGGTGACATCCATTGGGCCAATTCCGCGAGTTGCGGCACGAAGGAAATCCACAGCGCCACCCCGGCCACGTTGAACACGGTATGCACCACCGCAGCACGTACTGCCTCACGCGGCTTTCCGATCGACGCCAGGCCAGCCGTGACACAGGTGCCGATATTGGCACCCAGCGCAATCGCAATAGCCGGTTCAAGTCCAATCAGCCCTTGCGAAGCCATTACAATGAGAATACCGGTTGTAGCTGAAGATGACTGGACAACGGCGGTGAACAAAGCACCAACCGCCGCCCCCAATATCGGGTTCTGCATGGAAACCATGAACTGGATGAATGGTTCGTATGTGCGCAGCGGATTCAGGGCTGAACTCATGACACTCATACCGTAAAAAACCAGGCCCAAGCCCAGGATAATGTTGCCGTACTGGCGCCAGTTATTCCGCGTGGCGGTAAAAGCGATGGTGAAACCGATAGCAATAATGGGCAGGGCCAGCTTGGTGACTTTGAAAGCCAGGATTTGCGCCGTAATCGTCGTGCCGATGTTTGCGCCCATGATCACCGCAACACTTTGCGACATGGACATAAGCCCGGCGGAAATGAAACCAACCAGGATCACGGTAGTCACCGATGAAGACTGGATAATGGCGGTGACGAAGGCGCCCATTCCAACGCCCACAAAACGATTGCGCGTCAGTTTCCCCAGGATATCCTTCATATAGTCGCCAGCCGCGGACTTGAGCGCCTGGGTCATTACATCCATGCCGAACAGGAAAAGGGCCAAACCCCCAAACAGTCCGGCCCAAAGTTCGAAACTTGTCAGCGGATTATCCACCGGCATTACCCTGCTCTTCCATCTTCAATTTCAAAAGTTTCCTGGCCTTCTTCAGCTTTTTTTGCTGCTTTTTACTGATGCTCCTGTTTTTGGCTTTTACCACAACAACCGGCCGGTCTGACAATTCGACAACACGTTCCGCAACTGAGCCCAGCATTAAATGAGGTAATCCGGTCATTCCGCGGCTGCCAATAACAATAATTTTTGCATCCAGCAAGTCAGCCACTTCAACAATTCGACCGGGTGGCAGACCCCCGATGAACCGGGTATCAGCCGACTTCAGAACATCCAGGCCCGGATGATCTTTAATCACATCGTCCAGAAACTCCGCCATCATTAACTCAGCAACTGCCTGCAAGGGCTGCATGGTGTCTTGCTCTTCCGAGCGGTAGAAACCCGGTTTTGAAGTCAGATCATGCACCACGTGCAGCAGGATCAGCCGGGCCGCAACGCAATCTGCGAATTGGCAGGCCCACAGTAGCGCCGCCCGCGCATCATCGGAAAAATCAATGGCAACAAGAACCGGCTGATCGGGTATGTTTTCTGCCTGATGGCTGGTATTGGAATTATCTGTAATCAAGTGAACATCCCCTTGAGCGTAAAGAAAATCAAGGCAGCCAGTATTCCGCCGACCGGCAGTGTGACCAGCCAGGAAACGACAATTCCTCCGATAACGCGCAGGTCAATGGCACCCACACCCCGGGCCAGGCCGACACCAATCACCGCTCCCACGGCGATATGGGTGGTCGAGACCGGCAAACCTGATCTGGAGGCAAGGACGACGGTTGCCGCCGCCGCCAGGGTGGCGCAAAAACCCCGGCTGGGGGTGAGTTGCGTGATGCGCGTACCGATGGTCTGCATCACCCGGTAACCCATGGTCGCCAGGCCCATGACGATACCGAAACCACCCATCACCAGAATCCACAATGGCAGCTCTGCTTTCTGCGCCATTTCACCGCCAGACTGGATAATACTGGCAACCGCTGCCAGCGGACCAATACCGTTGGCAACATCGTTGGAACCGTGTGCGAAAGCCATCGCACAAGCCGTGAATATCATCATCGGCACAAAGATCTTTTCGACACTTGCAAAGTGATAATCGCGGTCAGCCTCAGGATCGATCTTCACCCTTCGAATCAGTATCCATCCGATGACTGCGGTGAAAATACCAAAGGCCAGTGCTGATACGAAACTCATCTGAACCGTCAATTCCAGGTTGAGGTGTTTCAGGCCCTTGAACAGCGTGACCAGTGAAATGATAAAACCGACCATGAAGACATAAGCCGGCCCCCACTTGCGGGCACTCTCGAATGGGTGATCTGTATTGAATATCAGTCGTCGGATACTCATCATCAACAGGTAAGCCACAAAGCCGCCCAGTGCGGGTGAGATGATCCAACTGGCAGCAATCATGCCAATTTTTCCCCAGTGTACCGCGTCTACTCCCAGGCCCGCGACGGCAAAACCTACCAGCGCACCGACAATAGAGTGGGTGGTGGATACCGGCCAGCCTTTGGAAGAGGCGATCATCAACCAGATGGCCGCAGCAAGCAGGGCAGCAAGCATGCCGAATACCAGAATCTCGGGCTGCCCGGCGATGCTGCTGGGATCAACAATACCTTTACGAATGGTCGAAGTGACGTTTCCGCCTGCAATAAAAGCACCGGCAAATTCAAAAATGGCCGCAATGATAATCGCTTGCTTGACCGTAATTGCACCGGAGCCCACCGAGGTGCCCATTGCATTGGCGACGTCGTTGGCACCGATACCCCAGGTCATGTAGAGGCCAAATACTACGGCCAGAGCCATTAAAGCGGTTCCGTATGTGGCGATAATTTCCATGACTCCCCCCTTACTTTGCAATCAGCAAACGGAGCCGATCACCTACCTTCTCGGCATAATCGGCAAGATCACCAATCCACTCGATCAGGCGATACCACATCATCACGGACACCGGTTTCATTTCGTCTTCGTGCTCAAACAGGGCCCGGGCCAGAGCGATACCCAGTTCGTCGGTTTCGTCTTCGATGTCGTTCAGGTCTTTGAGCATGCCATCGACTTTGTCAACCTCCCGGCCGCGAAATCCCATGGCCAGCAATTCATCCAGTTCTTCAATAACACTGGCTGACTGCTCGCAGGTGTCGATGCAACGTGAGGTCAATGCAATCAGAGGATCACGCATAAAATCTGGAATGGTCATCTGCCGTTCGATCAATAGCCCGGCGATATCCTGCGCGGTATTCGCGATGGTGTCCTGCAGGTGCAGGATTTCCAGCAAGTCTCTGCGATCTACCGGCATAAACAGACTCTTGGGCAAGTGCAGGCGCAGTTCATTTTTTATCCGATCTGCCTCGGCTTCACGTTCGAAAATAAGATCCTTTATTTCATGGACCCTGTCTGTTTCACCTGCAGAAAGCGCCTCGATCAATGGCTGGACTTCCCGCGCACACTCCAACACCACACGCATGTGGGATTGCAGCGAAGCAAAGGGTGAATGCCCGAAAAGTTTCGAAAAGGTTGTTTCCCTGGCCATCGCTCTTATACTCTCATCAGCTTGAATATGAATTGGCAAATCATTGACCACTGTGCCAGACAATTTCTTTGGAGTCTTTGTCGCGCGTCAATTAATGACCTATAAATACACTATTATCTGCATTCAGGAATTCAATGAGCTAAAACAATTTTGATCCATACCCATATCCAGGGCAGCAATGATGATCAATTGGCATTAGCATACACATGCTCATGATCACAATTTGCAATTTTTATCGATTGAATTTTGGATGCTGGATGCATACAGAAATTAGAAAAAGGCGCCGTAAATGCTCGAACTGCTGACACTGTCTGTCGTCATGTTGCTGACCGGCGTGGTCGGCGGAATTCTGGCCGGACTGCTCGGCATTGGCGGTGGCATCGTGATCGTGCCGATGCTGGAGTTCGCAATGGGGGTGATTGGCGTTGACCCTTCCATTCGCATGCACATAGCCGTGGCAACCTCGCTGGCCACCATTATTCCGACATCCATTTCCTCATCCCGGGCTCACTTCGCGCGTAATTCGGTGGATGTTGCTCTGGCCAGAAGCTGGGTGGTGTGGATATTCATCGGTGCATTGCTCGGAACCTGGGTCGCCAGCCAGGTACACAGCGCTGTTCTGTCTGCTATTTTTGCCGGAGTGGCGTTGCTGGTTGCCCTCAAGATGATTCTTCCTCTCGACAGCAAAATGCAGAGAAAGAAAGTTCCTCAAGGCCCGGCCATGGTACCGGTACCCACCCTGATTGGTTTCATATCGACCATGATGGGCATCGGCGGCGGATCACTCAGTGTGCCGACATTGACATTTTTTGGCGAGCCCATTCATCGGGCAGTCGGCACCGCCGCTTTGTTCGGCCTGCTGATCGCCATTCCGGGTACGGTGGGATTCATTATCACCGGCTATGGAAATCCCCTGCTCCCGGCCGGCAGCATTGGTTATGTCAACCTGATCGGGTTTTTCCTGATCGCACCAACGACGGTTTTGGCGGCGCCATTGGGGGCCCGTCTTGCGCACCGTCTGGACAAGCGACAGCTGACCCTGTTTTTCGGAGCCTTCCTGCTCATTGTCGCTATCCGGATGTTATTTCGTACCCTGCAGGGTTGAAACGATCCTGCTTTGTAGGAGGCTTCCTGCATTAAAGCACCTTGAACACCGCGTCCAGCGTATCCTTGGCATCGCCAAACAACATGCGGGTGTTCTCCAGGAAAAATAGTGGATTCTCTACACCTGCGTAGCCGGTGGCCATGCTGCGCTTAAGCACGATCGTCCTTTCACCCTTCCAGCACTCAAGTACCGGCATGCCGCCAATCGGGCCGTCAGGGTCGGTCAGTGCCGAAGGATTGACGATGTCATTGGCGCCGATGACGACCGAAACATCGACTTTCGGGAAGTCTTCATTGACCTCATCCATTTCAAAGACGATGTCGTAGGGCACCTTGGCCTCGGCCAACAGCACGTTCATATGACCCGGCATACGTCCAGCGACCGGATGAATCCCGAAACGAACATTGACTCCTTTTTTGAGCAGTGCTTTGGTGATTTCATGGACCACATGCTGGGCCTGGGCCACCGCCATGCCGTAGCCGGGGATAATCATCACTTCTTTGGCGTTGTCGAGCAGCGCTGCCGTACCTTCCGCATCAATGGGAACGACTTCGCCATCCTGGTCCCCTGCTGCCGCCGCGGTTCCACCGCCCGTGCCGAAACCGCCGGCTATCACGGCGATGAACCTACGGTTCATCGCGCGGCACATGATGTAACTCAGGATGGCGCCGCTGGAACCGACCAGCGCACCGGTAACAATCAGCAGATCATTACCGAGCATGAAACCGGTCGCAGCAGCAGCCCAACCAGAGTAGCTATTGAGCATCGACACCACAACCGGCATGTCCGCGCCACCGATCGCCATCACCATGTGAATGCCAAACACCAGGGCGATGGCCGTCATGATAATGAGCGGCTCCATGCCCCCGCCTGCCGCTGACTGCACTACGAACTGGTAGCCAAACCAAAACGTGGCAATCAACAAAGCGAGGTTAAACCAGTGCCTTCCCGGCAAGGTCAGAGGTGAACCGCCAATACGCCCCGACAACTTGCCAAAGGCGATCACAGAGCCCGAAAACGTCACGGCGCCAATCAGGATGCCGAGGTAGGTCTCGATGTCGTGAATGGTCAACTCGGCGCCCACCAAATGCTGCTCGGGATCCATGAAATTGGCAAACCCAACGGCTACCGCCGCAATGCCCACCAGGCTATGCAGACTGGCGACGAGTTCCGGCATCTGTGTCATCTTCACACGACGCGCCGCCAGCAGCCCAATGCTGCCGCCGATTACCAGGGCAGCCAATAGAATCGTGTAATGTTGCGTGACGATACCAAGTACCGTCGCGATCAGGGCGATCGCCATGCCGATGATGCCGTACCAATTGCCCCGCCTTGCTGTTTCCTGATCGGAGAGTCCGCCGAGGGCAAGAATGAAAAAAATGGTTGCAATAATGTATGACGAAGTAATGACGCCAGCGTTAATCCCAAAGTTAATCATGACGACCTCACCTCCTGAACATTTCGAGCATGCGGTGCGTAACGGCAAAACCGCCCACGATATTGATGCTCGCTATTAACACGGTCCCGGCTGCAATCCACATGATCAGGTTGTCAGTCGAACTAATTTGCACCAAGCCACCAATAATAATGATGCTCGATATCGCGTTGGTTACGCTCATAAGCGGTGTGTGCAATGCAGCTTTCACGTTCCAGATCACCATGTACCCGATAAAGCAGGCCAGCACGAATACGGTGAAGTGCGCCATGAATGAGGGTGGGGAGACGGCCCCTACGCCCAGCAAGGCAAGGCCAGCGATCACCATGCCAATAATCGGACCCGCTACTGACTTCTTCTTCTCCTCAACCACCGGAGCGGGCTCTGGCTCCGCCTTGGGCGGGGCCACAGAAAGTTTCGGCGCCGGTGGTGGCCAGGTGGTTTCACCATCTTTGCACACGGTCGCCCCGCGAATAACCTCGTCCTCCATGTCGACCACGATCTGGCCGTCTTTCTCTGGGGTCAGGTCGGTCAACAGATGACGCAAATTGGTCGCATAGAGCTGGCTGGATTGTGTGGCCAGCCTGCTTGGCAAGTCGGTGTAGCCAATCAGCGTTACGCCATGATGCTCAGCCACTTTTCCGGGTTCGGTCAGTTCGCAGTTGCCACCCTGCTCGGCGGCCAGGTCGACGATGACGCTGCCGTCCTTCATCGACTCGACCATCTCTGCCGTAATCAGCCGGGGCGCCGGCCTGCCCGGAATCAGCGCGGTGGTGATGATGATATCCACGTCCTTGGCCTGGTCGGCAAACAGCGCCATCTCGGCCTTAATGAACTCATCACTCATGACCTTGGCGTAACCCCCCTCTCCGGAGCCGTCCTCATCTTTAAAATCCAGCATCAGAAACTCGGCATCCATGCTCTCGATCTGTTCCTTGACTTCGGGGCGGGTGTCGAAGGAACGAACGATAGCGCCCATGGCCTTGGCGGCGCCAATCGCAGCCAGCCCGGCAACGCCAGCGCCGATGACCAACACCTTGGCCGGCGGCACCTTGCCGGCAGCGGTTATCTGGCCGGTGAAAAAACGCCCGAAATGCTGGGCGGCCTCCACCACGGCTCGGTAGCCAGCAATGTTCGCCATGGAACTAAGTGCGTCCACTTTCTGGGCGCGTGAAATGCGTGGAATGCTGTCCATTGCCATGGCCGTCACGCCACGTTCAGTTAGCTGCTGGAGTAGCTCAGGGTTCTGCGCTGGCCACAGGAAACTGATCAGCGTCTGGCCGTCTTTCAGGCGCGCTGTCTCCTCTTCCTCCGGGCCGCGTACTTTAAGAATAATGTCGGCTTCAGCCCAGAGTTCATCCGCAGCGGCGACGATGGAACAGCCGGCCGCTTCATAGGCCGAATCGGAATAACTGGCAGCAGCGCCAGCATTTGATTCAAGCGCCACATCAAAGCCCAATTTGATTAACTGGGCATCCACGTCTGGGGTTGTGGCCACGCGCTTTTCGCCTGTATAAATCGCCCTCGGTACACCGATTCTCATTAGAAATCTCCGAATGAATTATTATCTGTAAATTGCTTCCGTTTGATTATCAAAACAGTCATTATGATCGTTTTGAACGAACTGGAAGAACCAGATCAGTTACTAAAAGCAAGAACTTAACAGATAATAATTAATT
>PVMS01152123.1_pt1 | contig 18483 bp, 14 predicted proteins | sample 1853461 | NCBI WGS metagenome assembly PVMS01 (sample SAMN08582032, study PRJNA380276) | Marine sediment metagenome, whole genome shotgun sequencing project. | isolation source: ocean sediment barecode stripped | collected 2017 | reverse complement strand
GTCATGGACAACATCCATTTTGATCCGGTATTTAATTGGCCATAAGCTTCTTTTACCGTAAATACAGAGGTCCCGAGGGAGACCGCTCCATAAGGCAGGATATTTCCAGTTCCTACGGGAACCTGCTGAAGTCCGCCGATCTGAATATAATCTGTAACCAGGGGCACCGGCTCATTGATATTGTTGTAGTAATACTTGATATCTGTTTCGAACCGATTGTAAGTCAGCTCCACAAAAGTATTGGGAGCAATTCCAAAACCCAGATGACCTCCAAAGTTATCCCCATCTGAGGTTTTATAATCTCCGTAATATGTTCTGACGGTCGAGCCAAAAGTATATCCGTAAAATCCACCGATTTCAATTTCCTGTGCAAGGGTGTCGGTAAGGAAGATTCCCCCAACCACAAGTAAAAGTATTATTCTCTTCATATCTCTCTTTTTTATGTTCACGTAATAAATGTACAAAACATTCTCTGATAATAGCCAACATCTGGCAACGAGCTTTGTTCAGAAGAATCCGCACCATCTACTTCTCCAAAGCTGAGTTCATTGAATGGAATATGGGATGCCACATCAAGTGGAGTAAAAATTAGCCGCAATTTTAACTACTTTTGTGATCCTGAGATGATCGATCCGGGGCAAATAAAGGACAAGCACCAATGAGGAGATTAAACGACAAAGTCAATGGCTGGCTATTGTTTTTGGTCCTGTTTCTGGTGTCAACTAATTCCTATGGTCAGCAATCCGATTCCACCAGGACCTTTATCGGATCGAATGTTGACCTGGACTCTTTACTTACAGATACAACAAAAATTATAGAAGATGCTGCATTGGACATTGGTCAGAACCGGGGACTTTTCATTGTCACGCCCGGAGGCGAAATGCAGCTCAGGATACTGGGGTCGGTCCGTTACCTGGTGGTATACGACGATACCAATATGGAGCGAAAAAACAGTTTCAATACCTACGATATACCAGTAGGGGAGTTAAGTCAGCGACTCCCAAACTACTATAACGGATTACAGCAAAGCCGATTGGGATTTGAAATCACTCGTAAAACCGATAAGGGAAATGTTTTTATACGTCTGGAAACCGACTTTGCAGGCCCCAATGGATTCCGGATCCGACATGCCTACGGTCAGTACCAGAATTTTTTGTTTGGGCAAACCTGGAGCCTATTTTCACAGGTCTCATTTTTACCTGCTACAGTGGGTTTTGCAGGACCCACCGGGTCTATCTCTGTGCGTTCACCCCAGATCCGTTATACAGCAAAAGATCTGATCCCCGCCTCAACGGTATCTCTGGGCTTAGAGTATTTCAAGCCTGATTTTAATCTGCCTGATTCTGTTTATGCGGAGTCATTCCAGCTCATTCCTGATATTACGGGCAGGATCCAAACAAAAGTGAGATGGGGCTCTGTTCAGTTATCAGCCATTGTACCCATACTTACGGCAAGAACCGAAGAGGGTACCTATGTGGCTCGCCTGGGCTGGGGCCTCTCTTTTGCCACTGTGATAGATACATGGGCAGGTGGCAAATGGTATTTGCAGGCAGGTGGAGGACAAGCCATTAACCGATATTACCACGACCTGAGTGGACAAGGTTTGGATCTCCTGTTCGACACACAAAGTGACAAATCCCATCTGCCCTTTACATTTGGCAGCTATGCCACCTATGAACACCACTGGTCTGAGGCCCTCTACTCCAATTTTACCTATAGCGTTCTTCATCTGCAAAAGGAGCCCTTTATGCCAGAAGACACCTATTATCGGGGCGACAACTTCCGGTTCAATACCTTTTGGAATATTGTAGAAGGTGCCAGGGTTGGAGCAGAATTAATTTACGCCTCTCGTAAGAATAAAGATAACTCACGGGGAACAGCAGCCCGGCTTAATCTGTTGTTTTATTATGATTTCTAAATTATGAAGAAGGTACTTGTACTGGGAGCGGGCATGGTGGTGAAACCCATGGTGCATTATTTATTGGATAAGCATTACGAAGTGACTCTTGCCAGTCGCACAAAGGCTAAAGCCGAACGGGTACTGGAAGGATATTCCAAAGGAAGGGCCCTGGCCTGGACCATGGATCAGCCGGATCTCCTGGATCAGCTTATTGAAAGCCACGATCTCATTGTGAGTTTACTTCCTTTCACCCATCATGTGGCTGTGGCTAAAAGATGCATCTTGCACAAGAAAAATATGCTGACCACCTCTTATGTGTCGCCAGAGATGAGGGCCCTGGATGCAATGGCAAAAGAGGCAGGTATCATCATAATGAATGAAATCGGCGTGGATCCGGGATACGATCATATGACAGCCATGGAGATCATTGACGGGGTGCAAGAGGAGGGCGGAAAGGTGGATGAATTCTACTCCCTGTGTGGAGCACTCTGCGCTCCTGAAGCATCTGATAATCCCTTCAGGTATAAATTCTCCTGGGCGCCCAAAGGAGTGGTTATGGCCAGTAACAATGGAGCCAGATTCCTGAAAAATGGCCAGGTGATAGATATTGATACCTCTGATCTGTTCAAAAAACCCATGGTGATCGATTTCCCGGAAGTAGAATCCATGCACGTATATCCAAACCGCGACTCTCTCGCATATATTGACCTCTATGGAATTCCTGAAGTAAAAACCATGTACAGGGGCACGTTCCGCTACGAAAATTGGTGTGCAGCCCTGGATCTTCTCAAAGCCCTTAAACTTACGGGGTATGAGGAGCTGGATTTAAAAGGGAAAACTTTTGCCCAGGTGACTGCTGAGTTAAACGGATTAAATGCAGAGCATATCAAAGAAGATATTCAGATAAAATTTGACCTCGATGAGACCCATCCTGGATTAAAAGCCCTGGAGTGGTTGGGGGTATTGGATCCAAAGCCCGTTCATCTGGAAAAGGGTTCGGCTTTTGATCTCACTTCTGATTTGATGATTGAAAAGATGATGATGGATGATTCCGAAAGAGATATGGTCATCATGCAGCACATTTTCTCTGTCACACGATCCGGTGGGGACAAAGAACGGATCATCTCCAGAATGATTGATTATGGAAATCGAAATTATACATCCATCGCCCGCACGGTAGCCCTCCCTGCTGCTATCGCTGTAGAATTGATTCTTGAAGGAAAAATAAGGGAAACTGGCGTGCAAATACCAATCAAAAAGTCAATTTATGCTCCTGTTCTCTCCAAATTAGAGAACCTGGGGATCTCCATGTCACATACTGTTGAGAAAATAACTTAAAGATGAATGTCCGTCCCAGGCTACAATTGCTCACCACCGAGCAGATGAATGAGGTACATCACTATTCCATTCGTATACTGGAGGAGACGGGCATAGAAGTAGAATCCAAAGAGGCATTAAGGATTTTTGAAAAGTCTGATGGGGTCAGAATTAAAAATGGAGTGGTATTCATAAGTGGTGAATTAATCAATGAGGCAATAAAACTGGCACCATCCAACATTGAAGTATTTGATAAAAATGGAGATGTCGCCTTTCAACTGGGTTTAAATCAGGGCGATAACACCCATTTTGGAATTGGTGTAACAAACACCTGGTTTCAGGACATAGAGACCGATCAGGTGGAACTATTTACCAGGAAGCATATGCAACACTCCACCCGTCTGGGCGATATGTTGGGTAACTTTGATATGGTATCCACCATTGGAATTCCTTCTGATGTATCTTCGGACACTTCAGACATCTACTCGGCGCTGGATATGTATGCCAATACCACCAAGCCTCTGGTATTACTGATTTCGGGAGAGGATAAAATCAATGATGTTTTTGAGTTGCTATCCTTCCTTCATGGAGATATTTCTGATCGTCCCTTTTGTATCCCCTATGTAAATCCCATCACTCCACTGGTGTTGAATCAGAGCACCACCGATAAGATGATGGCATCCATCCATCACCATCTGCCCCTGATGTTTTCCAACTACAGCATGTATGGAGGTACTTCTCCAATAAGCGAAGGAGGATCGCTGGCACTGTTAAATGCAGAGTTGCTGGCCGGATTGACCTTCAGTCAGCTGGTTCGACCCGGCTGTGAGCTTATTCTGGGAAGCCTGCCAGCAGCTTTTAACATGTCGAATATGGGAAGTCACTATACCCCTGCCTCCTACTTACTGAACCTGGCATGTGCAGAAATGATGGAATTCTATAAACTTCCACATTGCGGTACCTCCGGGAGTAACAATGGACGGGGAGCGGATTTAGTGGCTTCTGGGAATTTGTGGCTCAATCACCTGACCTCCTGTCTGGGTAAAGTTGGGTGTGCACCCTTTGTGGGTGGCAATTTTGATTCCATGGCCTTCTCGCCCACCACCGCGGTTCTATCCAACCAGATCATTGGGGAAGCCAAAAAATTTGCACAGGGCTTTTCATTGGATGAAAATGCTGTTAATTTAAAACAGATAGATACTGTGGGTCCGGGAGGGAATTATTTTACTTCAGAACAGACCCTGGCCTCAATGCTGGATTTAAGTGATAGCGATACCATGTTTTCCTCCCTGAGCCTGGACAGCTGGAAAAAGCAGGGTAAACCTTCAGTTGAAGAAGAGTTGATCGAAACCACAAAAGATCTCTACACCAGAGCTGAAAGGCTTTCCGCCGAGGCTATGGATCTTGTTAAGAAAGGAGAAGATTTTATTGAAAAACAGAAAAGCTGAAGAAAAAGGAAAGATTGGATTCTGGCTAAGCACCTCCCTGGTTGTAGGGAATATGACCGGATCGGGTATCTTTCTCTTACCGGCTGCCCTGGCTCTGTACGGGGGCATCTCTATCTTCGGCTGGATCTATACGGTGGTTGGCTCCATCTTTCTGGCGCTGGTATTTTCCAGGCTCAGTAAAATGTTTACCCAGTCGGGAGGACCCTACACCTATTCCAGGGAAGGTTTCGGCGATTTTGCAGGTTTTCTGGTAGCCTGGGGTTACTGGATCTCTATCTGGACCGGGAACGCGGCCATTTCAGTTGCGGGAGTAGGCTATCTGTCTTTTTTCATTCCCGGACTAAAAGAAAATCAAATCCTCTCCGCAATTGTAGCCGTTGGTGCCATCTGGCTCTTTACCTTCATCAACACCCAGAGCATTAAAAAGGTGGGGGTGGTGCAGCTGATCACCACGCTGCTTAAAATCTTGCCCCTGCTGGTTATGGGAACCTTTGGGTTTCTCTACTTTGACAAGGCTCATTTCACCCCGTTCAATTTAAGCGGGGAAAGCAATTTTGATGCAATCACCGCCACTGCAGCACTGGCCCTGTGGGCATTTCTTGGTCTGGAGTCAGCCACCATTCCATCCGACAATGTAAAAAACCCAACAAAGACCATACCCAGGGCTACCATTGCAGGAATCATTACTGCAGCCCTGCTCTACATCTCGAGTACAGTAGGAGTCATGGGAATTATGGCGCCGGCTGAGCTTCAAAATTCAGCAGCACCCTTTGCAGATGCTGCACAAAAAATATGGGGAGAGTGGGCCTCAGTCCTCATTGCCATCGGAGCGGCCATTGCCTGCTTTGGAGCTTTGAATGGCTGGATCCTGCTTCAGGGTCAACTCCCCATGGCTGCAGCCAGGGATAAGCTATTCCCACCAGCCTTTAATAAGGTCTCAGGGAAAGGTATACCTGTGATTGGAATTGTGATAGCCAGTGTGCTTGCATCTCTATTGGTGAGCTTAAACTATACCCGTGGATTGGTTAAGATGTTTTCCTTTATCATTATGCTCTCCACCCTCAGTTGCCTGTTGCCCTACCTATTCTCCTCCCTTTCCGAAATAGCACTCTATGTAAGAAAAAAGAGAGCATTTAACGGGAAGAGGCTCCTGGCAGCCTCATTGATCTCCATCCCAGCATTTCTCTATTCGCTCTGGGCTATCACAGGGCTGGAATATGAAGTACTACTCTGGGGTGCCATCCTGCTAACAGCTGGAGTTCCGATATACATATACCTCAGGTACACAAGCCGAAAAGAATAAAATCCCGTTCCCCTATAACAGCCGGGAGCTCTTTACATACTGAATATCTCTCTCTTTCAGATAGCTTAAAAAGTAATCGAAACAGACTTTGTGCTTTCCTACCAGTTCAGGTGGGAAAACTCCTTTTTCGGAAAACAATCCATCCAGAAACAGATTGGCCGCTGCAGTGGCGGTATAACCTGTAGTACGGGCCATGGAGGAGGTCCCGGTCCCGGGATTGTACTCATCAAACATGCTATAAACAATTTCCTCTTTCTGGCCGCTGGCATTCTCCCCTTTTAAGGTAACCCTCAGTACGGTGATCTCCTCTTCGGCCTCTCCCAGCTTCCATTCATTGAAAAGAATTTTGGAAGTGAAATCCAGCGGAGAGACCATGTTCCCACCCACTTCTATTTTTTCTTCACCAAAAAAGCCGCTCTCTTTTAGAACCCTTACATACTCCACATGACCGGGATACCTCAGTGTTTTCTCCTTCATGTTGGGAATATGGGGCATGGTGTAGATGATGGACCTCAAGCCATCGGAATTGAAGGATTCCAGGGTACCTACCCTATCAAACTCCACATACTCACAATCGGTTAATGGCTCCCGAACGATCTCTTTCCCATTCTCCACGTACCTGGCCGGACGTGTATACTCCTCAATGACATCAATGGGAGAAAAGGGTGCCTTATAGCAAAAAGGCCACTTTTTCACTTTAGGCAGGCCTCCCACAAGGCACTCAAAATCGGTAAGTTTCATGATCTCATTGTAGTAGCCCAGGATCACATTATCCATTCCGGGAGCCACCCCGCAATCTACGATAGCTGTAACCTTGTGCTCTTTGGCCAGAGCATCCAGCTCCAGAGAGTTTTCAGGAAAAAAGGCAATGTCAATCACATTCATTCCTGCCTCGATGATGGCTCTCAAGGTTTCGAAACCCAGAAAACCAGGCACTGCATTGATCACAAGGTCAAACTCCCGGATGGTGGATTGCAGCTTGTTCTTATCTGTGGCATCTAACTGCCGGATGGTCAGATCAACGCATTTTTGTTTTACCCGGTCTAAAACATCCTGGCTTAAATCGGTCAGGGTTACCTGGTGCTTTTTTGCCATATCGATGGCCATGGCACTACCTACCATTCCGGCACCCAGTACTATAACATTACTCATATCAAGAAAAAATTACAATTGATACCCAACCCTGTATTCTCTGTGATAATAGGCTTCAGCCTCAGGGTCATTTACAAAGTATTGTGTCTCAGGATTCCAGCTTACCGGTCTTCCTAAATCGGTGGCGATATTACCTAAAATACAGGTAGCACAGGTCCTTTGTCCTGTCTCCACATTGGCGATAGGTTCTTTTCTTTCACGCACCGACTCCACAAAATTGTCCAGGTGTCCGGTTCCTGATTCATAGAGCAGTCCTTTATTTTTATCATCGGATCCATCGGAAAGCAGGGAGCTATCTGAGGCTTTTATTCCCCCACGCCAAACCTCTATCCAACCCTTAGAACCCCAGAATTTAATTCCACGCTCTTTCTTTTCATTCCATGGCTTATTGCTCATGGTAACCCCGTTCTTATAAACATAGGTCAGATGATCAGTCTCAATATAACCTGCGGGAATGATCTTTACGGGTCCGCCTCTGTCCATATCAAGACCCCATTGTCCGATATCAAAGTTATGGGCACCCCAGTCGCAGGTAAAACCTCCCCCGGTCTCTTTGAAATAGCGCCATTCGGCCCAGTATTTCTCATTTAGGGGGGGATCAATTGAAACGGGTGGATTCAACCTTGAGTTGTAGTGAAGTGAAGGTAGTGGGCCCAACCACTGGTTCCAATCCAGGTCGGCGGGAATCACCTCTTCGGGCAAATTGTAGGGTTGTGGGGCCCTACCCACATAGGCATCAATATGCTTCAATTTTCCAAGGGCACTCTCCCTGACCAGATGTACCGCCTGTTGGAAATTATGGTCTGATCTCTGCTGACTTCCCACAGCAAGGATTACATTGTTATCCCGTACAGCTTTCACTACAGCCAGGCTCTCCTTAAGGGTAAATGTAAGGGGCTTCTCCAGGTAAATATCTTTTCCGGCTTCGCAGGCATCAATGGCCATCAGCGCATGCCAGTGATCGGGCGTGGCGATCACTACCGCATCAATATCCTGCCTGTCAAGTATTTCCTTGTAATTCTTGTAGGTTTTTACCTCAACCGTTACACCTTTTTTCTGGTAAAAATCATTCATTCGTTTCGCAAAACGTTCGCGCTTAATGCCATAGACATCAGCTCCGGCTACGATCTCAATTCCTGGAATCCTGCTGAATCCACGCATCAGATTCATGGCTTGCTGTCCGAGTCCGATGATTCCAATTCTAATGGTGTCGTTTGCTCCTGCTTTAAAACTTTGAAGTAGTGGTAATGCAGCAATGCTTGCTGTTCCAACAACGGTCTGTCGGATAAAAGTACGTCGGGATTGTTTGTGCATCATGGTCAGGTTATTTGAATGGTAGTTTCAATTAATTTCTACGCAATTTAAGAATTAATTGCATTCGAAAAAACAGCCTAAGGACATTTAAGACAGCCCCGCATATGCTATTCCTGAGAGGAGATGCATATCATGGTTAAAAGTCACCAGATCATCCGGATTAAATTGATTCATATCATCATATCCGCAGGCCCTGGCCACCACCTGCATCAATTCAGAAGTGGCGTTCAGAAAATTGTTTAGCTGTTTGGCTGAACTTTCTATGATAATTCGCTGTCGGAGGTTCTCTTTTTGTGTGGCAATACCTACGGGACAATTGTTGGTGTGACAGGCCCGCATTCCCAGGCAGCCAATCGCCTGGAGAGCTGAGTTTGAAATGGCCACAGCGTCGGCACCCAACATCAGGGCCTTTACAAAATCATCGGCCACACGCAATCCCCCGGTGATGATCAATGTAATATCTTTATTCCCGGTCTGGTCGAGATGTTTTCTGGCTCTGGCCAGAGCGGGGATGGTTGGAACATTTATGTTGTTCCTTAAGATGGAAGGTGCGGCTCCTGTTCCTCCTCCACGGCCATCGAGAATGATATAATCGGAACCTGCTTCGATTGCAAAATCAATGTCCTTTTCAATATGTGAGGCAGCAATCTTAAATCCAACCGGAATACCTCCAGTCTTCTCCCTAACTTCATCGGCAAAGTCAGCAAAATCTTTGGCAGTGAATAAATCCGGAAATGCAGCCGGACTGATAGCTGCCTCTCCCTCCTCAAGCCCTCTTACTTCGGCAATCTCTTTAGTTACTTTGGCTCCAGGCAGATGTCCACCTGTACCTGTCTTTGCTCCCTGTCCACCCTTAAAGTGAAAGGCCTGGGCTTTATTGACCTTATCCCAGGAGAATCCGAATTTTCCCGAAGCCAATTCGTAAAAATAACGGGAATTGTTTTCCTGTTCTTCGGGCAACATTCCCCCCTCGCCACTGGCAATTCCTGTTCCTGACCTCTCTGCTCCTTTGGCCAGGGCTATTTTTGCTTCCCTTGACAAAGCCCCCAAAACTCATGTCCGAAACAAAGATTGGTATCTCCAGTTCCAGGGGCTTTTTAGCCCTCTTGCCGATAATAACCTTCGAGGAGACTTTTGCCTGATCGAGCAATGGACGCCTGGATAATTGAGCTGGTAAAAACTGAATCTCTTCCCATTTGGGAAGCGTTGTTCGGTCCACGCCCATGGCCTCAGTAAATCCATGGTGACCGATATTCTTAAGACCATTTTTGGCAAGTTCCCCAATATAGCCGGTATAGGGCTCGGTCTCTTCAGGATGGGTATCTGCATAAGAACCCTGGTATGTATCTCTGTTGAAAGATTGTGGATTTTCCAAAAGAAAAGCCTGTATCTCATCCAGATCAACATAGAGAACATCCCCTTCAAGGAGTGTGGTGAATTTATGTAGAACCTCGTTGTTGTTATACTCTGAGACACCTGTATCGTAGCGATAGTCCCAACCATGGACTCCGCAAATCAGGTTCCCTCCTTCCACATGCCCATCTGCCATTAATGCTCCCCGATGGAGGCATCGACCATAAAGAACGGATACATCGTTATCATACCTTATGATGACCAGATCCAGATCTTTTACCAGTGCATGTATGGGTTGGCGGTCTTCTAATTCTGAAAATTTGCAGAGTTCAAATCTATTCATGCTTTACAAGTATTATATGAAGCGGAGCCCAAGTTTCAGGTGGTATGCAGCGCGGTTACTACACTGGGAACAAGATCTAGCTTAATTTGTTCTAGCTTTTCAGTCCACCCGAAGGTGGATTCCTTACATACTATTTTGTTATATTGCCGTATCTACGCACTACATCATTCAACTATATTATGAAAAAAATGCCTTTAATCCTGGCCATAGCACTAGCCAGTCAAATCACATTCGGACAGATCAGTGCCAAACTAATGCGCTATATGGATGTTTCAGACACACACATCACATTTGTGTATGGCGGCGACATTTGGATCAGCTCCAAGGAAGGTGGAACAGCCATCCAGCTCACCCACTCACCCGGTGAAGAATCATGGCCCCGATTTTCCCCCGATGGAAGCTCCATAGCCTACACGGCCAGTTACAATGGGAACCAGGATGTATTTGTCTTGCGTGCTACCGGAGGCGTTCCCGTCCGAGTAACTTACCAGTCCCATTCCGATCGCATGGTGGAGTGGCACCCGGATGGGGAGCGCATTCTATTTGCATCAAAGAGGGAGAGTGGCCGCCAGTCCTATTCCCAGTTTTACCTGGTGAGCAAGAGTGGAGGCATGCCTGAAAAACTTGCCATTCCTTACGGTGAGCTGGCCAGTTTTGCCCCCGATGGAAAGTCACTGGCATATATCACAAAAATCACAGAAAACTATCCGTTTAAAAGATACCGGGGAGGTTTGACCTCCGATATCCTGGTCTACGACCTGGAGAAAGATCAGGCAGAAAACATTACCAATAATACTGCCACCGATGGCAAACCTGCCTGGGTGGGAGATCAGATCTTCTTTCTCTCCGACCAGGGAGAACAGATGCGGCACAATGTATGGATGTATGATACAAAAGAGAAGAAAACCTCACAGATCACCTTTCTGAAGGATTTTGACATCTCATTCCTGTCGGGTGGATCTAAGGAGCTTGTTTTTGAAGCCGGAGGGAACCTTTACCTGATGGATGCGGACACAAAGGATTACAAAGCTGTTGAGGTGAATGTAATCAGTGACCTCTCTCTGGAGATGCCCCGAAGTGTCAATGTGAGCAAGAATATCCGAAACATGTCTGCCTCTCCTGAAGGAAAACGGATAGTGTTTGAAGCACGGGGTGAACTCTTTAATGTGCCGGTGAAGGAGGGATACATACTGAATCTGACCCGATCCAGCGGAGCCTTCGACATGCTTCCTGCCTGGTCGCCCGATGGCAAACAGATTGCCTATTGGAGCGATGCGTCCGGAGAATACCAGATCTACTTGCAGGGGAATGATGGTGAACCACCTGTACAACTTACCAGCCGGACCAAAGGATTTGGGTATCAGATATACTGGTCGCCCGACAGCAAGAAAATGAGTTTCGTGGATGAAACCAATGATATATCAGTAATCGACATTGAAACCAAGTTGACCACCGTGGTAGCCAAATCGCAATGGAACCTGGGACACGGAAGCAGGTACTACTTCCCCATCGCCTGGTCGCCCGATTCCAAATGGTTGACTTTCAGCCTTGGACTCAACAACAGCAACAATGCCATCTATCTCTATAGCATGGAGAGCACCAGCCTGCACCAGGCCACCAGTGGATTCTATGATGATTCTCAACCCCTGTTCAGTGAAGATGGGAAATATCTCTACTACCTCACCAACAGAAACATGAGTGCCACCTATTCCGATATGGGTGACGGTACCTGGGTCTATCCCAACTCTACCCAGTTAGCGGTCATCTCCCTTACCTCCGAGGCTCCATCCCTGCTAAGTCCTAAAAATGATGAGCTAAAGAAAGAGGATGACTCAGAAAAGAAAGAGGATGATGCAGAGGATTCAAAGAAGGAGTCCGAAAAGGAATCAAAGAAAGATGCTGAGAAAGACTCCGAAGAGAAACCTGAAGAAAAAAGGTAGAGGTAAAGATAGATCTGGAAGGCATGGAATCGCGCATAGACATCCTGCCTCCCAAGGCCGGGAACATGAACTGGCTTGCCTCTTTTAAGGACAAGGTGGTTTATATGAGGAGTCCCAACACCGGATCGGGATCCAAGTCAATATCATTGGTCTTTTATGACCTTGAGGAGCGGGAAGAAAAAAAACATTATTTCAGATGTAAATTCGGTGAAGCTCACTGCCGATGGGAAAATGCTTCTGGTCAATGTGAAAGGGAAATATGGAATCATCAAACCTGCAGAAAACCAGAAAGTGGACAAGGCCATTCCCACAGGCGACCTGGTAATGGACCTGGTACCCCGGGAAGAGTGGCAGCAGATTTTTAATGATACCTGGCGTCGGTATAGGGACTTCTTTTATGATCCCCAGATGCATGGGCTGGATTGGGAAGCCATGAAGGTGCAGTATGGCTCCCTTTTGAAGGATGCCCGGTCGAGGTGGGATGTTTCCAACCTCCAGTCGAACATGCAGGCAGAGCTGAGCGCAGGACATACATATACCTTTGGAGGAGATACAGAGCAGGTTCAAAAGAAATCAAACGGATTCCTGGGAGTTGACTGGGAGCTTACCGACAAGGGGTACCAGATCAAGCGCATTGTTAAACCTGCGGCCTGGGATACGGAGGTGCGAAGTCCTTTCGACAAGCCGGGTGTTAAAGTGAAAGCCGGTGATTACATCCACTCTGTCAATGGAGTGTCTCTGGATCCTGAAAAAGATCCCTATGCAAATTTTGAAGGTCTTTCGGGCAAGACAATTTCCCTGACCATCAGTGATTCGGGCAGTAAAGCAGATGCCAAACAGTTGGTGGTAAAATGCTTATCCCCTGGCGAAGAGATCAACCTGAGGTACCTGGAGTGGATCGAGAACAATCGTAAAATGGTAGAAAAACTATCGGATGGCAAGCTGGGTTACATCTACATGTCAAATACAGGAGGGCGCGGTCAGCGCGAATTGGTAAATATGTTCTATGGCCAGCTGGACAAGCAGGGCTTTATCATAGACGAACGATTTAATGGGGGCGGCGCACTGGCAGACCGGTTCCTTGAATTGCTACAACGTCCGGTGGTTTACAACCTTCACTGGCGTCATGGAAAAGATCATACCCAACCCATCAAGACCAATACAGGTCCCATGGGCATGTTGATTAACGGATGGGCTGGTTCAGGTGGAGACGGCCTTCCATGGGCCTTCCAGGAGTTGGAAGCCGGACCCATCGTAGGGGAACGTACACTGGGGATTCTGGTTGGACCTGCCACCGGTCATCAGTTGATCGACGGTGGAGGAATTACTTTGCCCGGAGCACGATTATACGACAATGACGGCCATTGGTTCTGGGAAGGTGAAGGAGTAGCTCCCGACATTGAAGTATGGGATGATCCCAATATTCTGCTCCAGGGACGTGATCCACAGATCGAACGCGTGGTGGCGGAGGTTTTGGAACTACTGATAACCAATCCACCCAGGATGACCCCGGCACCGGAAAGGGAAGACCGGAATGCGGATGATTTAAAAAATATTTATAGTAAATAGGTGGCGGTACCCACGGCCTTCCAGAATACCGGGTTATATCTCTTTGATCTACTTTAAAAGAGAGGTATTTTTTTGACGTTTTCACATTAAATCAATTTAGTGGAACTAACATATAATTCAAAACAATTCTTTAACTGCAATGTTTATCTCTATATAGGTTTTTTGAAATACCTTATTCATCATACCTTTTAGTTGAGATGATCCTTCATAAGAAAATCCTATGCCTGTTTTCGATGGTGATCTGCGTTCTTCCTTCCTGTGGAAAAATGGATTTGATTGCACCGGCAGGCCTGGAGATACATATGGAGGAGGATACATTTGTATTTGCCGCAATAGGCGACTTCGGAAAGGCAGGTGAAGCGGAAGAGCAAGTGGCAAACCTGGTGAAGAGCTGGAATCCTGATTTTATCATTACCACCGGGGATAACAATTATCAAACTGGTGAATTAAAGACCATTAAAACAAACATCAGTGATTACTACGGGGATTACATCTACAATTTCGATGCTCCTTCAAAGTACCGGTGCAATGGAACTGCCTTCACGGATAAGACCAACCGTTTCTTTCCATCGCCTGGGAACCATGATGCCAACAATAAGGATGGGCTGATGCCCTACCTGAATTTTTTTACCCTGCCCCATTATGAATCGTACTACAGTTTTGTTTGGGGACCCATCACTTTTTACGCATTAAACTCAACTGCAGAAGATATTGTGGAGCAACAATCATGGCTGACGGAGCAACTTCATCAGTCGGATACCCCCTTTCAGATCGTTTACTTTCACCATTCTCCATATTCCCCCGGGCCGCACGGAAATAATGAAAAAATGCAATGGAATTATTACGAGGCATCCATAGATATTGTAATGAGCGCCCACGATCACCTCTACTCCAGAATATCAAAGAAGGGGGAAGAGGGTCTTTACTATATTGTAAACGGCTTAGGCGGAAGGTCGATATACAAATGTGATTCCAATCCATTGCCACAAGATGTATTTGACATGCTTTGCTACGATGTGGACTATGGAGCCATTAAAGGGACCTGTATAGGGAACAAGCTTACGATAGAGTTCTATTTAGTTAGCATGCCAGAAGAACCGGTGGACCGGATTGTAATTGAGAAATGAGTGCCCCTAATCCCAGCTCAGGATCACCTTGCCACAATTGCCCTCCTCCATCACATCGAATCCTTTCTGGAACTCGTCGATGGAAAAGCGGTGGGTAATGATTGGAGAGATGTCCATGCCCGACATAAGCATTTGCTCCATGTGGTACCAGGTTTCATACATCTCACGTCCGTAAATACCCTTTAAAGTCAGTCCCTTGAAGATGATGCGGTTCCAGTCCACCTGGGTGGAGGAGGGTAAAATTCCCAGTAGTGATATTTTCCCGGAGTTGTACATATGCTCCACCAGCTGGTTGAAGGCAGCCGGAGATCCGGAACACTCCAAACCAATATCGAATCCAATCATGTCCAGGTCATCCATGGTAGCTCTGAGATCCTCTTTTTGTGGATTTATGACCCTGTCAGCTCCCATTTTTTTGGCCAGATCGGCTCTGTATTCACTGGTCTCAGTAGCCACTACATAGCGAGCTCCCGCAAAGCGGGCCACAGCTATAGCCATGCTTCCAATGAGTCCGGCACCGGTTACCAGCACATCTTCCCCGATCATAGGAAAAGAGAGTGCCGTATGGGTGGCGTTTCCAAAGGGATCCATAATGGAGAGAATCTCATCGGGAATCCTGGCATTTATCTTCATGACATTGTTGGATGGAACCTTCACATACTCGGCAAAGGAGCCATTGATATTTACCCCGATTCCTATGGTGGTTTCGCAGATATGCTTTCGCCCTCTCCGGCAATTCCTGCAATACCCGCAAGCGATATGACCTTCACCCGTCACGCGATCCCCTTCCTTAAACTCACTTACTTCACTCCCCACCTTTGCCACATGACCCACATATTCATGACCGATGGTCATACCAACCGGGATGGTCTTCTGAGCCCACTCGTCCCAGAGGTAAATATGGAGATCTGTACCGCAGATGGACGATTTGTAAACCTTGATCAAAACATCGTTGGGACCGATCTTTGGAACTGGGACATCCTCCATCCAGATGCCTTTTTCCGCTTTGGATTTTACCAGTGCTTTCATAGGGTGAAAAATAGCAATAATAAATACCTCCGGCAACCAGTCATAAATCGCTTTAGAGCATATAATTTACTCCTTTTACGAATTGCTCGGTACACTTGAAATTATCCAGGTGATATCCTCCCTCCAGTACAGCAAATACATGATCAAAGGATTGGCCCAGCTTTCTCCCCACCTGCTTATACCCGTCCAGGGTATAATTTAATCCCAACAAACGGTCCTCTATGTATCCGTCAAATCCGGCTGACACACCCACCACATCAGGTATAAAATCAGTTGCCCTTAGGATGGCGGCATCTACCGCCTCCAGCAACTCCCTGTCTCCTGATCCCTGGGACAGGGGAAAATTCATGGTGTATCCAGTTCCTGCTCCTTCTCCTGTTTCATGAGTTTCACCCGTACCCGGATAGACGTATTGTTGATGGATGGAACAAAAAAGAACCTGGTCCGAATCATAGAATATTTGCTGGGTCCCATCGCCATGGTGCCCATCGATATCCAGGATAAATACTTTTTTTCCCTCATTCACAATCTTTTGAGTGGCAATGGCGATATTATTGAATAGGCAGAATCCAGCCGCCTGCCCGGTTTTAGCATGGTGACCCGGAGGCCGGATCGCCGCAAAATCACCCCTTTCAGATGCCATCACTGCCAGACCCACTGCCGAGCAGGCTGCCTGATAACTTTCGGGGGAGAGGGAGACTTCTGCCAATACCCTGTTGTTCATACACGCATCACGCACCGCTTCATGGTGTGACTTACTATGAACCAGGGTAATGTAGGATTCCCCATTCAGGTCTGTATCCTCAATTTGCGAGGCAAAGTCCTCTATACGGTATCTGCCTTCGGCATAGCTGTCTACATTGTGCAGCAGAAACTTGGAGTTAAATAGAATGTCCATGACTAAAACCAGTATTTATAAGAAATCCCCATCCAACTATGGGGTTTGGCCATCTGGAATCTGGGAGAGCTTATCTGGGTGTAGAACTCCAGTTGATGTTGATACAATTCAAAAGTGAGTAAACCCTCCATGTTTCCCAGCCATCTGATCATCTGATCAGGGGCCACTATGTAAGGGCTGCTTCGATTGATCACCCCCCCCTGCAGGGTGGCATCGTAAAACACATAACTTGCCGATGCAGAAAGGCCGAATACCACATTGAGACCCGGACCACCCTTAGGACCCAGCCGCTGAAAATAGCCATTCCGGGCATCAAACCTGAACCACAGACCGGCCTCCAGGTCTGTGTGCAGGGTTCCCAACCGACCCTTTCCCTTGACTCCAAACAAGGCACTCTTTTGATGTATAATTCCTTTCTCAACCTGAAGATCGTAATTGATGATCAGGTCATTCCGAACCTGGTAGTCCCAGCCCTGAGGGGGTCTGGAAGGATTGGATACCAGGTGTGCTAACTCCTGAGTTATAAACCCCAGGGAGGCGGGCCCCAGCACACCCACCCTCAAACCCGATACAAAACGCAATTGTTTGTTTGGTAAAACAAACACACTGTGTTGGGCAAGGGTCAGAGTGGATGAATAGGGATGATCGCCGCTGGATATGGAATCCATGGCCAGGTCCTTTGGGGTAAATATCTCCTGACGCAACTGCAATCCGGACCAGGTGATCCCAGCTTTAGGATTCCGGAAGGGAATCAGGATCCTGTTGATGGGTGATTGCTTCAGCTTATCATGGAAAAAGTCAATCTGAAACCCATTTGTGTAATAGTAATCACGTTGAAAATAGAGATCGTTTTCCCAGGCGAAGGAGATGTAGCAGTCAAACGAAACAGTCGTTGGCAAAGAGTCGCTGGATGGGCCTTCTTCTGATTCAACCAGCGCTATAGGGTCACCTGATCTACTGGGAAATGTATAATCAATTCCATGGACCAGGACTCGGGAGGAAAAAATCAGTATTATTACCAGATAATAGTGTCGCATCTCCTGCTAAGGTATTGAATCAGAACAACACTAACCAGAATTTCTCATCAGGGATCAGATGAGAAGCGGATGAATCCTCTGTATCCACCGATGAAAATACTGTTTCCCGGACCAAAGGCGTAGGTGGCCCAGATGTTGTTAAAGACTTTCCGCTCATAATTCTTTGTCCCCAGGGAGAATGCTTTCGATAAGAATCCGATGTTATCATCGAATTGTTTCTTTTCAAAATAGGGGCGTATGGAGAATACCCTGTAGCCGGTCTTGAAATCGACTGCTGTTAACTGCCAGTCAAAATGACCATCAAAATCTTCATCGGTGCGGTTATATACATAGATGAGCCCGCTTGCAGCAGATAGTTTTGGAGTGGCCGTTTTGGGATCAAAGAGCCCTGCAGCGGGCCACTTATCATTTAATTCAAAATTTTTTGTTCCCTGGTTGTAATCAAATCTGGCGATTCCCCCCGCTGTGGAATTGGTTTTAAAGGGATCCACATATCCGTAGGTATTGGCCATCACATAGCTATTCTTATAGGCTACGATGGAATTCTCGCAGGCGCTGGCATTGTCTTTAAATACCTTATGTTTGAATAATAGGCGTCCGGTTTCCTGATCATAGATGCACATATTGATCTGACTGGTATCATTGTCACCTATAGCCACAAAGCGATCGTCCATTAAGGTAGGAGTGGTGCCTGAGCCATTGTTCAGGTGCCCGGGTTTCATGGTAAAATCATTATCATAGATCAGATCCCCG
>PVMS01034529.1_pt1 | contig 18490 bp, 17 predicted proteins | sample 1853461 | NCBI WGS metagenome assembly PVMS01 (sample SAMN08582032, study PRJNA380276) | Marine sediment metagenome, whole genome shotgun sequencing project. | isolation source: ocean sediment barecode stripped | collected 2017 | reverse complement strand
CGCCCCGCTTCCGCAGGAGGTAGGCGCCGAAGTCGGGCTTGCGGGTCTGCCACCAGTAGCGGGTGGTGGTGCCCGCCCAGTGGTTGGTGATGCGGCCGGCCTCGTTCTTGTACCAGCTGTGGTCGGTCTGGGACCAGACCGTGCGGCCCGGCTCGGCCTGGTTCGTTGCGCGCCAGGTCCGCATCACCTCGGGCCGCAGGTCTAGGAGGTCGATGTCGCCCCGGCGCAGGCGCTCGATGCACTGGAGGATGTAGCCCGCCTGGCACTCGATCATGAAGAGGATCGAGTTGTGCCCCAGGTTGGTGTTCGGTCCGTAGGTCATGAAGAAATTGGGGAAGCCCGGTACGGTCAGTCCCAGGTACGCCTGGGCGCCTTCCTCCCACTCCTTCTCGAGCGAGCGGCCCTCGAGACCGTGGATCTCCATGGGCGCCAGGAACTTCGTCGACTCGAAGCCGGTGGCCAGGATGATCGCGTCGAGCTCCCGGGTCTCGCCGTCTCGGGTCGCGATGCCGTTCTCGAGCACTCGTTCGATGCCCGCCGTCACGACCTCGACGTTCTCCCGTTCGAGCGCCGGGTAGTAATCGTCGGAGATCAGGAGGCGCCGGGCGCCCGGCGGATAATCCGGGATCAGCTCCTCCTGGAGCGCCGGGTCGCTGATGATGCTGCGCATCTGCTCGTTGCAGATCCTCGCCATGTGCTTGCCCCCCCAGGCATCGGCGTGGAATACGAGCGGGTAGCGCATCTCGAGCTTTGCCCAGATCCACCAGCGGTAGAGCTTCGTCAACCACGGATGCCGGGCGAACCTCCGCTTCTCCCGATCGGTGAAGGGGCGGTCGCCGCGTGGGACCATCCAGTTGGCGCTGCGCTGATGGATGAAGACCTTCGCCGCCTGCTTCGCGATCTCCGGGATGAACTGGATGGCGCTGGCTGCGCTGCCGATCACGCCGACCCGTTTGCCCGTGAGGTCGTAGTCGTGGTTCCAGCGCGCGGAGTGGAAGCGCTCGCCCTGGAAAAGATCGAGGCCCGGGATGTCCGGGAGGTTCGGGCGGCTCAGCTGCCCGACCGAGCTGATCAGCACCTCCGCCTCGTGCTCTTCGCCGGTGGCGGTGCGCAGGCGCCACACGGCGGCCTCTGCGTCGAAGCGGGCGGACTCGATCTCGACGCCGAAGCGCAGGTGCGGGCCCAGACCGTACTTCTCCGCGCAGTGCTCCATGTAGGCGAGGATTTCGTCGTGGGGGGCCCACATCCGCGACCAGTCGGTCTTCTGCTCGAAGGAGAAGCAGTAGGACATGGACGGAACGTCGCAGGCGGCGCCCGGGTAGCTGTTGTCGCGCCAGGTACCGCCGAGCCGATCGGCCTTCTCGAAGATCGTGAAGGCGTGGACGCCCGCCCGTTTCAGCTGGATGCCGAGACACAGACCGGCGAACCCCGAGCCGATGATTGCGATGCGGGGGCGTTCGCCCTGTTGGCTGGAAACCATGCGTTCCTCCATCCAGGCCGGTGGCACGAGGATACACGTCGGTCAATCGCACGGCGCCGCGAAGAAGCGCTCGCTCGCGAAACCAGGTCCCTTCTCCGCGACCGCGGTGAGGCCGCGGGCTTCTGCGTGCCGGCTGCCGCTAGACTGCGCGGCGAAGCGACCTCCACGGGACCTGGAGCCCGGACGGACCGATGCAGCAACTCTCCCTTGCCGAGGCCGCGGCCCTGCTCCGGCCCACCGATACCTTCGCCGTCCCTCTCGGCCCGGGGCAGCCCGGCGCCTTGCTGCACGCCCTCTCGGCCCGGGACGATTTCGAGAGCCTGACGGTCTTCGGCGCGCTGCTGCTCGAGCTCCACCCACTCTTCGCGAAGCCGGGAGTCCGGTTGCTGACGGGCTTTTTCGGCCCCGCCGAGCGTGCCCTGCGCGCCGCCGGTCACGACGTGCAGTTCGTGCCCGGTGACTTCCGGCGCTTCGCCGGCATGATCGAGGACCTGGCGCCGCGCGTGATGGCGACCGCCGTGGCACCGGCGGGCCCCGACGGCCGCTACAGCCTGTCGCTCCACGCGGGCGCCACCGTCGAGGCCCTGCGGCGTTGCGGCGCCGATCCGCAGAGAGTGCTCGTGGCGGAGCTGAATCGGGGCCTGCCGCGCACGGTCGGGCTTCCACCCCAGCACAGCCACTCCCTCGCGCCCGATGAGATCGACTTCCTGGTCGAGAGCGACCGCCCGGCCCGTACGCTCCCGGACCCGGAGCCTTCGGAGCGCGAGCGCGCCATCGCTTCCCACGTGGCGCCCTACGTGCCCGAGCGCGCGACGCTCCAGACGGGAATCGGCGGAGTCCCCAGCGCCGTGGCCAGCCTGCTGGCCAGCGGGGGCGGGTCCGAGTATGGCATCCACAGCGAGATGTTCACCGACGGGCTCATGCGCCTGCACCGTGCCGGAAAGGTGAACAACCGGCACAAGGGCGTGTACGACGGCTTCTCGGTCTGCACCTTCGCGCTCGGCACGGAGGAGCTTCACGCCTGGCTCCACGAGAACGAGGACGTGCGCTTCCTGCCCGTCGACCTGGTGAACGATCCCTCCACCATCGCCCGCAACCGCCGGATGATCTCGATCAACGGCGCGCTGACCGTCGACCTCTCCGGCCAGGTGGTGGCGGACACCATCGAAGGTCGACAGCACTCCGGGATCGGAGGGCACGAGGACTTCGTGGGCGGCGCCTCCCTCGAGCGCGACGACCGCTCGTTGGTGTGTCTTCCGTCAACGGCAAAGGTCGGCGACCGGGTGGTCTCACGCATCCAGGCGACGCTTCCCCGCGGCTCGATCGTGACGACCCCGCGGCATCAGCTCGACGTGGTGGTGACGGAGTACGGCGCGGCGGAGCTGCGCGGTCGTACCGACGCGGAGCGCGCCCGGGCCCTCGTCGCCGTCGCTCATCCGGACGTGCGCGAGAAGCTGCTGCGCGGCGACGAGGACGTGGCGATCGACTAGGGCCGCGGCTCGGCGTCCGCCCGTCGGTGGATCTCGATGTCGCCGATGCGCGTGGCTGGCGCGTAGTGGCGGTCGATCAGCTGCGACAGCGCGAAGAAGCTGCGAAGCGTCTCGGCGCCGTCCTGCTCGCTGCCGGTGACGTGGGGGAAGCGGTCGCCGGTGACGACGACGATGGCGGCGGGCGGCCTGGCTGCGAGCTCCTCCATCAGCTCGTGGCGGCTTGCCTCGGCGGACCACGCCGCGCGCTGCGGCACGTTGTAGATGAAGCGCGAGGCCGGGCGGCGGCCCGCGAGATCGTAGATTCCGGGCTCGAACCCCCAGATGTAGATCGGCTCGTGGGGGGAGGTGTTGCGCTCGAGCCAGCGGGCGACCCGCCGGTTGCTGGCGGCGTCGACGTCGGCCAGGCTGTGGAGCCGGTCGAGAATCGCTTCGCGCTCCGGCGGCAGACGGCGCGAGGCCTCGAATCGGATCGCGGCGTGCCGGGCGAAGATGCCGAGCTGTCGTCCGCCCGGGTGGAAGGGCAGGAGCAGCAGCATCGCTGCCACCGCGACGAGCAGCCAGCCGAGCGGCCGGTCGGCGACGGCGAGCCAGAGCTTCCAGAAGCCCCAGCCCGCGGGCAGGGCGAGCAGCAGCAGCACCGCGGCGTAGTGGTAGGGGAAGAACTTCGCCTGCACGCCGACGCCGAGGAGTACCAGCAGAGCGACGGCGAGAACGTGAGCGGAGAGGCGTCGCTCGGCGCCGGAGATGAGCGGCAGCGCGAAGAGCGCGATCAGGCCTGCGAGCTCCGGCGTGCCGAACCGCAGCAGCGGCGCGGCGGTGCGAGTGAGCAGCTCGAGTGGGCCGGGCTCCACCAGGTTCAACGCCGTGTAGTGCGGTGCGAATACGAAGAGCGCTTCGTGGAGGGCGACGAGCGCACCCTGGGCCGAGAACCAGCCGAGTGTCAGAGCGATCGGCAGCAGGCCGCCGACGACGAAGGCGAGGACTGGCGTCGCCCGAAGCCGCGACGTGCTCCGGTTGGCGACTGCGAAGGCGACGCTCACGAGGATGCCCGCGCCGAGGTGCGGCTTCAGCAGCGCCGCGGCGCCGTAGAGCGCCCCGGCCAGGGTCCACCAGAGGACGGTCCTGCGGCCGGGCTCGTCGGGCACGGTCGCGAAGACCAGCGCCCAGGCCAGCAGCACTCCACCGAAGCCCTCGGGCTGGGCCGTGTCCCAGAAGCCCAGCGGGACGTAGGCCAGCACCGCCAGGCTCGCGCCCAGCAATCCGGCGCGGCCCTCTCCCAGCGCCCGCCGGGAGAGCAGCCAGAAGGCAGGCAGCAGGCTCAGCAGTCCCAGCAGCTCGATCCCTCGCACCGCGCTCTCGCCCGGTCCGAAGACCCCCCGGGCCAGTGCGTAGACGGCGAAGATCCCGGGAGGCTTGAAATCCCAGGCGTCCAGGTAGGGCGCCCCCCCCTCGGCCATCACCGCCGCGACCACCCGATAGATGGCCTGGTCGCGCCCGACGCCGTAGTCGAGCAGCACGATGCCGGCTGCGGCGGCGACGGTCAGCGCCGTCGCCAGCAGGGCCCACGTCGCCCCAGACGACAGTCCGGAGACGCGCGGGCCCAGGAAACGGTCCCAGCTCCCCTCCCCTGCCGCCATCACCGGGATGGTACCACCGTGCCGCCGTGAGTTAGAATCCGACTTCTCTTTCAGCCATCAGGAGTGAGCCATGATTCACAGCGAGCCGGAATACGTCGACATCACGCCGGAGATGGCGGAGCGCCTGCGCAAGTTCCGCGAGGAGCGCACGGGCGACGAGCTCGGCGGGGTCGGTTCCCAGGTCCTCTATGAAGACGACGACCTGAAGATCTGGGAGCTCTCGCTGGCTCCAGGGGAGTGGAGCGATCTCCACCACCACGAGCACGACTACTTCCTCGTGATCGATTCCGGTGACCTGGTGGCAGGCGTGATGCCCGAGGGCAGCCCCCTGGGTGACTGGTTCGTCGGCAAGATCCCGGAGATCGGCAACACCGTGCGCGTTCCCAAGGGCAACACCGAGTGGGCCTACAACGTCGGCGAGAAGCACTACCACGAAGTGCTGGTCGAGCTGAAGAGGTCCTGAGCCATGGACATGAAGAACTGGGGCCCGCTGGGCCCGCTGGCCGGCAACTGGCAGGGCGACAAGGGACTGGATGTCTCGCACTCGTACTCCGTGGGCGGAACCAAGGAGAACCCGTACCGCGAGGAGATCAGCTTCGATCCCTTCGGGCCGGTCGACAACGGAACCCAGTCCCTCTACGGCCTCGACTACCGCATGAAGGCGTGGCGCATCGGTGAGGACGAGCCCTTCCACATGGAGGTGGGCTACTGGCTGTGGGATGCCGAGCGGAATCTGGTCATGCGCATCTTCATGCCGCCGCGCGGTGTGGCCATCCTGGCGGGCGGCGAGGCCGGCCCCGACGCGAAGAGCTTCAGCCTCAGCGCCACGAAGGGCGACGAGACCTTCGGCCTGCTCCAGAACCCGTACTTGATGGAGGCGGCACGCATGGTCGAGTACCAGCTCAGCTGCTCGATCGGCGACGACGGCAGCTTCTCCTACGAGGAGGACACGATCATGGAGATGCGTGTCCAGCCCGGCGTCTACCACCACACCGACAAGAACACGCTGACGAAGGTCTGAGAGGGGGCGTCTACTCGACGTAGCCCAGGTCGCGCAGCCGCTCGAGCTCCTCGTTGGTGAGCGAGCGGGCCGGTGTGCGCTCGACCGCCTCTCCCTGTGCCTTCGCCGCCTGGACTCGCCTTCCGAGCTCTACGCCGAGCTCGCGGGCGATCTCGGGCTGCTCCGCGGCCAGGTTGGTCCGTTCTCCCGGGTCCGCGGCCAGGTCGTAGAGTCGGATCTTCCGAGCCTGGTGATCGCGGATCAATTTCCAGCGTCCGACCGAGAGACTGTCCTCCGCGCCGTGCAGGCGTACCTCGGAGAGGGTGGGCACGGGCTCCAGCGGCACTCCGCGCAGCGCCGGCACGAGGCTGCGGCCCGCCAGCTCGCTGTCGGCGTCGAGCCCCGTGAGCTCGAGCAGCGTGGGCAGCACATCCACATGAGCGACCCGAGTCTCGACTCTTCGCGGCTCCGCACCCGGCACCCGGAAGATCAGGGGCACGTGCACGACCTCCTGGTGGACGTGGAAGCCGTGTCCCGTCCGGCCGCGTTCTTCGAATTCCTCGCCATGGTCGGCGGTCAGCGCGACGATCGTATTCGGCGCGAGACCCAGCTGCTCGAGCCCCACGAGCAGCTGGCCCACGGCCGCGTCGGTGAACGCAATTTCACCGTCGTAGCGCTCGCTGTCACTCTCGATGCCGAAGGCATCCGAGATGCCCGGATGGGGATGGTAGAGCGAGTGCGGGTCGAAGTAGTGGGCCCACAGCAGCCAGGGCCGTTCGCCGCTGCCGTGGGCACGAAGCCAGGCGAGAGCCTTGGCGGTGACACGGGGTGAGCTGCTCGCGAGCTGCGAGGGCATCTGGTCGAGCACCAGCTCGCTGTCGTATTCCTCGAAGCCCTGAGTCAGGCCGAAGCGCTCTCCCAGGTAGATGTGGCTTCCGATGCCGAAGGTCCGGTAGCCGGCCGCCGCCAAGCGCTCGGTCAGCGTCTCGAAGGCGGGATCGAGATGCTCGCCGTAGTACCAGAGGTCGAGAGTCGAGGCGTGCTGGGAAGTGAGCAGCGACGCCAACGACGGCAGCGTCCACGAGGAGCTCGACTGTGCATTCACGAAGACGACCGACTCCGCCGCGAGCCGGTCGATGGCGGGCGAGGTGGGCTTCTCGTAGCCCCAGGCCGAGAGCCGATCCGCGCGCAGGGTGTCGATGGTGATGAGCAGGACGTTGGGCCGCTCGGGCGGCCCCGCCGGCTCGGTGCACCCCGCGCAGGCGGCCAGCGCGATCGTGAGCAGGGCGCTCAGCGGGCGACGCAATTTCCGCACTCCGCTGGTGTGACCACCAGCCGCGTCACACGGTCGTCGCGGCCGGCGCGCAGCCGCGCCACCATCGCCGTATCCTGCTCGACGAACCGGATCGGGCGCCCCTCGATTTCGTCGCTCTCCTGGGAAAGGACCCAGACCGCGGCGTAACCCGGAAAGTGCTCCGGGCGTTCGGGCCCGAGATCGACCGAGTTGAAGGGTCGGTTGCGGACGTACACCGTCGCGTCCGATGGCGAAGCCGCGGCGGCGCGGGCGACGATCTTCTCGAAGCGCTCGAACTCCGGTCTCGCGCGTGGGTTCGAGGGTGTCATCCGGTCGAGGTTCGGCGTGCTGGCCGCGATCTGGATGGCGACCCCGATCGAGAGCCCGATGACGGCGACGAGCCGCCCTCTCGGCCCCCTCGGTCGCAGCCGAAGCAGGCCCCAGCAGAGGAAGAGGCACACGGCGATCGAGCCGATGTACTGATAGCGCGCAGTGGTCGCCAGCACCTCGGGCGCGGTTTGCAGCATCATGCCCCAGAAGGCGCGTCCGACCGCGATCATTCCGTAGCCGATGGCGCCGACCGCCGCGAAGCCCAGCAGGAGACGCCGCTCGTCGCGTCGAACCCTCGAGGAGACGAGGAGCACTCCGACCAGGAAGGCGCCGCCCAGAAGGCCGAGCCCCACGGAGACGCTCTCGACGTCCAGCGGAGCGAGCGGACCCGCGCCGACCCGCCGTGCCAGCATCGCCGCATTGAGTGGATCCTCGCGACCGAGTGCGACGAACGGTCCCAGCAGCAGCGATGCGAAGCCGTAGCCGAAGAGCGCGGTGATCGTCCTCAGCATGTACAGCCACGCCGGTGGGTACAGAACGGTGAGCTGGAGCCCCCTCCCCCGTTCGCCGCCCTCCAGTGTCGGGAGCGTCCACAGCCCGGCGTAGAGCAGCGGCGTAGCGAGGGCGACGAGCAGCAGGATCGCGAAGCCACGACGGTCGAGCGCGCCCTCCGGCAGCAGTAGCCTCGCGACCAGCGGAAAGAAGATCGCCAGCGCTACTCCCACACCATACGAGAGAGCAGCCGCCAGGAGCAGTGCTGCCCAGCCGAGCGTTCGCGCCCGGGTGATCTGCAACGAGCCGCTTCGGGCGCGCGCCAGATCGAGGAGCAGCCAGAGCAGAATGGTGGCGGTCAGCGCGATTCCGTGGGCGGAGTACCAGCCGAGCACGCCGCGGTGCACGGGGGCGATGCCCCAGAGGAGCGCGCCGAGTCCGGCCAGGGCGGCCACGCCGAAGAAGCTCCGGAGTACTGCGAAGAGCAGCGCCACGTTGACCAGGTGGGTCAGCAGGAGCAGCGCCAGGTAGCCGCTCGACCACAGCCCGAACAGGCCGTGAGCCGTCGCGAAGACGGCGTTGCGCACGGCGTAGAGGTGACCGCCGTAGGCCGCCATCACGAACTCGACAACGCCGAAGTTGGCGAGCTGGTAGAGGTGCAGCAGGTCGTCGTTGTGGAACCACGAGCCCAGAACCGGTGCGTGTACTGCCAGGCTGATGCCGACTGCGAGCGCCCCCCACGCCGCTGCGGGCACGCGGACTCTGTGGAGCTCGTCGTCGTCGCGGGGGCGGCCCTCCCCGGGATCGGTTCGTTCTGCAGTGTCCACGCGTTGCCCCCGAGCCTGGCCCGGGGAAACTATAGGAAAGACGGTTCTCGGCGGTTTCGGTCAGGCGGGCACCCGTGCAACAATCGCGTCTGCCATTCGAGCGGAGGGACCATGGCCGACCACTGGATGATCCGAGGCGTCGAGTTCTCGAACTGCAACTGCGACTGGGGCTGCCCGTGCCAGTTCAACGCACCCGCCACCCACGGCTTCTGTGAGGCGATCGGGGCGGGGCGCGTCGAGGAGGGGCACTTCAACGATACGAAGCTGGACGGGCTTCACTGGGCGATGGCGCTGAAGTGGCCGGGCCAGATCGCTGAGGGCAATGGTCGCTCGCAGGTGATCATCGACGAGCGTGCCGACCCGGAGCAGTACGAGGCCCTGCGGAAGATCCTGCACGGAGAGTCCACGTCGCCGGGCGCGACCCACTTCTTCGTCTTCAACAGCACCATGTCGGAGGTGCTCGAGCCGCTCACCGCACCCTTCGAGACCTTCGAGGTCGATCTCGAGGCGCGCCGGGCGCGGGTCGTCGTGCCGGGGCTGATCGACATGACCGGGTCGCCGATCGTCGACCCCAACAGCGGCGAGGAGTTCCGCGCACGCATCGACCTGCCGAACGGCTTCGAGTATTCCACCGCCGAGATGGGCCAGGGCGAGTCGCGGGCCACGGCGGGGATCGAGCTCTCGTTCTCGGGGTCGTACGGGCAGTTCAATGCCATCCACATGAACCAGGACGGCGTGATCCGCTAGCCTCTTTTCTCCATGAGCGAGCCCGTCAGACCGTCGCTGCCGCGGCGCCAGCGGCTGGCGGTGCTGGCGGCGCTGGGCGCTACCGCCGCCGTGGCGTGGGCGTACCTGGTGGTGATGGCCGTCGAGATGGACGGCATGGAGATGGGCTCGCCCATGGCCATGGAGATCCGGCCGTGGTCCGCCGCGGACTTCGGGCTCATGTTCGTCATGTGGGCGGTGATGATGGTCGGCATGATGGTGCCGACGGCGGCGCCCACCACCCTCGTCTACGCTGCCGTCGCGCGCAAGGCGGCGCGCCAGGGCACGCCGGTGGCGCCGACTGCGGCCTTCGTCGCCGGCTACGTCGCCATGTGGACGCTCTTTTCAGTGGCGGCCACGGTCGCCCAATGGGCGCTCGACCAGGCGGCTCTCCTCTCGCCCGGGATGGTGGCGATGAGCCCGTGGCTGGGTGCGCTGCTGCTCTTCGGCGCCGGGGTCTACCAGCTGACGCCTGCCAAACAGGCGTGCTTGCGCCACTGCCGAGCGCCGACGCACTTCATCGCCGAGCACTGGCGCCCGGGCGTCGCGGGCGCTCTGCGCATGGGCGCCTGGCACGGCGCCTTCTGCCTCGGCTGTTGCTGGGCGCTGATGGGCCTGCTCTTCTTCGGTGGCGTGATGAACCTGCTCTGGATCGCGGCCATCACGCTCTTCGTGCTCGCCGAGAAGGTCCTCCCCCTCCGCGATGGTGCGATCCGCTGGACCGGCACCGCCATGATGCTGGCGGGCGCAGCAGTCGCCGCGCGCTGGCTGCTCACCGGCCAAGCGTCTCCGCTCTGACGACTCCGACCGCGGTCAGGCGACGCCGGCGAGGACAGCCAGCAGGAGGCGCTCCATGGTGTCGCGGGCACGGGCCTGGCCCAGCCGTTGCTGACTGCGCAGCCGGTCCCAGGTCTCGAAGGAGGTGACGACGTCCGCCGCCTCCAGCAGGTCCGAGGCCTTGTCGAGCTCGGGGAGCCAGCTCAGCAGGTCCTTGCGCAGATCCCGGACGAAGGCCGTCTCGTTGCGCTGCAGGTCGTCGGAGCGCCAGCGGTCGAGGCCTGCCGAGCGTCGGTAGGGGGCGATGTGCTCGTACATCGCGGCGCGCCGCTCCACGGCGCCCCGCGCTCGGGCCTCGAGGCTCCCCGACTGGTCGTCCGAGACGAGCAGCGGCACCGCGCTCTCACGCAGCCGCGAGTTCATCTCGGAGAAGAGGCTCTCCATGTCGGAGAAGTGGCGGAAGACGGTGCGAATGCCGACGCCGGCCTCCTCGGCGACCTGCTCCGCAGTCGGGCGCAGCTCGCCCCGGCCGACCAGATCGAGGGTCGCGCGGACGATCGCCTCGCGGCTGCGCTCCGAGCGCAGCAGCCGTCCGTCCGGAGTGGCGTCGTCGGTCTCTGCCATCTCCAGAATTCTGGCACAGGCTGTGCCAAAAGGATACCGCTGGGCGCGCCTGCGCCGGTACGGAGGCAGGGGACGGTTCGGGAATCCCGGGTTGACGATCCGCGCCGGTCGTTGGAGACTCACGCCTTCCCATCAGAGGGGGGGAGGCGATGAGCATCAGGATATGGATCGCTGCGGGGGTCGTTGCCGGGGTGCTGGCGCTGACCTCGCCTGCCGCTGCGGAGGACGTGCCGTTCGTCGACGGCACGATGTGGAAGAAATCCGCGCCGATCCTGAAGCGCACGTACCTCGTCGGCTTCAGCAACCTGCTCAGCGCCGAGTACGCCTACCAGAAGGCGTTCGGTCCGCCTCCGGACCGGCAGACGGCGATCCAGCGGCTCTACGAGGAGATCGACGACGTGACCCTGGATGGAGCGATCGCGAAGATCGACGCCTGGTACGGGGCCAACCCGGAGCAGATGGACACGACCGTCGTCGAAGTCATCTGGCTGCAGATGGTGCGACCCAACCTTTCCGAGTCCCGCCGCTACAACCAGGACGATTAGGGGAATCCGATGAAGCGACGAAAGATCGCCACCCTGCTGACCCTTGCCGTCTTCGCGGTCGCCTGCGCGACGGCGGGAGGCGCACTGCTCGGAGCCGGAATCGGCGCCATCGCCGGCGACGCCGGCATGGGCGCTGCGGTCGGAGCCACCGCCGGAGCGGTGATCGACATCTTCGGCCGCTGAGCGCAGGCCTGCTCGTGAAACAGAGGCCGGGTCTCCTCACGGCCTCGTGCTTGCCGATTCTCCTGGGTGGCTGCGCCTTGGTCGAGCCCGCCAAGGTGCGCGAGAGCGAGAAGCTCGACCGGGGGTTCGGAAGGATCTCGGGCACCGTCTCCCCTGGAGACGTCCAGGCCGAGTGGATGGTGGTCTATCTGCTGAAGGTCGAGTGCGACGAGGACTGGGCCACGCTGCGTCAGCAGGTGGCGGATGGAACCTTGTCGGGCAATCCGGCGACCTGGAGCCCCGCGGTCCTCGAGCAAGTCCGCTGACGGGGGGCCGGAGCGGGGCGAAGAATCTCCTTCTGGGGCGAAGCGGACCACGGTGATCTCGTCCGACCGGGCCGAGAGGCCCCCTCCACTCTCGAGACGCCCGCGCCGAACCGGGCACGAAACGTGCTTGAATGAGGCCGGGGGAGAACAGGGAGCCGGCTCATGGCCTACACCCACGCCGACCGCCTGACGGCGCTGGACACTTCGTTTCTCGAGCTCGAGACCCCCGACGTCCACATGCACGTGGGCTCGGTGGGAATCTTCGAGCCGGGGCCGCTGGCCCGGGAGGGCGGGGGCCTGCACTTCGACCACATCCTCGAGGTGGCCGAGGCGAGCCTGCGCCGCGCCCCTCGCTTCCGCCAGAAGCTCGCTCGCGTGCCTCTCTCCGGCCATCCGGTCTGGATCGACGACGACCGCTTCAACCTGCTCTACCACATCCGGCACACCAGCCTGCCGGTGCCGGGAGACGAGCGCCGGCTCAAGCGCCTGGTCGGGCGCATCATGTCGCAGAAGCTCGACCGCTCGAAGCCCATGTGGGAGCTGTGGTTCGTCGAAGGACTCGAGGAAGGCCGCTTCGCGGTGATCTCGAAGATCCATCACTGCCTGATCGACGGAATCTCCGGCGTCGACCTGCTGTCGGCCTTCATGGGGCCCGATCCCGAGCACCGACCCGCGTCCGGCGACGGGCGCTGGACCCCGCGCCCGGCGCCGAGCCCGCTGGCTCTCCTGGGCGAAGAGGTGTCGCGCAGGGCGAGCCTTCCCTGGCGACTCGCGCAGCAGGCCTCGGCCGTGATGCGCAAGCCACGGGCGAGCGCCGACGCTGCCGCCCACGCGGCCTCGGGCTTCGCCGAGGCTGTCGGCGGATCGCTCGTGCCGGCCTCGGAGACTCCGTTCAATGTCCCGATCGGTCCGCACCGTCGTTTCGACTGGACCCGCTTCGACATGGGAATCGTGCGCGAGGTGAAGGAGAAGATCGGAGGCAAGCTCAACGACGTAGTGCTCTCGTGTGTCGCCGGTGCCGTACGAACCCGCTTGGCCTCAGCGGGCACGCCGCTCGACGAGATCGATTTCCGTGTCTTCATCCCGGTGAGCACGCGCACCGCCGAGCAGCGAGGAAAGCTCGGCAACCGTGTGTCGTTGCTGGTTGCGCCGCTGCCCGTCGGCGAGGAGGACCCGCGCCGCCGCGTCGAGCGCGTGGTGGAGGAGACGCAGAAGCTCAAGACCTCGGGGCAGGTCCGGGGAGCGGAGGCGTTCGAGGAGATCAGCGACTGGACCTCGACGACGCTGCTCACGTCGCTGAGCCGGTTGGCTGCCTCGCGGCGCGCGTTCAATCTGGTTGTGACCAGCGTGCCGGGGCCACCGATGCCGATCTACCTGGCGGGCGCGAAGATGCTGACCTCCTATCCGCTGGTCCCGCTCTTCGAGAACCAGGCCCTGGGCGTCGCCCTCTTCAGCTACGATGGCGGTCTCCACTGGGGCTTCAATGCGGACTGGGACGCGCTGCCGGACCTGCACGAGTTCGTCGGCGCGATCGAGCAGGAATTCGAGAAGCTGCGGAAGCTCTGAGGGGGAGCCATGAGCGAGGCGAACTTCGAACGCCTGACCCAGATGGACAACTCGTTCCTGATCTTCGAGAGCGAGCGATCGGCGATGCACGTCGCCTCGACCCAGATCCACGAGGCGGCGCCGCTGCGCAACTCCGACGGCTCGCTCCAGATCGAGCGGATCCAGGAGTACGTGCTCTCCCGTCTCCACCGCATCCCTCGCTATCGCCAGAAGCTGGCGAGGACGCCGATCGAGGGGCGCCCGGTCTGGGTCGACGATCCCAACTTCAACATCGTCTACCACGTGCGCCACTCGCGGCTCCCGCGCCCGGGATGCGAGCGACAGCTGAAGCGTATGGTCGGGCGAATCTTCTCTCAGCTCCTCGACCGGGAGAAGCCGCTCTGGGAGCTCTGGGTGATCGAGGGGCTCGAGGACGACCGTGTCGCCGTCTGCTCCAAGGTTCACCACTGCATGGTGGACGGCGTGTCCGGCTCGGAGCTGATCTCGACGCTGCTGACCCCGACGCCCACCGAGAAGGTGGAGCCCCCCGGCGTCTGGCGTCCGCGCTCAGCTCCCAGTCCGGTGCGGATGGGAGTGGACGAGATCGTCCGCGCCGCGCGCCTTCCGTTCAGCGCAGGATCGGCCCTGGCCCGGGTGGCATTCGATCGCGACGGGGCCAGACACGACTTCGTCGAGCGCGCGCGGGCAGCCCGCCGGATGATGACGGACGCGAGCGGCATGACCCCGGTAGCCTTCAATCAGCCCATCGGCCCCTATCGACGCATCGACTGGCTCCCGATCGCGATGGAGCGCATCAAGGCCGTGCGTCGCGCCGCCGGCGGCACGGTCAACGACATGGTGCTCGCGACGGCGGCCGGCGCCTTCGGGCACTACCTGCGAAGGAGCCGTGGCGTCGACCTGGAGCAGATCCGGTTCAAGGCGCTGGCGCCCGTCAGCACCCGCAGCAAGCAGGAGCAGGCCTCGCCGGGAAATCGCGTCTCTGCCTGGGTGGTGGAGCTGCCGTTGGCGGAGACCGACCCGCTCAGGCGGCTCCGGATGATCAGCGCCCAGACCGAGGAGTTCAAGGCCTCGAAGCGGGCGCTGGGCGCCGAAGCACTCTCGGGCCTGACGGAGTGGACTGGCTCGGGGCTGCTCTCGCTGAGCTCCCGCGTGATGAACTACGGCACGCCCTTCAACACGGTCATCACCAACGTTCCCGGCCCGCGGACTCCGCTCTACCTGTTGGAATCGCGGCTGCTGGAGATTCACCCTCACGTGCCGATCCTCGGGCAGCTGGGTGTCGGCATCGCGCTCTTCAGCTACGACGGGACGCTCTCCTGGGGCTTCACCGCGGACTGGGACCTCGTGCCCGACCTGCACGATCTCGCCGAGGCCGTCGCCGAGTCGTTCTCCGCCCTGGAGCAGGCGGCGGGCGTCTACGCGGCCTCGGCGCCGCCGGGCAGCCCGCGCAGCGCCAGCGCCGCAAGCACGTAGATTCCCACCGCCAGGGCGAGCACGAGATCGAAGCCCCAGGCCATGGACAGCATGGTGGTGAGGACCGAGCTCAGCACCGAGAAGAAGCCGTTCACGGCCCAGGCCCAGGCAATGTAGACATCCGCACGCTGGGTGAGCGCCGCGACGGCGGAGAGTCCGAGCGGCATGAAGGTCCCCAGGCACAGGCCGAGGGGGGCGATGAAGAGGATGGAGACGACCACCCGCACGGGGAGCGGCGCGCCCACCAGCAGGTCGACGATCTGCGGCAGTGCGAAGACCTGCCCGGCGGCGATGGCCGCGAGCGCCCCGACGAGCAGCCACACGTTCCGGTCGCGGCGCGCCGTGAGCCGCTCGGCCATCAGGCTGCCGCCCGCGGAGAAGAGCAGCAGGGACAGGAGCGTGACGATCAGCGAGTAGGTGGGGTAGCCCAGGAAGAGCGTCAGCTTCTGGATCAGCACGATCTCGAAGAAGAGGAAGCCGAGGCCGAGGCAGCCGAAATACAACACGGTGCGTCCCTTGCCGGGCAGCTCTCGCCAGGTATCCCGGATTGCGACGAAGGGAAGCAGCAGGAGGACGACGGCGAAGACGGCGGAGAAACCCAGCATCGTGAGCAGCACCCGTTCTCCCACCGAGTCCTCGTGGTCGATCAGGCCGCCTTGGGTGTCGGTGCGCCGCGCGATGGCGTCGCGAAACCGGACGAAGTGCCAGAAGAACGGAGAGTCGTCGGTCACCGGCGAGACATCGTAAGGATGCTCCTCGAGCCAGGGGCCGAGGCGATCGTCGGGCAGCGAGATGACCCGGTTCACGGGGCCGTCGTCGAGCTTGCGCCCCCAGGCGTGGCGAGCCCGGGCGCCCTCGATCCGCCTCGTCGTGGTCATGAAGCGCTGTACCTCCGCCTCGCTGAAGGGCGTCTTCTTCAACAGGATGGTGGAGACGTCGATGAAGTCGGGGCTCGTAGCGACCAGGATGTGCTTCTCGAAATCCCGGATGCCCAGCTCGGCCAGCGCCTGGCGCGCCGTGGCTGCGTAACGGGCGGTGCGGTTGGGCTTGCGCTCGTAAAAGAACTCGCCGAACTGCATGCACACGATGCCGTCGTCCTCCAGGTGGGCGAAGGTCTCTCGCAGCATCTGGGTCGTGTAGAGGTAGCTCTCGGACAGGACGAAGGCGCCGGATGCGGCGGCATTCATGGTGGTGTAGCTGTCGGGCGCGACGAAGTAGATCAGGTCGTACTTTGCGTCGTCGGCGGCCAGGAAGGAGCGACCCTCGGCGTTCACCAGGGTGACCCGATCCCGCTCGGCCAGTCGCCCGGTGTAATCGGCGAAGTGGTCGCGGACGAGCGAGAGGGTGACGGGGTTCAGCTCCACACCCGTTACGTGCTCGGCCCCGAAATAGAGCGAGGCGAGGATCTCGTGGCCGCCGGCGGATCCGATCACGAGCACCCGCGGCTGCTTCTTCCCGACCTGGAAGGGATAGGTTCGGGGATCGCGGTCGAAGCGCCCGAGCTTGGAGAAGTCGCCGTCGAAGCGCTGGAGCGTCGAGCCGAGAGTGCCGTCGTGGGCGATCAGCAGCAGATGCTTCAGACGGGGTCGCTCGACCACGTCGACCCGGAAGACCGGGCTCCACTGGGAGAACCGGAGCACGCTCCGGCTGCCCTCCATCTTGGCCGGGCTCAGATCCTTGATCGGATCCGGTACGGGCCCCGGAATCGCGCCCGGAGCGAGGGCGAGGCCCACCAGCACGACGGCGACGCCAGCACCGGCGATGCGCCAGCGCGGCGCCGCGGACTGAACCACGGCGGCGAGGGCCAGCGCAGCGCCGCCGGGAAGACCGTCGCCGGCGGCGAGAACAGGTTCATCAGCGGCACGGCCAGACCGCAAGCGAGCGCCGCGCCGGCCAGGTCGGCCGCATAGAGCCGGTTTACCGCTTCGGGCATCGAGCCGAGGATCCGGGCCAGCGCGATTCCGACGACGCCGAAGGTGGCGAAGAGCGCCGCGCACAGCGCGGCGAAGCGCAACGGACCCAGCGCCGTCTCGAAGATCTGGAAGATCTCCAGCTCGAGCGACGCGATCACCTGGTAGCTGGCCGCCACCGCCACGGCGCCGATCACCCCACAGGCAGGTACGAGCTTGTCCAGGGGAACGTCACGTAGTCGCCGCGAAACGGTGACCAGAACACCACCCGCTCCGAGGCCGAGCAGCGCAAAGCCGATCACCAGGTAGGTGAAGTAGTAGTAGAACTTGAACGCGACGATGCGCGTGTAGGCAATCTCGAGCAGAAGCGCCGCGAACGCGATCAGGAAGATCTGGAGGTACAGACGCCGGCGATCCGTGTCAGGCATTCGAGTCCGTCGCGTCGCTTCCAGGAGCGGCTTCCAACTAGTTGCCGAAGTCCCAGGACCCGCCGGAGTGGTGGTGCTTGAGGACGTTCTTGGCGATCAGGATCTTGTGGACTTCATCCGGTCCGTCGGCGAGCCGCAGGGTGCGAGCTCCCTGGTACATCGCGGCCAGCGGGAGGTCACCGGACACGCCCGCCGCGCCCCAGACCTGGATCGCGCGGTCGACGACGCGGTGGTAGGCCTGGGGCACGAAGATCTTGATGGCGGAGATGTCGGTGCGCGCGTCTCCGCCGCTGTCCATCCTCTCGGCGCAGGCGATCGTCATCAGACGCGCGGCCTGGATGTCGATGTAGGAGTCGGCGATGAAGCCCTGGACGAATTGCTTGGTCTCGAGCTTTCCGCCGTGCACCTCCCGTGAGGAGGCGCGCTCGACCATCAGGTCGAAAGCCCGCCACATCTGCCCGACCGAGTTCATGCAGTGGTACACGCGCCCCGCGCCGAGGCGGTCCTGGGCCGCGCGGTGGCCGGAGCCGGTCTGGCCGAGCTGGTTCGCGACCGGAACGCGCACGTCTTCGTAGAGGATCTCCACGTGGTCGCCCGAACGCCCCCATACCTCGATACCGCGCACGATGTTCACGCCCGGTGTGTCGGTGGGCACGATGATCTGGGTCATCTTGCCGTTGCGGTCCTCCGGGCCTTCCGGATCGTCGGTGCGACACATCACGATCAGGAAGTCGGCTCGCTTGCCGTTCGACGTGAACCACTTGTGGCCGTTGATCACCCACTCGTCGCCGTCGCGCACGGCGCGCGTCTGGATCGCGCGCGGGTTCGAGCCGGCGACGTCGGGCTCGGTCATCGCGAAGCAGGACTGCATGCTTCCCGCGACGAGCGGCTCGAGCCACTTCTTCTTCTGCTCCGGGGTCCCGTACTTGACGAGGATCTTCTGGTTGCCGGCATTGGGCGCCAGCACCCCGAAGATCGGGCTCGAGAACGGACTCCAGGCCAGGATCTCGTTCATGTAGGCGTGCTTGAGGAAGCCGATCCCCATGCCGCCGTACTCCTCGGGAAGATGCGGCGCCCAGAGGCCCTTCTCCTTCACCATGTTGATGAGCCGGGCCCACTCCTCCACCCCCCGCTTGTCGCGCTGTCGCAGGAAGTGCTCGTTGGGGATGATCTCCTTCGCGACGATCTCCGCCGTCATCAGGCGGATCTGGTTGGTCTCGTCGTCGAGGCTGGGGATGGGAGAAATCTGCATGGAAACCACTCCTGGGGAATCACACGGCTAGCCGCCGAAGAGCCCACCGTTGACGTGGATGACACTGCCGTTCACGTAGCTCGCGCGGGTGGCGAGCCAGGCCACGGCGTCG
>PVMS01153712.1_pt1 | contig 18492 bp, 15 predicted proteins | sample 1853461 | NCBI WGS metagenome assembly PVMS01 (sample SAMN08582032, study PRJNA380276) | Marine sediment metagenome, whole genome shotgun sequencing project. | isolation source: ocean sediment barecode stripped | collected 2017 | reverse complement strand
TCAACGCGAAAGCGATGAGGGTTGCCCCGATGACTCCATTGCGGCGAATTTTCCGCATGGGTCTTCTCCTTCTCTTCGATTGGAGCGGCAACCTAGCAGTGCCGCGGACCGAGATTGACCATCATGCGGCGACGGGTTCCACCTCCTCGGTGGTGTCGCGGAGGGTGACGGGAACGATCCTGCGCTCGACCCAGCCGAGGACGACCTCGGTGATCAAGGCGAGGCCCGCGACCAAGACTGCGCCGGCGAACACCTCAACGCTGTCCTGTGTGGAGAAGCCGTCGATGATGTACCTGCCGAGACCTCCCCAGGCGACGAGTGCGCCCAGCGTGGCGGTCGCGATCACCTGGACTGCCGCCACCCGGATCGCAGCCAGGATGACGGGCGATGCCATGGGAAGTTCGACATCGGTGACGATCCGACGTTCGGTGAGACCCATGCCGCGGGCCGCCTCGACGAGCGCCGGGTCGACACCGGCGACACCGGTGTAGGCGTTGGTGAACATCGGAGGGATGGCCAGGAAGAGCAGAGCGAGGAACGTCGGCCAGAACCCGAGGCCGAGGCCCAGCCTGATGCTGATGGGGAGGAACAGGGCGATGATGGCGAACGACGGGATCGCCCGACCGATGTTGACGGCTGCTACCGCCAGCGTTCCTCCGGTCTTGCGGTGGCCGAGCCAGACGGCGGCCGGGATGGCTACCGCGGCCGCCACGGAGGTGGCGGCCACCGTGATCTGGATGTGCTCCCACGTCCGGTTCGGGATGCCGTTGACGCCGGTCCAGTTCGCGGGGTCGGTGAACCACGCGACGACCTCGCCGAGGAACTCGATCATGTCGACGCCTTTCGTCGCGACCACGGTGTTGCCACCTTCTCCAGGCCGACGAGAGCGAGATCCACCACCACGGCGAGAACGACCGACAGCACCGTGCCGACCACGATCTGGGTCGTGCCGACCGGTGAGTAGAACAGATTGAGGCCGCGGAGGATGAAGAACCCGAGGCCGCCCAGGCCGATGAGGGCGGTGACGGTGACGAGGCCGATCGTGGTCACCGCCGCGATCCGGATCCCGGCGATGATCACGGGGAGAGCCAGCGGAACCTCGATGCTGGTGAACAGACGCCTGCGGGTGTAGCCCATTCCCCGCGCCGCCTCGATGACGGATGGGGAGACGCCGTTGATCCCTGCGACGATGTTCCTGATGAGGATCAACAGCGTGTACGACACGAGTCCGATCTCGGCGGTGAGTACCGACAGTCCGGTGATCGGCACGAGGAAGGCGAAGAGGGCGAGCGAGGGGATCGTGTACAGGATCCCGGTCGCCCACGTGATCGGTGAGTACGTGCGGCGGTATCGCAGCGCGATGAGGGAGAGGACGATGCTGATGGCCAGTCCCACGGTCACCGCGATGACGGTCAGCATGATGTGCTCGGCCGTTTGGTCCCAGATGTCATCGAGGTGGTCGACGACCCACCCCCAACGGAAGAACGACTCGTCGGCTTGCGCGAGGATCATTGCACGATCTCCCGGCTGATCTCGTCCATGGAAACCATGCCGAGGAACCGGTCACCGTCGAAGACCGCGGCGACTTCGGTGTGCGACGACACGACCGCATCGAGTGCCTCCTTGAGAGTGGAGTCGGGACTGAGCCGCACCTGGAAGGGTTTGACCAGATCGGGATCGATGCCCGTCGCGCCGATATCGTCTTCATCGACCCAGCCGTCGAGTCGCTCGCCTTCACCGACGCCGACCCAGTGAACGTCGAATCGCGACATCATCTCCCGTACCTCGGTGGGGCTCGCCGTCGGGAGCACCACGGGTCCGCGCTCCAGCGCGATCTTCGAGATCGGGACCAGCGAAAGCCGTTTGATCCCGCGGTCGGTGCCGAGGAAGTCGGCGACGAAGCGGTTCGCCGGGTTGCGGAGGATCTCGCCGGGAGGGCCGTACTGCTCGAGGATCCCGCCGATGTTGAAGATCGCCACACGGTCGCCGACCTTGATGGCCTCGTCGATGTCGTGGGTGACGAACGCGATGGTCTTGTTGAGCCGGGCCTGGAGGTCGAGGAGCTCGTCCTGGAGACGGGCGCGCACGATCGGGTCGACGGCCCCGAACGGTTCGTCCATCAACAGCACCGGGGGATCGGCGGCGAGGGCGCGGGCCACTCCGACGCGCTGACGCTGACCGCCGGAAAGCTCGGACGGGTATCGGTCGAGCATGTCGGAAGACAGGTCGACGAGATCGGCGAGTTCGTCGACCCGCGTCCGGATACGAGCGCGATCCCAGCCGAGCAGTTTCGGGACGGTCGCGATGTTGTCGCCGATCGTCTTGTGCGGGAACAGGCCGATCTGCTGGATGACGTACCCGATGTGGCGGCGCAGTTCATGGGCAGGGAGTCCGGTCACGTCGTGACCGTCGACCTCGATCGTTCCCGACGTCGGCTCGATCAACCGGTTGATCATCTTGAGTGTCGTGGTCTTGCCGCAACCGGATGGCCCCACGAGCACGGCGATCTCCCCCCGCCCGACGTCGAGGGTGAGATCGTCGACGGCAGGCGACGCAGTGCCGGGGTACACCTTGGTGACGTTGGTGAGTCGGATCATGCGAAAATGCGGTTCGAACCGGTCATCGCCGTGAGCATATTGTTGCTGCGAACCCTGGGCTCCCAGCGACGCTGGGTGTCGCTGCCAGCCCAAAGTTCGGGAGATCGCACGCCGGTCCGTTCGAGGTTCAGGGGCGGGTTTCGTCGATGAGCGCCGCAACGGCCTCGTCCACCGTGAGGACGGTGGTCACGAGTCCCCCGTCGGTGGTGAGCTCTTCAGCGAGCCGAGGAACGATCCTCGCCCAGCGTTCTCCCACGGTGATCACCGGTTTCGGCACATCGTCGGTGAAACGGGCCACGAACGCGAGGTTCCACGCGACGAGCAGTTCGGTAGCGGTGCCGAGAGACCCCGGCAGTGCGATGGATCCAATGCTGCGGTCCACCATCTCCTCGATACGCTGCAGCAGTGTCGAGGCCTCGCTCTCCTCGGTCAGGTGGGCGTTTCCACCGGGTCGATCGGGGAACACGTTGGGCGCGGTGACTCCGATCACCGTGCCACCTGCTGCGGCGGCTCCTCGGGACACGGCCTCCATCAGCCCGGCGTAGCCTCCCGTGGCCACCGCGAATCCCGCTTCGACGAGCAGGTTGCCGCAGCGCACACCGGCTCTGTAGTCGGTGCTCCCCGGCGGCGCGCCGGAACTCCCGAAAACGGCCACGGTATCCATGGCCGGGGAGGGTAACGGGTCTGTACCCTTCGTCGAATGGAACCCCCCGTTGCACCTCGGAGACCCCACGAGCGGCGGATCCACGGTGACGTCACCGTGGATCACTACTTCTGGATGCGTGATCGCGATGATCCTGCCGTCCGTGAGTATCTCGACGAGGAGAACGCGTACACGACCGCGATGACCGCGCCCCTGGCGGACCTCCGTGAGTCGATCTTCGACGAGATCAGGGCCAGGACGCTCGAGACCGATCTGGCCGTCGCCGCCCGGCGGGGGGACTACTGGTACTCGACCAGGACCGAGGAGGGAAAGCCCTATCGGATCTGGGTCCGGATGGAGGGGGGTCCCGAAGGCCGGGAGGCCGTTCTTCTCGATGAGAACGCGGAGGCGGAGCGATACGAGTACTTCCGTCTCTCGATGCTCGAGGTCAGCCCCGATGACCGGGTTGTCGCTTTCGGAGTGGACACTGATGGTTCCGAGCGATACCGCATCCGTTTCCGGATCGCCGGTGAGGCGAACGACCTTCCCGACGAGATCCCGCTGTCGTACTACGGAGCCGCGTGGGCATCGGATTCAGAGCACCTCTTCTACACGGTGCCGGACGACGCGATGCGACCGTGGCAGGTCTGGCGCCATCGCCTGGGGACTGGGGCGAGCGATGACGTTCTCGTGTTCCCGGAGGATGACGAGCGGTACTTCCTCGACGTCCGACGTTCCCGCAGCGACGGGTTCGTGTTCATCGATGCCGCTTCGGCCGTCACGAGCGATGTTCGATTCATCCCCGCCGACGATCCGACGGTCGATCCGATCCCGGTCCTGCCGAGGATCGAAGGGGTGGAGTACTCGGTCGATCATCGTGATGAGGACTTCTGGGTGGTCACCAACGATGGCGCTCGGGACGGCCGCCTGTTACGGATGCCGGTCTCAGGTGGACCGGGGCGCGAGGTCGTCGGCCACGAGGAAGGCGTGAAACTGTCGCGTCCCGATTGTTTCGCCGGACACGTCGTGGTGTGGGGAAGGAGAGAAGGCCTTCCTGCAGCACTGGTCGTCCCCGGCGACGGCGGCGATCCCCACTACCTCGAGATGGAAGAGGACGTTCATGAGTTGGGTCCCGATGCGAACTTCGAATTCGATACGGAACTGTTGCGGTACCGGTACGAGTCTCTCGTGACACCTCCATCCGTCATCGACCATGATCTGGGAACGGGCGAGCGGACCCTGCTCAAGCAGACACCGGTCCTGGGCGGTTACGACCCGCGCCACTACATCTCCGAACGTGTCTGGGCCATTGCTTCCGGCGGCGCCATGATCCCCATCAGTGTCGTCCGGCACCGCGACACGCCGGTGGACGGTTCTTCCCCACTGGTCGTCTACGCGTATGGGGCGTACGAGATCTCGGTCTGGGCGCGGTTTTCCATTCCACGATTGAGCTTGCTCGACCGCGGTGTCATCTACGCACTGGTTCATGTCCGCGGCGGCGGCGAGATGGGGAAGCGGTGGTACGAATCCGGAAAGCTCGCCGACAAATCGAAGACGTTCAGTGATCTGGTGGACGGCACCGAACACCTCATTGCGCTGGGGTACGGGGATCCGAGTCGGGTCGCGGCTCGCGGGGCGAGCGCGGGCGGCCTGACGATGGGCGCAACGGTGAATCTGCGTCCGGACTTGTTCCGCGCGGTCGTCGCCGAGGTCCCGTTCGTCGACGTGGTGAACACCATGCTGGATGAGACGTTGCCGCTCACCGTGATCGAGTGGGAGGAGTGGGGCAACCCGAACGTCGCGGAGGAGTTCGCCTGGCTCCGCGCCTATTCTCCGTACGAGAACCTTCGCGACGCCGACTACCCCGCCTTGCTCGTCACGGCCGGGCTCAATGATCCCCGGGTGCAGTACTGGGAGCCGGCCAAGTGGGTCGCGAAGATGCGCTCTCTGACGACGGATTCCTCGCCCATTCTGTTGAAGACGGAGATGGGTGCAGGACACTTCGCCCGATCCGGTCGATACGACTCGTGGAGGGACGAAGCGTTCGTGCTCGCCTTCGTTCTCGACCAGTTGGGTGCCGAGGAGAGCGTCTGAACCCGGCGAACTCTGGGCTGTGAGTGACGCTCTACAGCACTGCGAGCCCCGGGTTCGTAACGACAATCGTCAGCCTTTGCGGTCGGCGCGGCCGTATTCGTCGAGGTAGCGGCGGATGTCGTCTTCGCCGACGTAGCTGCCCACGTCCACTTCGATGACCACGAGGGTTTCGTCCTTCGACGGGTTCTCGAGGCGGTGGACCTCGCCCGCCGGGATGAGAACCGAATCCTTCTCCGGGATGAGGCGAGTGATTTCTCCGATGCGGACCCGGGCGACCCCGCTCACGACGATCCAGTACTCGGAGCGGTGTTCGTGCGTCTGGAGCGAGGTCTTCCCGCCCGGTTCGATCTCGAGACGAAGCACCCGATAGCCGGGGCCGTTTCCGAGCGTCACGAACCCGCCCCACGGGCGCTCCTCGTTCCCGCTGGTGTCGGCTTCCCTCCGCCGTTTCTCTTTGAGCTCTTCGACGATCTGCTTGACGTCTTCGGACCGGTCGCGGCGAACGACGAGGGTGGCGTCGGGTGTGTCCACGATGACGGTGTCCTCGAGACCGATCGCCGCGATGAGGCGACCACTGCTTCGCACATAGCTGCCGGTAACGTCGAGGAGCATCACGTCACCATCGACCACGTTGTCGTGATCGTCGCGGGCGCCGATCTCCCACAGGGCGTTCCACGAACCGACGTCGCTCCACCCGGCGGAGATCGGCACGACCGCCGCCCGGTCGGTGCGTTCCATCACGGCGTAGTCGATCGAAATCGAGGGCGAGTCGGCGAAGCTCTCCGCATCGAGGCTGATGATGTTCTCGTCGCGGGAGGCATAGTCGAGGGCGGCGCGAGCCGCCCCCGAGACCTTCGCCTCGAAGCGTTCCAGTTCGGCGAGGTATCGCGACGCCCGGAAGAGGAACATCCCGCTGTTCCACAGATACCTGCCGCTCGCGACGTACTCCTCGGCGGTCGCGGTGTCCGGCTTCTCCCGGAACTCGTCCACCTCCCACGCCCCGCCGGCGAGCGGGTCCCCGGAACGGATGTAGCCGTAGCCGGTCGCCGGGCCCGTCGGCGTGATCCCGAAGGTCACGAGGTAGCCGTCGGTTGCCAGCGACGCTGCCGTGCCAACCGCTGCCGAGAAGGCCTCGAGGTCCTCGATCACGTGGTCGGCGGGGAGCACCAGCAACAGCGGGTCGTCACCCGATCGACGCACCTCCATGGCGGCGACTGCCACCGCGGGCGCGGTATTGCGTCCGATCGGTTCGAGGATGACGGGCGCCTCGCTCCACCCGGCCGCGTGCAGTTCTCGGCCGATACTGTTCCGTTGCTTGCGATTCCCGACGATCAGGGGCGCGGTGCTGCCGGGGATCGCCCCGGCGCGCTCGATGGTGGTCAGGAGCATGGTTCGCTCATCGACCAGGGGCAGGAGTTGTTTGGGTTGACGAGTTCGCGACGCCGGCCAGAGGCGACTGCCGGCTCCGCCGGACAGGATGACGGGGGTGATGGTCTCGCTGGTCTTCATGGCTGCGGGTGAATGTATCGGGTCGCGTGCGGGGAGCAAATCCGCGGTAGCCTCGCGGCCGGAGGTGACGTGACCCGATGAACGAGTTCGAGAGCGTGAGAGAACGATTCCCGGCGTTGTATCGCGAGGTTGATGGCCGCACCGTTGCCTATCTCGACGGGCCGGGCGGCACCCAGGTTCCCCGGTCCGTCATCGACGCGATGGCGGGCTTTCTCGGTGCAGGTGCCAGCAATCTCCACGGCGAGTTCGCGGCGAGTCGGGCGAGCGACGCGGCGACGGCTGAAGCCAGGTCGGCGATCGCCGATCTCTTCAACGCGTCGGATCCCGCCGAGATCGCGTTCGGTCAGAACATGACCAGCATCACGCTGGCAGTGAGCCGCGCCATCGGCGCGACGCTGCGCCCCGGGGACAACGTGGTGGTGACCCGCCTCGACCACGACGCCAACGTGTGGCCGTGGGTGCTCGCGGCTCGTGACGCCGGATGCGAGGTTCGCCGGGTCGACTTCGATCCCGAATCCGGGTGTGTGCTCGACCTCGACGGCATGGGGGACGCGATCGACGATCGAACCCGCGTCGTGGCAGTCACGCACGCCTCGAACGCCGTTGGCTCGATCGTCGACGTTGCCGAGGTGACTCGCATCGCTCATCAGGCCGGGGCCCTCGTCTACGTCGATGCGGTCGCCTACGCACCTCACGGTCCCATCGACGTGCAGGAGATCGGGTGCGACTTCCTCGTGGCGTCCGCCTACAAGTTCTTCGGGCCACACACCGGATGCCTCTACGGGCGAACCGACGTGTTCGAGACGCTTCCGGTGTACAAGGTCCGTCCCGCCCCCGACGAGGCCCCGGATCGGTGGGAGACCGGGACCCAGAGTTTCGAAAGCCTCGCCGGGGTCACCGCCGCTGTGGACTACCTGGCGTCGCTGGGTGCGGGCGCGAGCCGACGCGATCGCCTCACCGACGCCATGACACGGATCGGCGAGCACGAGGCCATGCTCGCCCAGCGTTTCCTCGACGGCATCGCCGGTCTGCCGGGTATCCGTCTGTTCGGGACGAGCGAGGTGAAACGCCGCGCTCCGATCTTCGCGGTCGCGATCGACAACAGGCACCCCGATGAGGTCGCGGCGGAGCTCGGTGCCGAGGGCGTGTTCGTGTGGTCGGGCGACTACTACGCGGTCGAGGTCATGGAGCGCCTGGGACGATCGGAGTCCGGTCTCGTCCGCGTCGGTTTCGTCCACTACAACACGCGTGACGAGGTCGATAGGGTGCTCGCCGCGCTCGAAGGATCAACGATCGGTTGAGATGATCCGTTGTTCGCCGGTCGACTCATCGACCGGTTCGACGAGATGCGCGAGCTCTTCACGTGCCTCCCCCGTACCGAAGAACGTCAGGGTGTCGCCGGTCTCGATGAACGTGGTGCCGTGGGGGATGTGCACCATCGACCCGCGCCGGATCGACACCAGCGTTGCACCGGCCGGCCACGGTACGTTCTTGACCTGCTCGTCGGCGACCGGCGAGTTCCGCATGGGGCTGACGTCGAAAAAGGCGGCTCCCGGATCGGTGCGCAGCTTGACCCGCTCCCGGTACAGGTTCCGATCGGTGGCGGTGCCGAGGGCGTAGTGGTACGCCTTGACGACGGACTCACGCCGGAACATCCCGAGGAGCTTGCCGGGGTCGTCGTCGGCGACGACCGGGATCCGCCCGAGCCCGAGCGAGGCCATCCTGGCGAGAGCTTCCGAAACCGGTTGTTCCGGGGTGATCGTGATCGGCCTCGGGGACATGGCCTCGGCCACCGTGGTCTGGGACAACGGGCCCTCGACGGCTTCGACGTCGCTCAGGCTCACGACTCCGACGAGCCTGCCTTCGTCGGTCACCGGAACGCCATGATGGTGACCCCGTTCGAGCAGTTCGACGAGTTCGGCGACCGACATCGAAGGTGTAGCCGGCTCGTCCACGCCCGACATCACGTCGTCGACGAACACGGTGTCGAGCAGATCGATGTCCTCGTGTTGCGGGAGATGGATCCCCTGCTCGTCGAGCGACTGCGTGTATGCGTTCTTCGGGTGGATGCGATCGGCGAGCAGCGTCGCGAGGCTGGCTGCGAGCATCAGGGGGAGCACCAGGGCGTAGTCGCCGGTGATCTCGAAGACGAGGATGATCGAGGTGAGCGGGGCACGGGCGACCACGGCGAGGGTGGCCGCCATGCCAACGACGGCGAAGGCACCGACGTTGATCTCGGAGAAGGTCCAGAGCGGGGTCACCAGGATGGCGAACCCGGCCCCCACGGCGCCGCCGATCACCATCGAGGGCATGAACGAGCCGACGCTGCCTCCGCTGGCATGGGTCAACGCCGAGCTGATCGCTTTGATCAGGGCGAAGCCGAAGAGGCCCCACCACACGAAATCCCCGGGTCCATCGAGGCGGAGCAGGTCTCCGAGGAACGCCTGGCCGGTTCCCAGGGACTCGGGAACGAACACCCCGATCAGACCGACGACCAATCCCGCGAGCAGCGGCCGCAGGGCACGGAGCCTGTGTCGGGGATGCACCGACTCGGTGACGGCGAGCGCCTTCAAGAAGAAGTAACCGAATGCGACCGTGACCAGGGCCAACAAGGTGTAGAGAATGAGCTGGCGCGGGTCGGAGAGTTGGTGAGCGGGACCGCTCAGGAACCGCTCTTCACCGACGATGACCTGAGCCGTGACGGCGGCCGTGACGGAGACGATGACCACAGCGTTGAGGTGGCGGATCGCGAAGGATCCAAGGATGACTTCCATAGCGAACAACATGCCGGCGATCGGGGCGTTGAAACTCGCGCCGATGCCGGCACCCGCGCCCGCCGCCACCAGGCTCCGTATCTGGTCCATGCCGAACCTCGTGTAGCGGGCGAAGGACGATCCGATCGCTCCGCCGATCAGAACGATCGGGCCCTCACGACCTCCGGAACCGCCCATGCCGATCGTCACCGCGGTGGCCGCGATCTTCGTCGGCACGAGTTTGGTCGAGAGATAGCCGCCCTCCAGACCCAGTCCGATCATCGTTTCGGTGACTCCACCGCCCGCCACTCCCGGTCCGTAACGCCGGTCGAGGGCCCACGATGTGAACATCCCGATCGGCACCGCGAATACGAAGATCCAGCCTCCGGTGATCCCCAGGGTGTCGCGGGACCAGCGGACACCGTCTTGCACCAGGCCGATTCCAAGAACGAGAGCCGCCGCTCCCAGGCCGACGAGGATCCCGAGGGTCACCGCCGCGATGAGGAACGCGGTGGTTCCGCGAGAAGCGAACATGCGCCTGACCCGACTCCGAAACCGACTCATCATGCGGGGTGGTTCTTTCTCACCCGGAAACGGTAACCGAAGGGAGGGGAACCGACGTCGCGAGGGGGGTCGACTGCGGCCGGACGCTGATCAGAATCCGGCCAAAGGACCCTTCGGGGCATTCCGGAGCAGCGATATGCTGTTGGTGATCAGCATCCGGCCGCCCGAAAGACGGGCGGCTTCGTCAGGAGGATCCGATGAACTTCCGCGCTCTGGTCGACCACGAGACCGGTGGGTCGTACCTGCCCGTTTCGAAGCGAGGAGACGCCATCCTCCACGACCCGTTCCTCAACAAAGGTGAGGCCTTCACGCGAGACGAGAGAAGAGCTTTCGGGCTCCGTGGCCTTTTGCCCGACCACGTGGCGAGCATCGAAGAGCAACTCCGCAGGGTGCGGGTTCAGTTCGACCTCAAGAACACCGAATTGGGCAAGAACATCTACCTGAACGGACTGATGGATCGGAACGAGACCCTCTTCTACCGCTTCATCATGGAGAACCTCGAAGAAACCGTCCCGGTCATCTACACGCCCACGGTCGCTTCGGCATGTAGCCACTGGAGCAGGATCTATCGAACGGCCCACGGGATCTACATCACACCCCGGGATCGGGGGCGGGTCGCAGAGGTGCTGTTGGCGAGACCGGTCGAGCAACCCCCGGTGATCGTCGTCACGGACAACGAGCGGATCCTCGGGATCGGAGACCAGGGCGCGGGCGGGATGGGGATCCCGATCGGAAAGCTCGCGTTGTACACCGCTGCCGCGGGAATCCACCCCGCACGGTGCATCCCGGTTTCCATCGATGTTGGGACGAACAATGCCGAACTACTGGAAGATCCCCTGTACATCGGCTATCGGGAATCCCGGCTTCGGGGTGACGAGTACTCCGATCTCATCGACGAGTTCGTCCAGGCGGTGAAGGAGGTGTTCCCGGGTGCTCTCCTGCAGTGGGAGGACTTCGCCAACCTCAACAGCTTCCACAACCTCGATACCTACCGCAAGGCGTTGCCCTCGTTCAACGACGATATCCAGGGGACCGCAGCCATGGTCGTTGGTGGCCTCATCGCCGCAACCCGGCGCATCGGAGGGAAGCTCACCGAGCACCGTGTTGTGATCGCCGGATCGGGTTCGGCCGGCTTCGGGATCCGCGAGCAGATCGCGCATGCGATGGAGGCGGACGGACTCGACCTCGATGAGGCGCGAAATCAGATCCTCGTACTCGACAGTCGAGGTCTCGTCGTCGACGACCGTCCCTATCTGACCGACGTGAAACGCAGGCTCGCCGTTTCCCGTGATGCGGTCGGTGACTGGGAGGACGTCGATGATCCTCCGTCGCTCCTCGATGTCGTGGGGAACTTCCAGCCCACGGTCCTCATCGGTGTCAGTGGGATCGCCGGTCTGTTCACCGAGGCCGTGGTGCGCGAAGTGGGGTCGCATACCGAACGCCCGATCGTGATGCCGCTTTCGAATCCGACGAGCCATGCAGAGGCGACCCCTGCCAACGTCCTCCGCTGGACCGAGGGCCGGGCGATCGTCGCCACCGGCAGCCCGTTCTCACCGGTCGAGTACGACGGTGTCGTCCATCGGATCGGCCAGGCGAACAACGTGTTCGTGTTCCCCGGCATGGGGCTCGGGGTGATCACGGTTCGGGCTCGGGAAGTGACGAATCGCATGTTCCTGGCGGCGGCGCACGCCCTCGCGGCTTTCACGACGCCGGAGCTTCTCGAAGCGGGGCAGATCTTCCCCGACATTTCAGACGTCCGAGCGGTTTCCCGATCCGTGGCGATCGCGGTCGCGTCGGAAGCGATCGCGGAAGACCTCGCGGAACCGGTCGACGATCTCGAAGCGGCGATCGATGCCGAGATGTGGGAACCGGCCTACATCCCGTTCAAGCCGGCCGGGGACTGATTCAGCCCTCTCGATCGACGCGATGCACCGGAGGGTTCGCCCCTTCGCTGATCGTGGTGTAGGCGTCGTCGCCCATGAAGGCGATGGACTCGCCTTGACGTTCGTCGGCGGACGGAGCCATGCACGGTTCGCCATCCAGGGCCTCAGCGATCGTCGCCGCGGCCGGCCGGTGCCACATCCACACCGTTTCGTAGCCCCGGAACGCGATCGTCGAACCGTCCCACGAGATGTCGGCGCCGGTCACTTCCGCGCCGAGCTCGAGCACCGTTACGAGCTCGAGAGCCTCGACCCTCGAGCCATCGGCGAGCCCGTTCCCCCGGAAGACCAAGGCTTCCCGGTCGTCTTTCGTGACCACGTAGAGGGACCCGTCGACGGGATCGACGAAAATCGCTTCGGCATTGTGTGATCCGTCCGGATATGCGAAGGGGATGGCGACCATCGACGACAGCACACGATCCGCCGTGGCGGGGTCGACTTCCGGGACGCGGAACACCGTGATCCGTCCATCGCGGATCGTGAAATTGTCGCCGATGTCGCCGAAGTAGAGATAGGTGCTCTCTCGGTCGGGACCGGGCCCGGCCGCCATGTCCTCCCAGTCGAATGCCGTGGCCCCCGGGATGGGGAAGCTCCCGAGGTCCTGACCTTCCGGCCCGACCGCGTATGCGGAGGGGCCGCCGCCTGAGTCATTGTGCACCCACACCACTCCCGGGCTGATCCGGGATGCGGCTGCGCCCGAAGCCTCCACGATCTCTTCCGACTCCACAACGCCGACGTTTCGAACCTCGCCGTAGAGGTCGCAGACCGCGACGCCTTCCGGAAGCGTGGTTGTGGAAGGGACGGCCTGCGTGGTCGACGGCTCGGTACTGGTGGTCGGCGTCTCGGCTTCGGTGGTCGTTGCCGGTTCATCGGTGGCAGGGGTGCTCGTGGGTGTCGTGGAGGTCGCGATCGTGGTGGTCGCGGCGGCAGCGACGGAGGGGTCCGCCGGATTGCCGGCGTTGAGCAACACCGCGGCGACCACCGCCACCCCGGCGATCGCGACCAGCAGAATCAGTGAACGGGCACCCATGGAGCGGAGGGTACGACCGTTCGCGATTCACCGGCGTCCCGGGAGAGCCGGGATCAGGCCGTTCCGACGAAAGCGAGAACGCGATCCCAGGCATCCGCCGAGGCTGCAGCGAACTCGTCGTACTTGCGGTCGAAGAAGGAGTGGGGCGCGTCCGGATAGACGATCATCTCGTTACCGACCCCGGCATCGGTGAGGGCATCGCGGAACCGGTCGATGGTCGCGACGGGGATGCTCGGGTCGGCTCCGCCCATCAGTCCCAGGATCGGGCAGTCGACGTCGTCGATGCGATCCATGAGCGACAGAGCACCAACGGGGAAGTTGGGACGGTCGGGATGGCCGTAGAAGCCGACCGCACCGCTGATGTCGAGGCCGTTCGCCGCCTGGTGCCAAGAATTGGAGCCACCGAAGCAGAAGCCCACGGTGAAAACCGGCCGATCGGGGTCGTCGGCCCGCAGGTACTCCACGGCGGCGGCAACGTCCGAACGGATCCCGGCGAACGTCGTCCGGGCAACGTGGTCCATGAAGTCGAATTCGTCGTCGCGTTTCCCGACACCTGCGGTTCTCCCGAAGTAGTCGATGGCGATGGCGTCGTAGCCGCGTTCGGCGAAACGGAGGGCGAGCTCTTCGTAGAAGCGGTACAGACCGCGCACGTCGGGGAGCACGGCGATGCCGGTATGGCCCCCGGCAGTCGCGGCGAACGCCGCGAATCGATTCCCGTCGGAGGCTTCGAGCACGAGGTCCGCGTGGTCGACCGACCCACCTGAGATCGGGGGTATGGGGGGTACCGAATCAGCGTCGAAACACACGGGGTCTCCATCGTCGCGTCCCTCCACGCTATCGGAAACGTCCCCACTTCGGGTGCTACAGGGTGAAAACGGCGATCGTTGGCTCGGTGAGGGATCCGATGTAGAGGCGGCCGTCGTGGCGGCGTGCGCTCGTCGTGATGGCGACCCGGCCGCCCTCGTCCTGGAGGTTGTGGGTCAGTGTGCCGTCCTCGTCGAACCCGAGAACGAAGCCGTGCCGTTCCGGTTTCGGTTTCCAGGATGCCGGAAGCCGGTTCGTCAACTTGCGCAGCATGGTGTGCGGCATCATCGCATCGACCATGGCTTGGCGCGGGGTAGCCAACGCGACCCAGAGCGTGCCGCCGTCGTAGGTGAGATTGTCGGGGAACCCCGGCAGGTTCGTCAGGAACGGCTCGATGGAGCCGGCCCGTTCCCCCGTGAGATGGAACCGCTTGACCGAGTACGAGCCGGTTTCAGCGACGTACAGGATGCTCTCGTCGGCGTTGAGTGCCACGCCGTTGGCGAACTGGAGATCGCTGTACAGCAGCCGGATCGTGTCGCCCGGGGTGACGGCGAACAGTCGCCCCGTTCCGCTGTGCTCGAGGAGATCGTCGACGTAGTCCTCGATGCCGTACCGACGCGAGGTCACGGTGAAATAGATGGTGTCGTCGCCCGCGATCGTGGCGTTGTTCGTGAACAGGAACCGTTCTCCACCGAACGAGTCGACGACCGCCGAAACGTTGCCTGCTGGGGTGACCCGCAGGAGCCCTCGGTGCGCATCGCACACGATCAGCGAACCATCCCCGGCGACTTCGATCCCAAGCGGCCTGCCGCCCGTGTTCGCGATGATCTGCGGAACTCCGCTGCTCCCGCGGAACCGGACGATCGAGCCGTCCTCGAGCCCCGCGTAGACGGTTCCATCGTCGGTCAGGGCGACGTCTTCCGGACCTGTTCCCCCGGTCTGCCAGAGCTCGGCCGACGCCAACGTGGAGTTCGCCTCGAAGACCCCCTCGAGCTTCGGAGCCTTCGGCGGCTTCCACGGTTGCGGGTCGAAATCCACCACCTGCGCGATGATAGCGGTGCGAGTCGTGAGTCGTGAGTCGCGAGTCGCGAGTCAGAAGCCAAGAGCCTTCAACTCCTGTTGTAGTAGGTGACGAGGATGTCGTAATACGTAATACGTAATACGTAATACGTCATACTCCGAGCGAAGCGAGGTCGAATGCATGAACCCGTGATGGTTGCGGTTGAGATCCCGCTGGTGGGCGATGAACGCCGCAAGAACTGGGCGAAGATCATCGTGAACGTCGATGATTCGCTGGCCACGGGGTGGGCGTTCGATGGGGACTTCATCGCGACCGGCGGTATCCAGGATGTGCCCGTCGGTGCGGTCGTCCTCGTCTATGGAGAAAAGGGGAGTCGGGCCGCTCCCGCGATCGAGGCTCGCGTCTACACCGTGAACAATGATGCCACGCTGAGCCTTCGGGCCACCGCCAGGGGACGGGCCTGGGCGCGGACTCTCCGTGACCCCGTTGAGGAACTCCTCGACGAACAAGGCGAAACGCCGGTGGAGAAGCTCGAGTGGCGGCCCGATCTCATGCGCTACTCGGATGCGGCCTTGCGCGAGGAATTGCAGAGACGCGGTCACGAGACCTGAGGAGCAACGCTGCGGCATCGGCCCGCCGGCTCCCCGCGGAGACACAGGATGACGGAGCGTCTACGATACGGTCGCGCGGGTCCGCGCTGAGGGGCTGGGGTCCGCCGAGGCCAGCACGGAGCGGGGCATGCAGGGAGTGATGACGAGAATCGGGTTGGCGCTGCTCGCGCTGTTGCTCGCGGCTGCTCTGGTGACCTCTCTTTCGAGTGCGGCAGGGGCCGAAGGTGCAGAGAACACGACCGCCGCATCATCCACGACGACGTCGCTTGCCGTCGACTCTGCCGCGAGCAACTCGGCTCCGGACAAGAGCCCGCTCATCGTCTACAGCCTCGAAGGCGTGACGTTCAGCGACGGCACGACCGTCAACGGACGTTTCACCTTCGACTCAACGATGGAGTGTGCTTCGACCTGCCCCGAGGCTTACGGCGACGTCCTGCTGACCACGTCGGACGGCTCCACCCTTCCCGGGGCCACGTACTTCGACAGTGGGCTCACCGCAGCCAGCGGTACGGCGGTGCTGGAAGTCGTTGCGGCGGACACCGGTTCCGAGATCATGCTCGCTTTCGCCGCCCCGCTCGGGTCCGCCCTGGTCGTCGATCTGGTGCCCGGGACCAGCTTCGAAAGTCACAACGGTGTGCAGCGTGACGTCGTTTCGGGGCAGATCGTGGTAGTGAGGCCGGCTCCACCGACGACGACCACCACCACCTCCACCTCTACCACGACCACCACCGTCGCCCCCCCGACTTCGACCACGTCGACGACCCGGCCGACTCCCGTCACAGCACCCACGACCACGATGGCGCCGCGGATCCTGGTTCTCCCATCGACAACCACGACGACGGTTGCCCCGCCGACGGCGGCGGCCACCCCGGCAACGACCTCGACGACCGTTGCTTCGCCGCCACCAGCACCACCACCGGCCGCGCGACCGTCGACGACGACCACGAGTACCACCACGCCCCCGCCGGACCCGGCTCGGCTCACCGTTCCCGACGTCACTCTCGTCACCCCTCAATACGACGACACGAACGGCGAGCAGAGCGGACCCCGCACCGAACCTCTCGTCAAGGTTCCCCGCCTCGAGGTCGTCAGGGAGATCACGTTCCCCATCGTCGGCCCCGTCGGTTACTACGCCGGCTTCGGCGCGTGCAGGGACGGTTGTCGCCGGGAGCACCACGGCATCGACCTCATGACCTACGGATGGAAGGGCCTCCCCGTGGTGGCGGCTCACGACGGCTTGGTCACCAAGATCAATCCCGATGTCGGCAACGGGGGCTGCGCCGTTCGTATCGACGGCGACGACGGATGGCAGACCCGGTATCTCCACATGAACAACGACGACCCAGCCACGGACAACGCTCGGGGTGGTTTCGAGCACTGCATCGTTCCCGGTCTCGCCGTGGGCGAGCGGGTCGAAGAGGGCCAGCTGATCGGGTGGGTCGGCGACAGTGGGAACGCCGAAGGCACCGCACCGCACGTCCATTTCGAGATTCGGACGCCGACCGGCTTGCCGATCGACCCCTACGATTCGCTCAAGGCATCAAAGAGGATCACGTTCCGGCGCATCGACGGACGGAACCCGATCGAACTCGCCGTTCGAGTCTCCGGACTTGCCTACCCCTTCGGTGCCGGCGTGGCGTACGTGACCGCAGCGGTGGACGTCGATCCGTGGTTCAGCAGTGGTGTGAGTAGTGGCCGCCTGGATGGTCCGCTCCTGGTCACCTCGGAGGGGAGCCTCAGCCTCGCGACGAGGGCAGAGATCGAACGGCTCGGCCCCGACCGGATCGTCATCGTCGGAGACCGAATCGATGATGGCGTCGTGAGCTCGCTGACCGAATTGGCGCCGGTGATCGAACGGGTGATGGTGCCGCTGCCGATGCCGGCTGTGTCCGGGGATGGCATCGAAAGAGCGGAGCCGAACATCGGTAATCGGATCGCACCGTTCTCGCTGGTGATCCTCGAAGGAACCGACGGAGGCGATCCAGAAGCGCTGGTCGAGACTCCGACCGAAACGGTCGCCGACGAAGATGCAGCCGCGCCCGCTCCGCTTGCCGCGGTTCCCGCGGGGCTCATCGCGGAGGATGCAGTTCAGCCCGTCACTCGCGAGCCCGTGGTTCAGGTACCCGACCCGGAGGCGGAGAAGGCCGCAGAGGCCGCGGCTGCCCGTTTGCTCGCACATGTCGAGTCGCTCATCGAATCGGTGCCGACGCTGATGCTTGGCGTCGAGCACCGCCCGACCGACGAAGAGACTCAAGCCATCGGTCGCTCGCCCTATGAGGTGCCGAAGAACGCGGTTCGCAGCGGACAGCTCTACCACGCGACCGAAGCCGGGTATGTGCACAAGCCGGCCTCGTATCCCGTCCAGGTCGGCTCTGTGCCCGAGCCGGCGAGCGAAACCAGATCCCTTCCGAACGGCGGCGTCATCGTTGTCTCGGATTCCGACGACCTCGCGGCCACCCTCGCCTTCCTGGATTCACTGGTCGACGCGCCGGTCATGCCGCTCTGGCGCTGAGGATCCCGCCGGCAGATCACCCCGCGAGGAACGTCGCGATCTTCTCTTGAGCTGCCTCCATGACCTGGATCTGGAGGCCGTTGAGCGCCCGGGCCAGCGCAAGTTCCTCGCCGATCAAGGGCATCGGATCGTCGGTGGGATTGCGCCGGGCGCGCCCCTTGCTCTCGAAGTGGTCACCCCGCATGTTGAGGGTCGTGCTGACTGTGGTCGTGGTTTCGTCTTCCTCGATGTGAACGTCGATGGTGATGTCCTTCTCCATGGCCTCTCCTTGGCTCGACCTGCCCCGATCGTGCCGCACCCGCCCCCCCGCCGATAGGGTCTTTCGGGTCGCGGGTCGAGCCAAGGAGAGGCCATGGAGAAGGACATCACCATCGACGTTCACATCGAGGAAGACGAAACCACGACCACAGTCAG
>PVMS01104575.1_pt1 | contig 18494 bp, 18 predicted proteins | sample 1853461 | NCBI WGS metagenome assembly PVMS01 (sample SAMN08582032, study PRJNA380276) | Marine sediment metagenome, whole genome shotgun sequencing project. | isolation source: ocean sediment barecode stripped | collected 2017 | reverse complement strand
CCCATACCAGCAATTGTAACTGCTGCTTCTGATCCGCCGGAAACCATTACATCGGCATAACCTAAGCGAATGTAATTTGCGGCATCGATCAACGCGTTGGATGATGATGCACAAGCCGAAACGGTTGCGAAATTAGGTCCTCGTAATCCATATTTAATAGAAATTTGAGCCTGTGCAATATCAGGAATCATTTTAGGAATAAAGAAAGGATTGAATCTCGGAGTTCCATCACCTTCAGAAAAGTTTAATACTTCGTTTTGAAAAGTTTCTAAGCCCCCGACTCCTGCTCCCCAAATTACACCAACTCTATTTTTATTAATTTTTTCTAAATCTAATTTAGAATCGTTAATGGCTTCATCAGTTGCTACCATGGCATACTGAGTGAATCTATCCATTTTACGAGCTTCTTTTCTATCAAGAAATTGCTTGACATCGAAGTCTTTTAATTCACATGCAAAACGAGTTTTGAACTTGGTAGCATCAAAATATGTTATTGGAGCCGCCCCGCTAACACCGTTAACAAGGCCATTCCAATATTGTTCGATAGTATTACCTATTGGCGTTAATGCACCAAGTCCAGTTACGACAACTCGTTTTAATCCCATATAAAATTACTTTTTTGCGTCTTCTATATAGCTGATTGCTTGACCAACAGTCCCAATATTTTCTGCTTGATCGTCTGGAATTTGAATATCAAATTCTTTTTCGAATTCCATGATTAATTCAACAGTATCAAGTGAGTCTGCTCCTAAATCATTAGTGAAGCTTGCTTCTGTTGTTACTTCATTTTCGTCAACGCCTAATTTATCTACGATAATGGCCTTTACTCTTGATGCAATGTCTGACATAATTTTTTAAGTTTTAGATTTAATTACTCGGCAAAAATAATAAACTTTATTTAAACCAAATTCATTTACTTCATAAAAGATGAAATCTGGGAAAGATTAATCAAATTTTTTTATATTTAATGAGTAAAAGTTAGTAATAATTTATTTTATTTGCGTAACGAGATAATTTAGTTGAATGAAACGTATTGTGATACTTGCTTCAGGTTCCGGAACGAATGCCGAAAATATTATAAAGTATTTTAAAGGCAGTAAATTAATAACTGTCACCCAAGTACTTTCCAACAAAAAGGATGCACAAGTATTGGAGAGAGCCAATCGGTTAAAAGTGAGTTATAGTAGCTTTAACAGAGATCAGTTAAACAACTCAGCAGATGTGTTGAATATTCTTAAAGCAAATGCTGATTATGTTATTCTAGCCGGATTTTTATGGAAAATCCCTTCAAGTATTATTGAAACTTTTCCGGATAGAATTATAAATATTCACCCGGCTTTATTACCAAAATATGGAGGGAAAGGTATGTATGGAATGCATGTACACAATGCGGTAATTGAGAATAAAGAGACCAAATCCGGAATAACTATCCACCTTGTAAACGAAAATTATGACGAAGGAGCAATCATTTTTCAGAAAAGTGTTGAAATTACAGCTACCGATACCGCTGAAGATGTTGCAAAAAAAATACATGTTTTAGAATACAAATACTTCCCAAAAATCATTGAAACCGCTATATTAGAAAATGACCAATAAAAGTCAAGTACATATTTATACTGACGGTGCTTGTAGTGGTAATCCCGGACCTGGAGGATACGGGATTGTCATGGAATGGGTGGGGAAACCCTATAAAATGGAATTTTCTCAAGGATTTAGAAGCACTACAAATAATAGAATGGAGTTGTTGGCAGTTATTGTTGCACTCGAAAAAATGAAAACAAACAATATTGAGATTATTATTTTTTCTGATTCGAAATATGTAGTCGATGCAGTTGAAAAAAAATGGTTGTTATCTTGGAAGAAAAAGCGATTTAAGGGAGTTAAAAATCCGGACTTATGGAAACGGTTTTTAAAAATACACAATTCTGAAAACACTAGATTTGAATGGATAAAGGGGCATAACGAACATCCGCAAAATGAACGTTGTGATATGCTGGCGGTCAAAGCTTCAAAAGAAGAAAAGCTATTAATAGACGAAGGTTATGAAAACAAACCTGAGGAATTATTCTGAAATTATTTTCAATAATCTGATTGCAATTTTTTTGAGATGAGTTTTAGTTCCTTTTTATATGCAAGGTTACTGCAAGAAATTAGTTTTAAATAAGAATTCCATAGAACTACCGATTATATCAGTTTTGTAATGAGTATTCCACAAATTAGAAATTAGATCTGAACGTAAATTTATCCCATGATATTCCGTGAGTGTCAATCATTTCGATGGTTACTTTATTTCCTCTTACTTTGACTGAAATAACAAAATAAAGAGCTTCATCAAAAAATACTTCTTTCCCTTTAGATGAATGAAACTTAAACTTTGTAGCTTCATCTTTAACACGGCCATAATAGGCATCTCCTGCAATAGCATCAGACTCTCTTTTCAAACGATAAATGTAGGCTCCGGCACCCGATGAAATTATATAATGAACACCTTCTCTGTAAGTTCTGTGATACAAATGGTCATGACCTGAAAAAACTGCAGCAACTTTGTATTTTGTAAATAATTTGGTAACCACAGTACTTTTTCCCTCAACATCGTTATAACTTTTGGAGCCTACGGTAAAATAAGGTCTGTGCTTGAAAATAAAAATGTGTTTTCCCTGAGCGTTTTTTAGTTCATTCTCTAGCCATGCTAATTTCTCCGGACTTTCCGAAACCTTGATCCAATCCAGCGCAATGAATTTTGCATTGCCATAAGTAAAACTGTACAAGGGATCTTTCAAGCCAAAAAAATCTGCAAAATTTTGTTGCCCAATTTCGTAGTTTTCTTCGCTGTTTTTATCTTTTGATCCGGAAACTTCATGGTTTCCCAGGGTCGGCCACGTAGGATATTTTCTAAAAAACCACCCTGCATCCTTATCTAATTTCATATAGTCTTTTATCCCTATTTCTCCTGCGCCACTATTCACAAGATCTGCAGTTGTTAAACAGAATTGTGGATTTAATTTATCAGCACGATTTAAAACATCTTTTAAAAAGAAACTGCCTTTTGAATCTCCAAAAACAAGAAAATGGATTGGTTTTTTCAATTTCACAATATCTCCCGTTTTCCTCCGTAGGTTATCACGCCTCAATTTCTCCATTCCCGCCATAGGGTTATAGGGCATTTTATTAGTTATTGAGCTAATTTTATCAATAGCTACAATTTCCTTAATTTCTTTAGTAGATGTGTGTTTTACAGGTTTGCATGAATTTAATGCAATCAAAAATATTAAAGAAATAAACAGGTTTGTTTTCATCAGTCTTAAGTTTTATTAAAATAACATGTTTTTAGCTTTTAGCAATGCTTCATAAAGTAAGTCAACTTCTTCAAAAGTATTGTAAAATGAAAATGACGCACGAATTGTTCCGGGTATTTTGTAAAAGTCCATTATTGGTTGTGCACAATGATGCCCCGTTCTGACAGCAATTCCTAATTTATCAATGATCGTACCAATATCATATGGATGAATTTCACCAATATTAAATGAAATTACAGCGGTCTTATTCGCTGAAGTACCATAAATTCTCAATCCTTCAATTAGCAGGAGTTTTTCTGTGGCATATTGCAGTAATTTATTTTCATATGCACTGATATTGTTGAATCCTAAATTGTTCAAATAATCGATTGCTGTTCCAAAAGCAATAACTCCAGCAATATTTGGAGTCCCGGCTTCAAATTTATGTGGTAAATCGGCATAAGTGGTTTTTTCAAAAGTAACCTGCTTTATCATTTCTCCACCCCCCTGATAAGGAGGTAATTTATTCAACCATTCCTCTTTCCCATATAATATGCCAACACCTGTTGGACCGTATAGTTTATGTGCTGATGCTACGTAAAAATCAACATCTAGATCTTGTAGATCGACTTTTATATGTGGGCAAGATTGGGCACCGTCAATTAGAACAGCCGCTCCAACATTGTGGGCCTTGTCAATGATTTCTTTAATGGGATTTATTGTTCCTAATGCGTTTGAAACATGATTTACAAACACGAGTTTTGTTCTTGAAGAAAGGAGATTTTCATATGCATTCAATATTAATTCTCCCTCTTCGCTCATGGGTATTACCTTCAATATTGCTCCGGTTCGTTCACATAGCATTTGCCAGGGAACTATATTTGAATGGTGTTCCATAGCTGACACAATAATTTCATCGTTTTTTTTAAGGATAGCTTCTAATCCGCTTGAAACAATATTGATACTATGGGTTGTGCCGGCTGTGAATATGAGTTCATAGCTTTTTTTAACATTGAAATGCTGTTGTAATTTAATCCGGGTTTGTTCGTATGCATCGGTAGCCTTTTGACTTAAGGTGTGAACTCCTCTATGAATATTAGAGTTTATTGTAGTATAATAATCTACAATACTATCAATAACAACCTGAGGTTTTTGAGTTGTTGCAGCGTTGTCTAAATAAACGAGTTGCTTTCCGTTTACTTTTACTTTTAATATTGGGAAATCAGCTCTAACTTTATGAATATCTATCATTTTCTCTTTTTAGTGCCGATAGCTTTCGGCAGGATCTAAATACAAAAATACAAAATGCTATTGTTTTTTGTCCAATTCTTATTAAGATGTTTTTTATAGCTCCAAACGGCTAAACCATTCATCAGGAATGAATAATCAATTGTTTTCAACAAATGGAGTAAAATATTGATGAAATCCGTTCCTTTTAACATCGCCATTCGCATAACTTCAACAAAATATTTTATAGGATTGAATTCGGTTTTTTAACTGACAAAATAAGTGCTATTTTTATACCCTACTTATTATTTATATAACAATGAAAAAAATCTTAAAATACGGTCTGCTATTGCTCATAATAGCTTTAAGTTATATTGTTTATTCTAATTATCCAAGGTTAAATATCGCTACAGGATTTGCTGCTAAAAGTGTGTGTTCATGTACGTTCGAAGCGGGAAGAGATCAGCAATCTATTGAAGCTGATGATAATAATATTTTCCCGGTAATGTATACTAAAAATAGCATTAACAAAGTAGAAAGATCAGTTACTTCAACAATTTTCGGATTGAAAAAAAGAAAAGCAATTTACAAAGCAGGAATTGGCTGTGTTCTTTTACCCGAAAAAATGCATCAACCATATCAAAATGAATTCAAGCCAAAAAGAAAAACATCGGTAAATGGTTTACCTTATCCATATGGAAATGAAAAGCAAAAGGACACAATTTTTTCTGCTGTTCGATATAATGAGCTAACATCCGCAGTTAACAATGCTTTCGATAATGAAGGTGAGAAAATAAAAAAAACGAGAGCAGTTGTAGTAATTTATAAAGACCGGTTAATTGCAGAACAATATGCTGAAGGATTTAAAAAAGAGACTAAATTATTGGGCTGGTCTATGACCAAAAGTATCACTAGTGCTGTATTGGGAGTGTTAGAAAGACAGGGAAAAGTTCACTTGAATCAGAATCATTTGTTTGCGGAATGGGAAAATGACGATCGTTCAATGATTACTTTGAGCGATTTACTTCATATGAATAGTGGTTTGGAATGGGTAGAAGATTATAACACGATATCTGATGTTACCAATATGCTGTTTATAGAAGAAGATGTAAGCAAAGTTCAGCTTGACAAACCATTAAGTGGAATGCCAAACCAAAGTTGGAATTATTCATCTGGGACAACCAATTTATTATCGAGGTTTATTCGAAATCAATTTAAAACGCATCAGGAATATTTAGATTTCTGGTATGCCGAACTGATTGATAAGATAGGAATGCAATCTATGATTATTGAGATAGATACAAGCGGAAATTATGTGGGGTCATCATATGGTTGGGCTACTGCGCGAGATTGGGCAAAATTCGGGTTGTTGTATTTACATAAAGGAAATTGGAATGGAGAGCAACTCATAAATGAGTCCTGGGTAAACTATTCAGCTACACCAACTAATGGATCAAATGGTTTATATGGAGCACATTTTTGGTTGAATGCCGGAGGTATATACCCAAATGCCCCAAGAGATTTATATTCATGTAATGGTTATCAGGGACAGCATGTATTCATTATTCCATCAAAAGAAATGGTTGTTGTAAGAATGGGATTGACCGAATCTCCAGAGTTTGATTTTGATAAATTTTTAAGTGAAATTTTAAGTTCAATAAAATAATAATGGAGTTTATAGAAGTTACTTATATTTTATAGTTCAAATCCTAATTCCACACCTAAATTCCCGGCAATTAATTTTACAATTCTTGATTTTAATTGTGGAATTTTTATTTTTTCAACAACATCATTATTAAATGCAAAAAGTAATAAAGCCTTCGCTTCTTTTTTTGGAATTCCTCTTGATTGCATATAAAATAATGCGCTTTCATCCAATTGTCCGATAGTACAACCGTGCGAACATTTTACGTCATCAGCAAAAATTTCTAACTGAGGTTTTGCATTAATAGTGGCTCCATCATCAATTAGAATATTGTTATTTTGCTGAAAAGCATTGGTTTTTTGAGCTTCTTTCTGCACGATTACTTTTCCGTTAAATACACCTGTTGATTTATCGGCATAAATTCCTTTATACAATTCGTGACTTTCACAATTTGGATATTTATGATTTACCAAAGTATGATTATCAATATGTTGTTTATTGTGTAATATTGATATCCCGTTAAGATTTGAAGTGATACGCTCTCCTTCGTGATAAAATTCTAAATTGTTTCTAACAATTTTACCACCAAAAGAAAAGGTGTTTACAGATGCAACACTTTGCATTTTTTGTGAAACAAATGTGCTATCAATTAATGAAGAATTATCAGTATCATTTTGAATTTTATAATAATCAACTATCGCTCTTTTATGCACAAATATTTCAGTAACGGAATTCGTAAGGGTATTATTTTTTGATAAATTCTGATGACGCTCTATAATTTGAACATGTGAATTTTCACCAACAACGATCAGGTTTCTGGGTTGTAATAATACATCTTTTTCACTTCCGGTTGAAAAATTTAATATTTGAACGGGCTTTGGAACGATCGTATTTTTCGGTATATTGATAAATGCTCCTTCTACCGCAAAACCAGTGTTTAAATCTGCTAAACTATTATTTTCCTTAGCAATAGTATTGAAATAGTTATCAACTACCATCTTGTATTTTGGTCTGGTTAAAGCTGATGATAATACACAAATATCACAATCTTCATGTGTTGTGTCAGATAAAAACGAACTAAATACACCATCAATAAAGATTAAGGTGTATGATTCTATTTCATTTATCAAGAATTCTTTGATCTGCTTAAACCCAATCGGATTTCCGGTTGTTGGAAAAAGACAAAAGTCGTGCTTTAGTAAAGGCCTGAGGCTTGTGTATTTCCATTCTTCATCTTTTTTTGTTGGAAATCCTTTCTTTTCAAAATTCTGAATGGATGTTGTTCGAATAGCATGCACATTGGAATCGAGGTCTAAAATACCTTTATTTTCAAATGCTAAAAATGAAGAAACTAACTTTTCTTTTAATTCCATAATTTAATTATTTCAGCCAATCGTACCCTTTTTTCTCTAATTCTAATGCCAGTTCTTTTCCTCCTGATTTAACAATTTTTCCATTATGTAAAACGTGAACAAAATCAGGGACAATATATTCTAACAAACGTTGATAATGAGTAATAACAACAACTGCATTGTCCTTACTTTTTAACTTGTTTATTCCTTTTGCAACAATTTTTAAAGCGTCAATGTCCAGTCCTGAATCAGTTTCATCCAAAATAGCCAATTTTGGTTCTAACATAGCCATTTGAAAAATTTCATTACGTTTTTTCTCACCACCAGAGAAACCTTCATTCAAAGAACGAGATAAAAATTTACGGTCAATTTCTAACATGTCAGCTTTTTCACGAATTAACTTCAACATTTCTTTTGCCGGTAAGTCTTCTAATCCTTTTGCTTTTCTAGTTTCATTAATAGCAGTTTTAATAAAATTGGTAACAGTTACACCGGGAATTTCAACTGGATACTGAAAAGATAAAAAAATGCCTTTATGCGCTCTTTCTTCAGGAGCTAAATCATCTAAATCTTCATTATCAAATAATATAAGACCATCTGTAACTTTATATTCTTCCTTCCCCGCGATTACAGCCGCAAGTGTACTTTTCCCGGATCCATTAGGCCCCATAAGAGCATGAACCTCACCTGATTTTATTTCGAGATCTATTCCTCTTAAAATCTCTTTGTCATTTATACTTGCGTGTAAATTTTTTACTTGTAACATTTTCAAAATTGTTTAAAGCCCAAAAGACAAAAGTCTCAAAGTCTTTTTATTTATTTAAATATTTTATAAACCCACTTATCATTTTAAAATTTCAAGTGAATTGTTTTTTAATTCATTAAAATCATTATTGTTTAAATATTCTAAATCATATGCTAAATACAGCGGAGAACGATCTTCTCCAACTCATGCTTTTGTTATATTCAAGAAATAGATAAACTCTTTATCAGAAGATCTTTTAAAACCTTCGGCAATATTTGAGCTTATTGAAACTGAAGCTTTTCTAATTTGCCCCGTTAAGTCAAAATCCTTAGAAAACAAATTATTATTAGTTTTAGTGAAAATTAATTTATTTGAACATCTTGCTTTTTTCCAGTATTCAATATCTTCAAAAGAACGTATCATAATTTTTCATAGCATTTATTATAACTTTTCTACTTTAGAGCTTTTGACTTTATAACTAGCCTACAGATCCTTCCAAACTAATTTCTAATAACTTTTGAGCTTCTACAGCAAACTCCATGGGTAATTTATTGAGTACTTCTTTGCTAAACCCGTTTACAATCAATGCGATAGCTTTTTCAGTATCTATACCGCGTTGATTGCAGTAGAATAATTGATCCTCACCAATTTTACTTGTGGTTGCTTCGTGTTCAATTTGAGCAGTTTTATTTTTTGCTTCAATATAAGGAAATGTATGAGCTCCGCATTGATTACCCATTAACAATGAATCACATTGAGAAAAATTACGGGCATTATGGGCTCTTGCTCCAATATGAACCAATCCTCTATAGGAATTTTGCGAGTTTCCTGCAGATACTCCTTTAGATATAATAGTGCTTTTAGTATTTTTACCTAAATGAATCATTTTGGTACCGGTATCTGCTTGTTGAAAATTGTTGGTAACCGCTATTGAATAAAATTCTCCAATTGAATTATCTCCTTTTAATATACAACTTGGGTATTTCCAGGTAATGGCACTACCGGTTTCAACTTGTGTCCATGAAATTTTAGCGTTTTTTTCACACAGCCCTCGTTTAGTTACGAAATTAAAAACACCTCCTTTACCGTTCTTATCGCCGGGATACCAGTTTTGAACTGTAGAATATTTAATTTCGGAATCATCCAAAGCAATTAATTCAACTACGGCAGCGTGCAATTGATTTTCATCACGTGCCGGAGCTGTACAACCTTCCAAATAACTTACATAACTACCTTTATCTGCAATTACCAAAGTACGTTCAAATTGTCCTGTACCACCTTCATTAATTCTAAAATATGTTGATAATTCCATAGGGCATGTTACACCTTTCGGGATGTAACAAAATGATCCGTCAGAAAATACGGCGGAGTTCAAAGCCGCATAAAAATTATCTGTTCTAGGAACAATAGTCCCTAAATATTTTTTTACCAGCTCAGGATGTTCCTGAATGGCTTCTGAAATAGGACAAAATATTATGCCTTTTTCGTTCAATGTCTTTTTAAAAGTTGTTGCAACCGAAACAGAATCTATAACAATATCAACAGCCACATTTGATAAACGTTTTTGTTCATCAATAGAAATACCAAGTTTGTTGAACGTTTTTAATAATTCAGGATCGACTTGATCTAAACTATCCAATAGAGGTTTTTGAATGGGAGCAGAATAATAACTAATATCCTGGAAAGATGGTTTCTTGTAACGCACATTAGCCCATGTGGGCTCTTCCATTTCTTTCCAGATCTTAAATGCTTCTAATCGCCAGTCTGTCATCCATTGTGGTTCATTTTTCTTTTTGGAAATTGCAATTACAACTTCTTCATCTAACCCTACAGGAAACTTATCGGCTTCAATTTCAGTGTAAAAACCGTATTTGTACTCTTTGGTTTCGAGTTCTTTTTTTAAATCGTCTTCAGTAAACTTTGTCATACTCATTCAATAGTTTTATAACGAAAAACTTTCTCCACACCCACAAGTGCGTTGTGCATTTGGGTTGTTAAAAACAAATCCAGTTCCGTTCAATCCACCAGAATATTCTAATGTTGTACCAACCAGGTACAAAAAACTTTTTTTGTCAACAATAATTTTCACACCATTGTCTTCAAAAACCTTATCATCTTCTTTGTTTACTTTGTCAAAAGTCAATTCATATGTAAGCCCAGAACAACCGCCGCTTTTTACTCCAACCCTTACAAAGTCAACTTTAGGGTTGAACCCGTCATCATTCATAAGCTTAACAACTTTCATTTTTGCTATGTCTGAAACTTTTATCATTTTGCTTAATTAGATTAATTCTAAATTAGGGCAAATATAAGGACAAAATATGGTTTTAAAAACCTTTGTGATATGAATAAATATAATAGTGTAATAGTTTTTACTTATAATTACTAAGTGCAGAATACCTAGAATTAAATGTCACTTTTTCTAATTATAAAAAGACCCCCTTCAATGTCACTGATAATAATATTTCCACTTTCAAAGTAGGGATAAACATTCCACGCACCATTAAAACTTGTGTTGTTATGCTGAGGAAACGTATCGAAAAAGCCTATTTCAGTTAAATCTCCGTTTTCAATTCCGGAAATATCAATAATACGAACTCCTGCACTATAGTTGGCAAGATAATACATATTTCCATTGATATATCCATTGTGGTCAATTGCCTTTGTTGGTCCTGTATAAGTTGTATGCATTAAAGGATTATCCAAGTCTGTAAAATCAAACACCAGTGTGCGTGTATTGAGCCCAAAATTAATTTCGTCTACCTCATCTCCTACAATGAAATATTTCAAATCTTCGGTAAACCAACCTTGATGAGTGAAACCAAGATTACTATATGCAATCGAAGAGATTAAAACAGGATTTAATTTATCAGTTATATCTACAATAACTACACTATCTTCATTACTTCCAACATATATTTCATGTCCTGTGTAATCAGTATCTGGGCCATTGTAAGTTACAACCTGCGCGTCATGACTATAACCACCTTCAGAAAATCCACCCTCGCCAACAGGGTTAACGGGATTTTGGATATTCACAAAATGAGGACCTCCGCTAAAGGTGGCAGTACCAACCGCATAGGCATAACCGGAATTTTCATTAATTACAATGTTGTGTGCACTTCCAAAGCCAGAATAATGTGCATCTTCAGTAAACGATACTGGAATATTTTGAGTATCCCGTAACCTTGTCAAATCAAACACTTGCATACCATAATCTGAAGCATTATCACTTACAATAAAAGCATAATTTTGATAAACTTTAATATCTCTCCAGCCACTGTTAACTGTTGCTGTTGAAAGGACTCCGATAATGCTTAGATTTTGAGTATCAGAGATATCCACAAAAGCAGTACCTGTTGAGGTACATACAATTGCATATTCTTTCCCGGTAGCTGAATCTGTCCATCCCCAAGAATCATTTCCATGCGCACCTGTACCTCCTAATTCAGCTATTGGTATATGCCCCATTAAGTCATACCCGTTACAGGGATAACTACCTGCAAAGCCATTTTTACAACGGGCTAAGGCGTAGTTATTTTTCGTAACATCATCACAGACATCACCAATTCCATTGTTGTCAATATCATCTTGGTCAGGATTTGCAATAAGAGGGCAGTTATCGTCATTATCCAAAATGCCATCATTATCCGAATCAAAATCAACAGAATTATTTGAGCAATTCACAGTAAAAATTAAAATAAAAGTTAAGAATATTATGTTGATAATTCTATTTTCCATGGAGTAAATCTAAGTTATTTCGAATAATATTACAAAAAGAGTGCCAGTTTCTAAAAATTTATAGAATTTTGCACGACCATAAAATAGTTTAATATGCAGGAAGATAGAAGCCAATCTCGGACCAGTTTAGCTGAATTAGGAGAATTCGGATTGATAAATCATTTGACTCAAAATTTCAAGATACATCACAGCTCTACATTGAAAGGAGTTGGTGATGATGCGGCTGTTTTAGATATGAAAAATAAACTTATTTTAGTCACTACTGATTTATTGATTGAAGGTGTACATTTTGATTTAAGTTATATGCCGTTAAAACATTTGGGCTATAAGGCAGTAATGGCTAATTTATCCGATGTTTATGCGATGAACGGGAATGCCACCCAAATTACTGTTTCAATGGCAGTATCAAATCGTTTTAATTTAGAAGCTTTGGAAGAATTATATGCTGGAATTCGTTTGGCTTGTAAATCTTATAGTATTGATTTAATAGGTGGGGATACAACTTCTTCAACCAAAGGAATGTTAATTAGCATTACCGCAATTGGTGAAGTTAATAAAGAAGATATAGTTTATAGAAATACAGCAAAACCATATGATTTATTAGTTGTTACAGGAGATTTAGGAGCTGCATATCTTGGATTGCAAGTGTTAGAACGTGAAAAACAAGTTTTTGAAGTGAATCCAACCTCTCAACCGGATTTAACGAATTATACCTACCTAATCGAACGGCAGTTAAAACCTGAAGCAAGAAAAGATATTATTGGTTTGCTAAAAGATTTAAAAGTAAAACCAACTTCTATGATTGATATTTCAGATGGCCTTTCTTCTGAAATTTTACACATTTGTACACAATCAAAAGTTGGATGTGATTTATATGAAGATAAAATTCCATTAGACCCTCAAGTCATTTCAACCTGTGAAGAATTTGAATTGAATAGCACAACCATTGCACTGAGTGGAGGTGAAGATTATGAGTTGCTGTTTACCATTTCACAAGAGGATTTCTCAAAAATAAAAGGGAATCCACATCTTACGGTTATTGGACATATTATAGAAGAAAGTGCCGGAGTTAATTTAGTTACAAGAGCAAATCAAAAAATTCAGTTAACCGCTCAAGGCTGGAACGCATTATTAAAAAAATAGCACTATATCTAATTGGATTATTTGCAAGTTGTAAAAAATAAAGACAAAGCAAGAAGTAATTCATTCTTATTTTCTATATGACTCATATGGCCGTCGGGAAACTCAACGACTTGTATTTTTGAATTTTTAGTTTGGTCAATCAAAGTGGAATATTCTAAAATCGGATCTTGTTTTCCAATAATGAATTGAATTGAATGTTTTGCTTTAATTAAAACGGAAGTCAGGTCTTCTCTAATTTTCATACCCTCTAAAGATGCTACAATTCCTTGTTGTGTAATTTGTAAAGCTTCTTGTGTAATTTGTTTTATTTCTGATGTGAAAACATCCCTATTTTTTATAGAGAACAACATTGGAATTGCAATTCGAACAAAGGTTTTGTAATCTTTTCTGACAGCATGGATGGCTCTATCCCTATTTATTTTTTTCTCTGGAGAATCTGGTAAAGCAGAGGAGTTCATTAAACACAATCCTTTCAAGTTTTTAGGGAATAATTTAGCAAAAGACAAAGCAACATAACCCCCCATACTGTGGCCAACAAGTATATATTTTCGTACTAAAATATGATTTAAAATAGCATTGATCATATTGGCTTGTTCTTCCATGGTGTGAATATATCCGTAGTTTTCTGTTTCACCGTGTCCAAATAAATCGATACAAATTACACGATATTTTTTAGATAGTTCTTTTGAGATATAATTCCACATTGAACGATTCTCTAGAAAACCATGTAATAAAACAATGACTTTCCCTTTACCCGTTTCAGAATATTGAATTTTTATTTTTTTATAAAAAAAAGAATAGCTCATAATTGAAATACCTATATTGTACAAAGATAATTTTAAAATGAATAGCCCTAAAGAAATACTTGTTGCAGGTTTTGCTTTATTTTCCATGTTTTTTGGAGCTGGTAATTTAATTCTGCCACCATATTTAGGATATAAAGCTGGAGATGCGTGGTTTATGGTAGTTCTTGGGTTTGTAATTACGGCTGTAGTTATTCCAATTTTAGGAATTTTGGCACATGCAAAATTACAAGGAACAATGTATGATTTTGGTAAAAAGGTATCACCAATTTTCAGCTGGGTTTATTGTTTCATTATATATGCAATTTCTATTTCTTTACCAGTACCGAGAACCGCTTCTGTTACACACGAAATGGCAATTGCTCCATTTTTTAATATTAGTTCTCTAGGTACCAGTAGTATTTATTTTATTTTGGTTTTTTTAGTTGTAATGAATAGATCCAGAATTTTAGATTTAATAGGGAAATTTTTAACCCCATTGATAATTTTAATCTTATTAAGTATAATTGGCATAGGGGTTTTTAAGATGCCGGGAATTACAGGTATACCAGTTTTCAATACTCCATTTATTGACGGGCTATTAGAAGGATATCAAACTTTTGATGCTATTGGGTCGGTTGTGGTAGGAGGTGTTTTAATTATTTCGATAAAGTTAAAAGAAATAGATCATTTGAAGTAAATAGAGATTTGATTCGAAAAGCTGGGTTTATAGCCGGTTTAGGATTGTTACTTATTTATGGAGGATTGATTTATAATGGGGCATTGTTTAAGGATCTTATTGAAAAAAATGCTACCAGAACTCGAGTTCTTTCTATTTTAAGTACTCAAACTTTAGGAAATATTGGTACTGCTTTCTTAAGTGTTTTAATAGCGCTAGCCTGCTTTACAACTGCGGTTGGAATTGTTATTGGGGTAGCTGATTTTTTTAAAGGATTTTTCCGGGATTCTCGGTTGGCTTATGTTTTTGCAGCAATCTTGAGTTGTATTTTAGGAATCATTATTGGCCAGTTAAATGTGAATTATATAATAAAAATTGCATTACCGGCTTTAATGTTTATTTATCCAATTACAATAGTACTTATATTTTTAAATCTAATATCTAAAAAATACACGTCTAATAGTGTTTTTAGATTGGTTGTTTTAATAACATTTTTATTTAGTATTCCTGATTTTCTAAAATTTTTGGTATCAGATATAAATTTAAAAGTTGTTCAGGAATTTATACCGCTATCAAATTATAGTTTGGCGTGGCTAATTCCTGCAATAGCAACTTTTGTAATTGTTAATTTGTTAAAAAATAGATTTAGTTTTTTAACCCTTTAATGGCTGAAAATGCTTTATCAACAACCTCATCTTCAACTAATATTGTAAATTCATTTGTAGTTGAGACCACTTCATATAACGCGATACCTTCCCAAGCCAAACGTTTGAAAAATTGATAATACAAACCAGCGATTTTGGTATTTTCTTTTGGCAAACCGATAGTAATTGCGGATAAATTATCTTGTAAGGCCGTACAAATTTCATGTGAGTAACTTTTTTCAATATGTTTTTTTAAGGCGGTGGTAATTAACACATTGCTTTCATGAACACCACGAGTAAATGTATAAAAAACATGTGGGTCTTCTTTAATAACTTCCAACATTTTAGAGTGCCCATGTACTAAGCTGCTTGAATTTTTAAATGTGTAATCAGATAAACCTGAGCGCACTGTTATATCTCCTAAATTTTGCAATACTTTATTCAGTTTAATTTTATTAGCCATTTCTTTTGGAGGGCTATATCTGCGCAATGCCATCATAATTGCACCAGATTTTACAGATTTACGGAGAATTTTTGAAATGGGTTCCTTTAGTTCTTCAGCAAGTGCACTAAAATTTAAAATATTTCGAGTTAAGGCATCTTCAAGGAATGGTTGAGAAATTAAGATCTCTTCTACGCAGGTTGCTATTGTTTTCATCTTGTTAAATAATTAACAGTTTGTGTAAATTTAGTATATAATTATTAATTAATCACCGTAAGTTGAAAATCATTTTAAATTTGCCCTATCAAAATATGAAGAAATGAGTTTAATATTAGCAAATTAGTTTTTGTTTGCTTCACTTTTATTCTTTTAAAATATCAAGTAAATGAAAGTTTTAAAATTTGGAGGAACGTCAATTGGTTCAATAGAAAATATTAAGCGTGTCAAGGAGCTAATTACAGGTGGCGATAAAAAGATTGTTGTGTTGTCAGCGATGTCCGGAACGACAAATGCATTGATGGAAGTATCAGATTTAATAAAAAGAGATGCTAATGAAGTTGCTATTCAACGTATAAAAAGTTTATATATTAAGTATAATGGAGTAATAGATGACTTGTTTGAATCTTCAGGATTGAAACAAGATGTTGAAAATTATTCAGATAAGATATTTGAATTTTTAAAAGTTTGCACATCTAAAAAATATTCAGAGTTATTATACAATAAAATAGTTTCTCAAGGAGAATTGTTATCAACGTATATATTTACAAAATATTTAAATCAGGAAGGTTTTAATGCGAGATTATTACCGGCTCTTGATTTTATGAGAATTGATAAAGCAAATGACCCGGATGATTTCTATATTAAACAAAACTTACAAAGAATAATCAATGAGACATTCCCTACTGATATTTATATTACTCAAGGATTTATTTGTTTAGATGCTTATGGAAATATAGCAAATCTACAACGAGGAGGGAGTGATTATACTGCAACAATAATTGGAGCTGTGGTAGAAGCGGATGAAGTTCAGATATGGACAGATATTGATGGAATGCATAATAACGATCCCAGATTTGTTGAAAAGACTCGGACGATTTCAAGATTATCATTTGATGAAGCTGCTGAACTCGCTTATTTTGGAGCAAAGATATTACATCCACAGACAGTGATGCCTGCACGAGAAGGGAACATTCCTGTAAGATTAAAAAATACTGAGAATCCCACATCTTACGGGACATTAATAACAAGTGATATTATCGGGGAGGGTATTAAAGCAATTGCCGCAAAAGACGGTATTACAGCTATTAAGATTAAATCGGCTCGAATGCTTTTAGCACATGGATTTTTAAAAAAAATATTTGAAATTTTTGAAAAATATGAAACGGCAATTGATATGATTACTACTTCTGAAATAGCTGTTTCGTTAACTATAGACGATAATCACGACTTAATCTCCATAGTTGAAGAGTTGGATAAGTTTTCTACTGTAGAAGTTGATTATCAGCAAAGTATTATTTGCTTGGTCGGACATTCAATTGTTAAACATCATGAAACTCATCGACTGTTTCAAGTTTTACAAAATATTTCTGTAAGAATGATTTCTTACGGGGGGAGTTTTAATAACATTTCACTTTTAGTGAGTACAGACGATAAAATTACGGCGCTAAAAAGGTTAAACAAGTACATTTTTGAAGACTGAACCATATGATTTCAACGAGTTAATTATTACTTCAAAATTTATTAATTGAAGTTTTTAACTAATATTGTTTTTCGAATTCCTTTAAAAAATAGGAAGGGTAAATTCCGGTTTTCTTATAAAATGCTTTAGAAAAAGATTCGGTATTGTTAAAACCAATTTCATGAGCTATAGCTTTAATAGTATATTTTCTAAAAATTTTATCTGTTTTTAGTTTTTCAACACAATAATCAATTCTTAAATCAGAGATATAAGAACTAAAATTTTTTTCTTTATAAAAATTTATAATTTTGGATAAATAATTAGAATTGGTATTGATGGATTTGGATAAACCAGGCAAGGTTATTTTATTATCTAAATAACCGTTTTTAGTTTCAAAACTATCCAATGCTTTTAAAACAATAGCGATATTTTCTTTTGAGACTCCAATAAGTTCATTAGATAAATTTTTGGTGTGATGCTCAGAAATTTTCTCTTCATCAGACAAAAGCTTAAGAAATCGTTCTTTATAAATACGTTGTATTTTATAGGATCTTAAAACAATGGCAATTGCAAAAATTATTAATGCTCCCAAACCTATTATAATGAGGGATGTTTTTTTCTTGTCGTTATTTAAAGAATTGATAATTTCTTGTTTTTCTTCAAGTAGAAGCGGGGTGTCGTATTGTTTTATAATTTTTTCATTTAAATGTATGCGATTCTTTGCAATAATACTATCTACATATAACAGCCTGTTTATATATTTTAGTTGGTTTTGAATATCCTTGCCTGTTTTATAGTATCTGACAAAAAACTCTTGAATATCCCTTACTTCAGGTACAACATCTTGTGAAACATCGTAAACAGAATCAGCTTTTTTAAAATAATAAAGAGCTAAGGAATCCTTATGCTGTTTCCAATAAATATTGCCCCTGTAATAATAATCATTTAATAGACCGTTATGTGATGTTTCATGCGGTAGTGCTTTATTCAAGCTATCCAATGCCATTTTAAAATTATTTTGGTAATAGGCAACTTCTCCTATCTGCCCGACGAAACTATAATACCAAAAGGAATCCTTTTTTTTCAATGATTCTTGAAGGCCCTTTTTTGCATAGATAAAAGCAGAATCTAAATTATTGTT
>PVMS01056405.1_pt1 | contig 18503 bp, 16 predicted proteins | sample 1853461 | NCBI WGS metagenome assembly PVMS01 (sample SAMN08582032, study PRJNA380276) | Marine sediment metagenome, whole genome shotgun sequencing project. | isolation source: ocean sediment barecode stripped | collected 2017 | reverse complement strand
TCTCTCTTCTCTTTAGGTTCAAGCTTCGCAAAATCTTCACCATCCACCTTGAGGGATAAGAGTTCCTGAAAGGACGGGATAACACCCTTGAGCTTCTCATCAAGATCAAGGATTTTCTCCTCGATCTTTTTCTTGATAAGAAACTCCCTGTCCCCCTCCTTGATATCAAAATAGGACCTCAAGATATCCAGGATAGGCAGATAGGGCATGGAGCCGCCGTAGTCGAGGCATCGCCCTTCAAGATAGCTGTATTCACCCTGAGGCAGCATGTTCCTCATCTCAAGAAACAGCCTGGATTTCCCAACTCCGGCCTCCCCAACGAGCCCTACTACTTGGCCTGACCCTGATTTCACCTTGTCAAAGGCATCCATAAGGGCGCCCATGGAGTTTTTTCGACCCAGAAACCTGGTAAGGCCCTTGGCTATTGAGGCCCCTATCCTGGTTATCACATCACCGGTTTTGATAAGTTCAAAGGCCTCCTGAGGTTCTTTTTTCCCTTTCACCTCGATTTTCCCCAGAGACTCAAATTCGAAGAAATCCCTGACAAGCCTGTGGATATTTTTGGATACCAGGATAGTGCCGGGTCCGGCCACGCTCTCCATCCTTGAAGCCAGATTGGTGGTGTCTCCGACGGCCGTGTAATCCATCCTGAGATCGTCCCCGATAGCACCCACAATCACAGGCCCTGAGTTGAGCCCGATGCGCATCTTGAAGTCGATTTCAAGGTCCTCCCTTAATCTGTCACCGTAGCCCCTCATTGCTTTTTGTATGGATAAAGCGGCATGGCAGGCCCTCTGGGCATGTTCCTCGTGGGCGACCGGGGCACCAAAGAGAGCCATGACCCCATCGCCCGTGAACTGGTTGATGGTCCCCTCAAACTTGTGGATTTCATCCATCAGGATCTTGAAACACCCATCCATGATCTGGTGGACTTCCTCGGGGTCGAGCTTCTCGGAGATGGCGGTATAGTTGGCCACATCTGCAAAGAGCACCGTCACCAGCTTCCGCTCCCCTTCGATGGAGCTTCGTGTGGTCAGTATCTTATCAGCCAGATGTTTGGGGGTGTAGGATTGGGGGTGCTCATAGTCAATTAGGGAGGCTTTTTCGGGCTCTTTCAGCTCGTGGCCGCATTCATCACAAAATTTGTTATCAGGCGGGTTTTCAGAATGACACTGAGCGCAGACAAGTAAAAGCTTTACCCTGCAGTTACCGCAAAACTTTGCCCCTTCTCTATTCTCAAACTGACATTTTGAGCATTTCATGATTGACGCATCTACGATGCATTTCCTTAATTAATGAGAACATGCATGGAAAAGCTATTAATAGAATTGATTTTCTACCACAATGTGGCAGTTAGGTCAAATGATTTTTTTGAAGGTATCCTGCTATTTCTCAATTAATGTCAAGGGGTGATCGGTCTCAGATTCTGTCTTAATATCTATTTTGAAGCTGTTTGGGCGAATCTTGGTTACTGCACCCCAGATTCGGGTAAGGCGAGGAAGACTGGGAAAGGTATCGTTCCACTTACCAGACGCATGTTTACATGTACAGATGTTGTTAAGTCAGATGTCCCTGAAAAGCGAGGTTTCGTGCATTAATCTTGAATTTCACCAAAGTAAGATATTCGTTTGTATACGAACCTAATTCCAGCCTCATTTTAGACAGTTTTATCCTACCAGAAGTCAAATATTTCAGCAAGTTAAAATTGTGATATCTTGAATTCCAGAGATTCGGGTTCAATTGAGATATCTGATTCCATGTCTCAAATGTGTGATCGTTGTCAGATTCCCTCTTAATGTCTACTATTCGAATACTTTTCCTCCCATTCCGCGCCGATCCAGCCAATTTTTCCCTTGATTAAGAATTATTAGGTATTATATTCTATTAATCAATTTATTAATTGAATAATAGAAAGGTTGACTATGGAAAATTCAAACAGACATTTCAAGAATACAATCTATGAACAGTTCTCGCGAATCGGGAAGGCGGTCTCAAGTCCAAAGCGTTTGGAACTTATAGATCTCCTTTGCCAAGGAGAGAGGACCGTCGAGGCGCTTGCTAAAGAAACCGGACTGACCGTGGCCAATGCCTCCCAGCACCTGCAGGTATTACGTGCTGCTCGCCTAGTTGAGGCAGAGAAGATGGGGCTGTATGTAACTTATCGCCTTGCTGATCAGATGGTCTGCGAATTCTTTCTGTCCATGCGTATACTTGCTGAAAACAGGCTGGCAGAAGTTGAACAGACCAAGCGACGATTCCTGGAGGGAAGAGAGGGGATGGAGCCGGTAGATCGAGATGCACTACTGAAGCGTGTCCATGAAGGATTGGTGACTGTACTGGATGTGCGTCCGTCTGAGGAGTACCAGGCAGGGCATATTCCTGGAGCTATATCCATTCCGTTAAAAGAACTGAAACGCCGCTTATCTGGACTGCCGCAAAACCAGGAGATCGTAGCATATTGTCGAGGGCCTTACTGCGTTCTCGCTATTCAAGCTGTTGAGGTTCTTCGTGCAAAGGGTTTTAATGCAGTACGACTTGAGGAAGGAATCCAAGACTGGCGGGCCTTGGGTTTTTCGGTCGCAGTGGGCGATCAGGAGAAATAATCCTACTGGGCTTTAAACTCAAAAAGGTGGGAAGATAAGAAACCGAGCAGAAGTGACATGAAGCTACATTTTATACAGGATATTAAGAAGGGAAAAAACCAGATCGTCAAAATATTGAGCTACTGCGGCTTGGTCTATGCTGTGTTAGGTTGGTTTAATGAGGTGTTATTCCATTGGACCAATAATATTTTAATAAGCCATTACTCTGAGTATATTGCCATAGGTGTTTTCGGGGTATACAGAGTCGCGGTGGAGAAGAACCCTTATACAAAAAAAAGGATTGCTGTATTAACCGCCATGGTAGTGGGGTTCTGGGGGCTTTTTCCATATCTTTTTACTCTAATTGAACCTGCATGGGGGTACTTTAGTGACAAAGCTATTTTAGGGAAAAGTTTACATGTCCCCATGACCTTAACCTTTTTCCTTGCTCTTTTTCTTGTACTCCTATTCGGCCGCAGAGCAGTATGCAGCTGGAATTGCCCCTGCGTCGCCACCAGAGATACGATGGGAGCCGCGTTTAGGGAAAAGAGCATCAAATCTGACACAACATGGAGACTTAGACATCTCAAGTGGATACTTACTGGATTTTACTTTATGTTATTCATTATAGTCCTATTTCCCTCTCCAAAAACAAAATTTATAGCCGACAATTTTTTTGGACTTGTCGGTGTCATCTATTTTGGCTCTTTCCTTTTTATACCGATTACCGGAAACCGCAACTGGTGCAGATGGCTTTGCCCATATGGTGGAACATTCGGGATTATTAATAAGGTTGGCTTTTATAAGATTGCGGCAGATAGTGATAAATGTATTTCATGCGGAAAATGCAATAGAGAATGTGATATGGGCATCCCGGTCCAACATCTTGTTGAGACAAAAGGAGAGGTGAACGTACCCGATTGTGTAGGCTGTGGCCGCTGTGTTACAAATTGTCCAGAAGGCGTACTAAGATTTTCTGATATCAGAGACAGATTTAGAAAGATTCACCCATCGGAAAAGGATGTAGTAGCTGATGATGCAGAAAATGAGGAAATAGAAAATAGTATCGCTGAGCCTGAAGGCCTTCGAGGTCCTCAGCCAATTGTTATAAGATTCCCTAAAAGGATTAATAGAGGATCAAAGGATTTAGTAAATCAGAAAGACATAAAGCTTTCTGATCAGGTTCAAAATAAATGTGAATTAAACAATACGAAACGAGGTGCATTATGATATCCATTAAATCTTTACTGTTGAGATTGACTGCCCTTCTTCCCCTATCTCTTGCAGGTAACGTCTTTGCTCAGCAGCGAGGTGACTGTGGTGGCTGGGGCATGGGCCCTGGCATGATGGGGGGATGGGGGATGGGCTGGTTTGGTATGATATTTATGCTCGTTTTCTGGGTCTTGGTGGTAGTGGGTCTTGTCTTTCTCATTAAATGGCTGATCCAAACGACAAAGGGTGAGAAGGATGTCGCACGTGGTAGCTCCAAAGCAATTGATATTCTCAAAGAACGCTATGCCAGGGGAGAAATAAATAAGGAAGAATTTGAAAAGATAAAACGCGACCTGCAAACATAAACGATACGAACAAGAAAACTATCAGACCGACAGTTTGATTGGTTGAAAGCGAAAATATGCACAATGAAAGTTTTTTTAGCTGACAAGTTTCATTGCGGCCTTCTCAAGTACATGCACCGCAAAAATCAGATTCTTAAACCTCTCATCCTTTGTCTCGCCGTGATAGTAGCGGTAGTAAATCTGCTGGGCAATGACCGCCAGACGAAAAAGACCAAAGCATAGATAAAAATTCAAGTTCGAAATGTCCCGACCGCTCATTTCAACATATCGTTCAGCCATCTCATCCCGGGTGAGGGCTCCTTCGAGGTGGGTTGGCATGGTCCGGATGATTTGGATCTCGGGCGGGTCATCCTGTTGAACCCAATATGCAAGGGAATTACCCAGATCCATCAGGGGGTCTCCTATGGTTGCCATTTCCCAATCCAGGATTCCGATAATACGGGTGGGGTCGTTTTCATCGAGGACACAATTATCAAACTTATAATCGTTGTGAACAATGCCAGGTCTGTTGGTGTCTGGGGGCCTGTTTTCGAGAAGCCATGACATGACTGGTTCAAAATCCGGGGCATCGCCGGTCCGGGCTGTTCTGTATCTCCCTGTCCAGCCTTTCACCTGCCTCTCCACATACCCTTTGGGTTTTCCGAAATTTTCCAGACCCACTTCCCTGTAATCAATGGAATGGAGATCGATCTGTATATCAACGAGATTTTCACAGAGTTTTCGTGCCTGCTGAGATGTAAAGGATAGACCGGGGGGAAGATCTCTTCGGAGGATGATTCCACGCAACCGTTCCATTACGTAGAAAGGGGAGCCGATGATCGAAGGATCTTCACTGTAGGCCAACGGTTCCGGACAGTATGGAAACACCGGCTGCAGCGCCTTGAGAATTTTGTATTCCCGGCTCATATCGTGTGCAGTCTTCGCTTTTGTGCCGAATGGAGGCCGTCGAAGGACAAACTCTCTCTTTCCCACGGCGAGCAGATAGGTAAGGTTGGAGTAGCCGCTCGGGAACTGGCTTATGGCAAGTTCTCCGCTAAGTCCGGGAATGGAACCTTTCAGAAACGCCTCGATGTTCGCGCTGTCTGGTTCTTCCCCTTTCCTGACGGCGGCGGGTCTGTCTTCATGAGTCATTTTTAGTCTCCCGTGGAAGACAGAACCTCTCCACACATTCCACAACGAAGCTCGCGTAACGATCCACACTCACCTGGCGCTTCGCATATTTCCATCTTTTGACGTACCAGTCCTGTACCATTGCCTTGATGACCGATGCTGCGAGCAGGCTGTCTCTGACCACAAAAACTCCCCGGTTCACCCCTTCTTCGATGATATTAGCAAAGAGTTTTTCCGTCTCGATTTCAGCTGTCATGGACTTCTTCTTTTCTGTGTCTCCAAGACGTCTTGCCTCCATGTAGGAAAAGTAGAACCAGGGCTGCATGACTTCGCTCAAAAAAAGGTGGGCCCGTATGGCCGAACGAAGTCTGGATTCAGGATCGGTCGCTCGGTCCACCTGTTCTTCAAGGATTTGTTTTATGGTAATTCTGCCTGTGCGAAGGAGCATTTCAAGGAGGTCTTCCTTGCCGGAGAAATAGGCATAGAGACCACCCATACTCATCCCTGTCTCCATGCTCAGACTGCGCATTGTCATGGCCTGAAACCCTTTTTCGTTGCTGATTTTTAATGCGGCATCAAAGATGCGCATGAGGTTTCTGACCAGCGTTTTTTCCCGTTTTATCTTGATTGCCCGGCGATGGTGCTTGTAAACGTCCCGGCAGATATCCTGCCGTGAAAGCGTTACCTTTTGAGAAAACCATTGGAAATTTATAAGGTCATCCATGGGGTCTATTTCACGTTCCGGCCTTCGTATTCCCTTAGGATTCTCTTCCCCACGGAGATTTTATGGACTTCGTCCACCCCGTCGTATATGCGGGCGGCACGCTCACCCCGGTAGTACATGGATATGGGCGTATCATCCGTCATCCCAAGACCGCCGTGTACCTGAAGTGCCCTGTCAACAACCCTCTGCATGGCGTTGGCAACGTAGAATTTGATGATGGAAATGTCCTTCATGGCCGCCTTGATGCCCTCATTTTGAATGGTCCAGGCCGTATTAAGGACCATGAGTCGGGAGGAGAGGATATCTGCCGCGCTGTCCGCGATGTAGGTCTTTATGACATCTGAATCAGCCAGCACTTTGGTAGGGGTGCGGCGTCTCTTGAGGGCATGCGCGCACATGAGATCAAAGCATCGGTTGCAGATGCCTATCCAGCGCATACAGTGGTGGATACGGCCGGGGCCGAGACGCTGCTGGGCCATGACGAACCCCATTCCCTCACCTCCGAGGATATTTGTCTGAGGGACACGGCAGTTTTCGTAGCGTATCTCGGCATGGCTCGCCCAGCCGTCGCCGGTGTGGCCCATGACAGAGATATTTCGCACGGCATTGAAACCCGGGGTGTCGGTGGGGACGATAATCATACTCGCTTTCGTGTATGGGGACTGGGACTCCGGGTTGGTTTCGGCCATAACGATGGCAAATTTGGAGCCGTCTGCCGAGGAAGTGTACCATTTGTTGCCGTTAATCACGTAATCGTCGCCGTCCTTTTCGGCCGTGGTCAAGAGCCACGTGGGGTTGGAGCCGGCCACTTCGACCTCTGTCATGGAAAAACAACTCCTGATTTTTCCCTCTACGGTGGGGCGGCAATATTCCTCTTTTTGCTCGTCGGTGCCGAATTCGTTCAAAATTTCTATGTTGCCCGCGTCCGGAGCCTGACAACCAAACACATACAACCCCAGGGGCGTTCCTCCGAGGGCCTCGGCTACAAGGGCAAATTCCATGAGGCTGAGACCCATGCCCCCGTATTCTTTCGGGTGAAGAGGCGCCCAAAGCTCCATCTTTCGAACCAGATCACGCTTGTTCTCGATTTCGGGCAGCATGTCCTTGAATCCCCTGGTTACAAACTCCTGCTCCATGGGGATGAGCTCCTTTTCTACAAATTCTTTCATCATGTCCAGAATAGTCTGCATTCTTTCAGAAACGGTAAAGTCCATTTTTTCTCCTTAGTCCGGGTTTTTTGGTTTATGGGATAGAATCTACGTGTTTTGGTAACCGTTCAAGGGTTCAAAAGTTCAGAGGTTCAAAGGTTGCATTCACATCGCCTGAACGACTGTGATTGCGGACAGGCCTGAACATGGTATCTGGTAATTATGTGGCAAAACCAGTATTTTTTACGAGGCCTTCAGCTCTTCAATTTTCTCTTTGTCCTTAACCCTGAACGTTGAACCCTGAACTCTGAACGCTTACATGTTTTACTACCGGTAGGTCAGCAGTGTTGAATCCTTCCGGTCCAGTAAATGGTTTATAGAATTGTAGGAATGCATGAAGATCCCCCTGTCGCTGTATTTAAACACTGAAACGGAGGTATTCCTGAGCTGCCAGTTCAGTTGAATAGCAATATCTTCCGTAATTCCAAGGGCCATCTGCAAGGTGACGCAGATTGGGCCACCCGACGTAAAGATGGCAACGGTTTTTCCACGGCCGTTTTCCATCATAATTCTGTTGACGGCCCCTTGTACCCGATCGCGAAAGGCCTTCCAGGGTTCAACGCCTTCCGCGTCATAACGCCCTGAGAGCCAGCGGCGCATGGCCCTCTCGAAGATGCGCTGAAAGGATCGGCGCTCATTCATGCGCCCCAGGTCAAGTGCCAGGTTGGGATTATCCCGGATCATTGCCGGTACCTGAGCTTCCACGATACCCTTTGCGTCGTATTCATTGAGGCCTGGCTGGATCCGGAGGTCCCGCCTAGACCCTGCAGGCGTGCGCTCAAGCACCCGTTCTGCGGTATGCCGCTGCCTCTCTAAGGAGCCTGAGTAGATCGCATCGAAGAAGATCCCCATATGACTCAGAGATTCGCCAAGGATCTCGGACTGGAGGCAGCCCAGGGTGGAGAGGCGATCATAGTTCTCACTTGAAAAAGAGGCCTGACCGTGCCGTATCATGTAAATATCGCTCATTTAATAGATTCCTATATTGTCAATCATGGGAAGTCAAGAAAAAAAGCGAACGATAGTTCGTTTTTTCTTGAAAAATCTTTTTCCGTAAGTTATATGGTAGGGGTTCAAAGGTTCAAAGGTTCAGAGGTTCAGGGTTAGGGACAGGGGCAAAATTGAAGGCCGAAGTTCTTTAAATAATGCTGGTTTTTCCACATCGTTGACAAAAACCATGTTCCAGACCTGGCCGCCATCACAGTCGATCAGGTGAGGTAGGCGGGTTTGCGGGGATGTCGAAGTGGTCGGTTTTCCCGTACAAAACGTTTGCAACATGACCTGTGGTGATGAGAATACAACCTTTGAACCTCTGAACCCTTGAACCCGTGAACGGTTCCAATGAATGTATGAAGAACGGAATTCATGCCCTCCGGGCCGGGATGGAGAATCCTGAAACAGGTTGGATAGTGAAAATTCTTGTGTGCATAAAACAGGTGATCGACCCTCAAATGCCGGTCAATCTTGATGAACGGGGTCGTGTGGTGCTGCCGGAAGGGGATCTGAAATACTGGATGAACCGTGCCGATGAGTTTGCAATAGAAGAGGCTATCCTGATCAAAGAGGCTGGTTTCGGAACAACGGTTGATGCACTGACGGTCGGTCCTAAGCATGCGGCACAGGTACTCGAAAGAGCCATGGGAATGGGTGCAGACAACGGTGTGCACATCCTCCTTCAGGAAAAAGATTTTCTCAACCCTTTGAACATTGCTTCCTACATCGCCGCCTATGCTTTGAACAAAGGTTACGATCTGATCCTGACAGGGGTCATGGGGGAAGACCATATGCAGGGGCAGGTTGGGCCCATGCTGGCCGAACTCCTGGGTTTTCCATGTGCCACGTCGGTTATCTTTGAAAAGATCAGTGATGAACGGGGAGCGGTGTATGTGGAAAGGGAGATTGAAGGGGGTTTCAGGTCTGCGCTTGAACTGGATCTGCCCGCAGTCCTGACCGTCCAGACCGGCATCAACAAACCGCGTTATCCCACGTTGTCGAATCTCTTACGCGCCAAAAAGCAGAAAGCACTGGTTGTAGAATCGCACATCCTTGGAGCGACAGAAGATCGAGAAAGGGTTGTTCGGGCCTGTTATCCCGGCAAATCGAGGGCCGGTCTGATGCTGGACGGCAGCGGGAAAGATAAGGCTGTGCGTCTACTTGAGATCCTTGAAAAAGAGGCGTTGATTTAAGTGCCTAAAATGCCTAAAGTTTGAAATGTCTAAGGCGGGATACCCGCAACCCAAAGATGAGGTTGTAGGAGGCGGTTGTGAGTTGTCAATTTTCAGTTGTCAGTTGTCAGCACTGGAGGTTATTTTGAAATTTGAGGACTTGGAAGTTAGGACTCAGCAAATCCCTAAAGAAGATAAATTGATATCAATATGCTGTTACTGATAACTGAAAACTGACAACTGTTTCAATATAACGATTTTCTTGTTTTTTGTGACAGAAAACCTTGGAATAAGCTACTAAAACAATAACGGTTCGCTCAATCAGGATCTTCATCGAGAGCCTTAGATAATTTGAAAACATCAAATATTATGAATCAAGCAATTGTGATAATAGCGGAATGCCGTGGTGGAAAACCCTCTCCGGGTACCTACGAGTTGATGACCCTTGCCGAAAAAATCAGACAGGCGAAGCCTTTGCCGGTAAAAGCAATTGTGCTGGGTGACGAGGTTGAAAAGACCTCTCAAGAAATTGCGGAAGCCACGGGAGCTTCTGTCCTGGGCATACAGAGCCCCCACCTGAAATACTACAGCGGCGAGCTCTACAAAGACCTCCTTCATCAATGTCTGCCGGAAATGAATCCGGCTTTTGTCCTGGTTTCACAGACGACACAGGGGATGGATTTTGCGCCCGGTCTTGCGGTTCGTCTCGGGGCAGGCTCCATTACCGGGGTAAACGGGATGTCGTGGGATGGAAATAATATCTATTTCTCCAGGGACGCATATAATGGAAAGATTGTCCTGGAGATGCTCCCATTGATGGAAACGACGGTTTTTACTGTACAGCCGGGGGCCTTCAAGTCCATGGAGCCCGAAACCACCGCAACCCCCGGACCCGTTGAAATACGTCTGTCCACGACCGAATCAAGGAATACAAAATCCCTTGGAATCATCAGGGGTGAGCAGAAAGATACCGGCCTGGCCGAAGCAGATGTTCTTGTGGCCGCCGGCAGGGGAATCGGCAGCAAAGAAAATGTGGCGCTCATAGAACAACTGGCCGCATTATTTCCCAGGTCTTCCGTGGCAGGATCCAGACCCGTGTGCGATTCGGGGTGGCTGGAATACAAAAAACAGGTTGGGCTTACAGGTGCGACGGTATCTCCCGGTCTTTATGTCGCCTGCGGCATTTCCGGTGCCATGGCGCACAGGGTGGGTATGCAGGGCTCCGGGTTCATCGTTGCCATCTCCACGGACCCCAATGCCGCCATTTTCAACATTGCGGATGTGTGTATTTGTGAAGATCTGACCACATTTATCCCTCTGTTTATGGAAGAGTGCAAGAGGAAGAAAAGAGGCCCCCTCCCTGAACAGTCTAAACCCTATAGTTGCATAAATAACATGGCAACATGGGCATAAAGATTTGAACTATAGATTTTTTGAACCGTTGTAGCCGTTTTACAGGAATACACTTCTGGTGAAATCTTGAAAACGATGAAAAGCAGCCATGTTATTTACCCGAAGGGAAAGCCGATGATACCACATCTCCTGCGTTGTCGAGGGTTCGCGGTAAAGTACTACAGCTTCACCCTCGACGCCTTGGATCTGCGGCATCCTCGACTTTTGCAACCTTAGGGTAAATGATAGTTGATCTACCAGTTCTACTGGTGAGAATTGAAAAGGTTCTACCGTTTCCGTCGGAAATAGAAAACATTTGACAGGATTAACATGATATACATGATTGAAGGAGAAGGAGACAGGAGATGATTCAGGAGACCATGTCGAGCATGGAGCGATTTGAGGCCGCCGTGGCCGTGGAAAGACCGGACCGCGTGCCGGTCATGCCTTTGATAACGGCCTTTGCGCCGAGGTGCCAGGGGATAACGCAGGGCCAGGCCTGGCGGGACGTGGACACGGGTCTGAAGGCTATGATGGACACCTTTGAGGATCTGGGCGGATACGACAGACTGTACAAGCCCAACCTCTTCTGGCCAATGATCGGGGGCGTGTTCTGCGCGGCGCCGGTAAGGGTGCTGATTCCTGGAAGGCAGCTCGGTGAAGACGAATTAAATCAAATCGATGAAAGGGAGCTTTTTGCAAGGGAGGATTATGACAAGATCGCCTCCGTTGGCTGGAATGCCTTTTGGAAGGAACATTATCAGGTGATGAGCGGTGGCCGGCCCATGGAAAAGATAGCCTCTACCCAGAACCGGCTTCTGGAAGAGTATATAAGGGAGATTGAGATTTACCACGGCATGGATATCCATCCACTTTTCGGGGCGTACGTGGACTCCTCCATCATGGCTTTTTCCATGTGCCGGACCCTTACCGAGTTTACCATGGACCTGTACGAGGTCCCGGGGAAGATAAAGGCCGCCATGGATGCCACTTGCGATGATCTTATTCAAAACGCCCTGGACGTGATCAAGAGGACCGGTATCCCTCTTGTATTCATCGTGCTGGAACGGGGATCGGGGTTCTATTATCGTACGGACATATTCGAGGAGTTTGAATGGCCTTATCTTCAACGTTATGTGGACGCATTTCTTTCAGAGGGAATAACCCCGTGGTTTCATTTTGACACGGACTGGGGTATAAACCTGCCTTATCTTAAAGAGCTTCCAAAGGGAAAATGCGTGTGTGACCTCGATGGAATGACCGACATATTCAAGGCAAAAGAGATCCTGGGCGGGCACATGTGTATCAGCGGAGATGTCTCTGCAGCCCTTCTTAGCCTGGGTACGCCGGAAGATGTGGAGGAATACTGCCGGAGGTTGATTGACCAGGTGGGACGGGGCGGGGGTTTTATACTGACAACCGGGTGTGAGTGCCCGGTGGATGCCAAGTTTGAAAACGTAAAGAAGATGATTGATGTGGCAAAGGAGTATCCGGGTAACTGGTAGTGAAAATTTCCTTTAAAGGAGCGGGGGCGTGGAGGGCCCAAAAGGATCTGGCAGGGCCCGAGTTCCATTTTTTATGTAAGGGTGGTGCTTAAAAGACGTAATGTAAATATGACAATGGGAGATGATGATGGAAGAGGAACTGAAAAAAGCCTTTCTCGGAATGAAGCGGCAGGACGCAATTGATCTGGTGAAGGCGGCCCTTGAATCGAACACGGACCCCTTAATGATCCTCGGTGTATGCAGGGAGGCCATGGAAGAGGTGGGGGAAAGATTTGAGACCGGCGAATTCTTTCTGAGCGAGCTTATCCACTCGGCTGAGGTCTTCAAGCAGGTCAGCGCAATCCTGGAGCCCTCCCTGATTTCCAGACGGGCCCCTGAGACCTCCGGGTCAGTTGTTTTCGGAACACCAAAGGGTGATATACATGACCTGGGGAAAAACATCGTGGTCACCATGATGCGGGCCCAGGGCTTTTTGGTTCATGATGTGGGAGTGGATGTGCCGCCTGAAAAACTGGTGGAAGAAGTACAGAGGACAGGGACTAACATACTTGCGCTTTCAGCTCTTATAACACCGGCATTCGTATCAATGAAGAAGGCTGTATCTCTTCTAAAGGAAAAGGGGCTGAGGGAAAAGACGTTTGTAATAATCGGTGGAGGTGTCACAACGGATTTAGCGAGAAAAGAGGTGGGGGCCGATGCACAGACCCTTGATCCCACCAAGGCGATCCGTCTCTGCAGACAATATCTGGAGGGAACTACTCTCTGAAGGGGAGCGCTAAAAATTCCCGTGCTGTTGACGGAGTGGACAGGGCCGGTTATAGATGAAAATGAGGGGTATGCTGAACAATGTCTATCCCCTCCTGGATCAATTGTAAAACCCGGTTTTTATATTCCGGAAATTTATAGCCTTCATAGCTTTGAGTGAACAAAAGCCCACCGTGCTTTCCTCTCCAATGATTACCGGCATGATCAAAGCAGACTTTTGAAGTAACATTCAAGCCTTCAATCATTACCTTTAACTCCATCAACTGTTCCCGTGGGGACAGCAGTTGAAGTTCTCCCCTGCTATTGGCCTCAAAAAGAGGGGAACCGGGCGCGGGGAAAAAGGGCCGCGACCGTATATAATCGGGGTTTATTGCACTTAGTACCCGGGCCGTGTTCCTGGCGTGATCTTCCCACATCTCTTTTCCCCCCAACCCCGGCATCCAGTATTCGGATAACTGAAATCCGGCCTCCATCGCCTTTCTGCCCCCGCTGATATGTCCTTCGCTGGTAACCCCTTTTTTTATCCTTTTCAGCAGTACATCATCGCCCGTTTCCAGACCCACATGCAACCTGTCCAGTCCGGCTTTTCGGATCGCCGTCAATTCCTCAGGCTTTCTCTGAGCCAGTGTTCTGGACCTTGCGTAAGAGGTGACCCTGTTTAGAGAGGGAAATGTTTTTCGTAAATGCTTCAATATATCCACAAGCTTTTGCGTAGGCAGAATCAGGCTGTTTGCGTCCTGCAGGAAGGCCGTTTTACCCCCTGCTGAAAGCCAATCGTAAACCATCACAAAACCGTGACCGGTATTGAATTCGGGTGTTTTCTCCAGCAGGGCGATGGCCACATTTCGGTTCATCTCACCGTTATAACCGAGTTTGTGGGAAATGGATTTGAGACTGTTGCAGATAGCCGCAATTGAATCGATATCGGCCTTGACCTCTTCCGGTGTTCTTAGTTCGAACTTCTCCCCTTTGTACATCATACAGAACTCACACCTGTTCCAGGGGCAATTGCGGGAAACCCTGATGAGCAGGGAGTAGCTGCCGCCTTCACTGGGCGGTCTATATATACCGGTTTCGAAGTTGTATTTTAAAGCAGACGCAGTCGCGACATTCATATTCTAACCTCTCATTTTATATCTTAATTTATAGAAACCTACGCCCCGGAGGGTCAATAACCACTTGCCGACTGAGAATCAACCCGTAACCCGCAACGCGTAACGCGTAACCCGCAACGAGCAACGAGTCTTAGATTTCAAATATTTTGCTTAGCCTTTATTCAATATTTCTGAAACCTTATCCCTGTAATCTCGACTTTGATTGTCAGCGGGCGTCAGCTCGATTTCAGATGCAGACGATGCCCCCAGCCCCAATTCCACGGCACGCGCAATTTGCTCCTGTTCGAAAATCTTTGTTTTCATAATCTGATCGTTGCTGCCCAGAAATTTTATAACGGCCAGACCGACGGCATCAATTGCCACCCGATCCGTTGAGGCAAGAAAGACATTACCCTTTACCCGCTTTCCCTCCGCCGGTCCACCGTCAACAAATACGTCGATGCCATCCAATACGATGAGTTCAGGTTTGAAGGGCGCGTTTATCTCGGCAATCAATCTGCGCTGGTGTGGGGATGAGTGGAGTTCACTCATATAGTCATAGCCGTGGCGCGTGGTGGGAACCACCCCCACATGCAGTTTCAGCGACATGGTAAAAACGCCGCCGTATTGGTGGGTTTTGAGACAGCCGGTGGAAATCAGATATTCACTCTCCAATATGGGTCTGGCCACCCGGAATCCGTCCTGCCAGTGGGAGCCGCTGGAATCGACTTTAACCCAGTCTTTTTCAGTCAGCATATCAAAATCAATGATTCTGACATCCAGCTTTTCCATGAGCGGGATGACACCTTTCTTATCCATGACCTCCCGGGTGGGGGGAAAGCTGCGTTCACCAAGGCTCACGGTTTTGGCACCCATTTTCCAGGCCTCTTCGACCAGGGCTACCAGGGTATCATTGTGGGTGGATCCCGGAGCATTATCGGCCGTGTTGAAATTGGGCTTGATCAGCACATCCTTGTTCTTAACCGGGTTGATATCCACTGCCTGGATGGAAGAAGCGACTGCTGATTTACGGTCCTCTGTGCTTAACAGTGCAACCTTACTTTTATTAGAACTATTCATCGCACAACCTCCTCGTAAATAATAAAGTTACTCCCGCTGCACCGGAATATTTTACAGAATCCCTCCGGGAAACCCACAGAACCCACAATGGAATTTATGGATGGTCACTATAAAGACGCGTCCTTTGAATCTTCAACGGGATTATGCTGACAAATCCGATGACCATGCAGATAAACATGACAATAAAGACATTATAATAAGCCGCCAATGGATAAGCGGGTCCTGATCTCCCCACTACGTCCATGAGAAAACCGGTGAAGGGTTGAAACACGGCCGTACTCAAAAAGGCCGCAGGATTCATAAGTCCTAAAGCCGTTCCCGTGAGCCAGGGAGGGAAGAGTTCTTTTGTGATGGTCATATAAAGCGATAATGAACCTCCCCCGCAAGAGCCCATGATCAGGAACAGGGGGCCTAAAATAAGAGAGCCGGGTTTTCCCCCTGTGAGAAGAAAAACCGTCGAGCAGGCCAGGCTGAGACCAAGGGAGCAAAGAAGGATGCCCTTACGTCCGAGAGAAACTCTATCGGATAGAAACCCGAAGGCAGGTGCTCCGATGACAAAACCGAGGGGCAGCATCATAAGCAAACCACCGGCCTGAATCCGGCTGTAGCCGTAGACATCCATCAGGTAAGGTACTGCCCACAGGCCCTGAAATGTAAGTCCCGGGCCTCCAAAGAAAAATGTAGATATGGTTATCATCCAGAAGGCAGGCTTGCTGAGGACGATCCGAAAGCGTGTGTGGGGCTTAACGGTTTCAGGGAGATCATCTTCGGCCGGCGATGACGGATTAGGCCCTTCTTCGATTCTTTTCCATCCCTTGTCTTCAGGGTTGTCGCGCAGAATACTCCAGGATATGACTGCCAGCAGAAGGGTGAAAGCTCCTATGGCAAAGGATGACATGCGCCATCCCAAAAGTAGGACCAGATAGGTCAGGGGGAGCGAGGCCGCCAGATTTCCCGCGTTTCCGGCGGCTAAGAAGATTCCTGCAGCACCTGCGAACTCCCTTTGCCGATACCATTTGGACAGGATTTTCATACCGGGAACAAAGATACCGCCCACACCCAGACCAATGAGGGCCCTTCCCACGGTTGCCATCGTCATGTTATAAGCGCTTCCGAAAATCACAGTTCCGATGCAGGCAATGAGCGTAAATATGGTGATCACCCGTCTCGGTCCCAAGGTGTCGGAGAGGACCCCCACCGGTGGCTGAACAGCGGCATAAAGGTAAAAATATGAGGAAGACATCAATCCCAGGGCGGTTGCGCCGGCACCAAATTCAAGGACAAGATCCAGGGCAATGACCGTCGGCGAGATGCGGTGAAGACAAGCCAGGAAGTAAATAGCCCCTATGACCCAGAACATGAGCCAGCGATATTTGAGCGGATCTTTTGTGACGGCCCACCACCTATCCGATTTCACTCTCACATCCTCTTGCTGGTTGTTCAATGGATGCACGTTTCAGTAAATCCATTCAAAGGCATTTAAAATCCTGACGATTCAGAAAGGACATTTATTGACGCTATCAAGTTAAAAAAATCCCGATGACATTAGATTTCAGAAGTCATCGGGATTGCTTATGCTTATATGGGTACAGTGACCGCAGCTCCCTGCCGGGCGAGCAGATCATTTAACCGCAGCCTCATACAGCGGCATTAACCGAGCGAACAATTCAGCGATGTCGTCAGCGATGTCTTTTCCGCGTGCTACAACATCGTTCTTTTCAACCCTTCTGGCAATTTCCATGGAGACACCGCCCGTTGCAGGCAAGAGATCAATGAAACCCGCCAGCATATCCATTTTTTGGGACTTTTCCCCTCCGTCAATTTTCCACCCGTCCTCAAAGGGTAGCAGCGTGCCGGACGCGGATCGCATACGATCGCAAACCGCCAGGTTGTGAGTAGCGGCAAGTTCTTGGAGCATGTGATCGTTCTCATGCTGCATCAACCAGGCGGCAAGAGCGTCCCAGCCCTTTGAGGCCCCGCTACTGCCATCCGGTCGACTGGCGCAGAATCCATAGACCAGCGACAAAGGATCAAGTCTTACAAAAAATCGGGCCTGATCTCCGCTCCCGTTCCGGGTGTGGTGTTCCTTGTCGGATACGTGCATTTCGGGCTTTTGGGCATAGGCCCAGGAACTAAAATCGAATCTCGTTTTGGGCAGGTTTCTGATAACCGCCCGCCCCAGCTGGTTGCGTCCCCGCCAGTTTGTTTGGGCAGCGCTGTTTTTGAAATCACCGGGTTGAAACCCTTCAAATACTTTGGGCGTCTTAGACTCAGTCCGTTTACCGGCACGGCTTTGAGCAGCTTCGGCTTGCGCTTCACTTTCGGCCTTTTCCCGTTGGCGGCGCGCTTGAATGCGACGCTGCAGGTCGATTTCGGTCCGGATCTCTTCGCCATGCTCCCACCGGATCAACATTTCGTCGTTGTCGATGGAAATAACGGTGAAAACACCTTTTTCATTTTCGTATTGTTCATCAACGGAAAATTCAAATTCGGTAATCGGGCCCATAATACCCCCTGTCTACGCAAAAGATTTGTCTGTTTATGATTGACGGCACCGTCATCCCGCCTTCGGTTGGATGGCGTTGCACGCCATCCTTCGTTTCGGCGATGTTCTTCTATGACAGTCCCATGCCTTAGGATCTTTTAGGCCCCCAAGCTGCGCTTAGAATTCATTTCCTCGGGACGGGTCCCGGGCGGCAGCGCCTTGGACCTGGCGCTTTTTCCGAAGCCGCAGCAATTCGGACTTCTTAAAACACCATCAGGATTCACAATACGAAAAGTGCTTTGCTCAAGATTCAGAGCGACGGCAGGATTCACAATGTGGGGTTCGCAGGGAGGCGATGGAGCTTCAGAAGAACTATCAATCCTTACAATAATTCAGGGGGGAAGGGTCATTATCAGAAAAATACCGGCACTCGCCTGCCTGCTTGCAAGCCATTTTATTTTATTCTTTCTTTATAATCATTATTTTATTTTTTGCTCCTATTATTTTTTGGGCTTCCGTGGAAGGCTTTTGTGCTTCATGGGGGCCAAAAGGTTTTTTTCAATGGCACGGAGACATTCAACAAAATGGGCCAAGACCAGCCTTCACCCTGTAAAAGCATTGATTTTTCTGGTCTTTGTACGGTTTGCTTGAAATCCTTTACTGGTGAGGATTTTCCTGTTATTCTTTTTTCGCTTATAAACGAAAGACTGAGTGAAGGTCATGAACCCAATGATTTCCACTTCATGAGATATGTGAGCTGCCTTGATACTGGCGTTGAATGTATGGGATATGGAGAAGTCATGCTCAAAGTTCAGG
>PVMS01093617.1_pt1 | contig 18529 bp, 19 predicted proteins | sample 1853461 | NCBI WGS metagenome assembly PVMS01 (sample SAMN08582032, study PRJNA380276) | Marine sediment metagenome, whole genome shotgun sequencing project. | isolation source: ocean sediment barecode stripped | collected 2017 | reverse complement strand
TTTCCGTTCGCGAGCTCCTTCTCGACGCGGCTGTTGTACTGGTCGATGCTGCGCACGCCGAGCGCCGCCATTATCTGGTAGCGCTCCTCCATCTTGTGGACGATGCCGTTGAGCGCGGCTGCGGCCCGCTTCGGATTGGTCACCACGTCGGCGATCAGATGCGGGATGCCCTCGTAGATGGAGAGCTCGAGGAGCTTCGGGTCGACGAGCAGGAGCTTGAGCTCGTCCGGGGTCGCGCGGCACAGGAGCGAGCAGAGCAGCGCGTTGAGAAAGACGCTCTTGCCCGTGCCCGTAGCGCCTGCGACGAGCAGGTGCGGCATCTTCGCGAGGTCGGCGCTGGTCGAATTTCCGAAGATGTCCTTGCCCAACGCGATGGGCAGCCGCGCCTTGCTCGAGCGGAAGTCCTCGCACTGGAGCACGTCTCGGATGTAGACCGTCTCGCGCTCCTGGTTCGCGACCTCGATCCCGACGACGGACTTGCCGGGCAGCGGGGCGATGATGCGCACGGAGAGTGCGCGAAGCGCCAGGGCGAGATCGTCCGAAAGGCTGACGATGCGATTCACCTTGATGCCCGAGGCCGGCTCGAACTCGTACATGGTGACGACCGGCCCCGGATGCACGGTGATCACGCGGCCCCCGACACCGAAGTCGGACAGCTTCTTCTCCAGGATCCGGGAGTTCATGATCAGGCTGTCGCGGTCGTAGGTACGCAGGGCCTTGGGCTCCTGGAAGATGTTGGTGTCGGGGAGCTTGTAGGGACCCGAGGGTCCCCGCTCCTCGAAGTGGAAGGCCTCCTGCTGCTCCTTGCCGCTCTTCGAGCGCGTGGTGACGTGGTCGACGATCGCCGGCTCTTCTCCGCTCCGGCGTCTTGGCCGCGCCGCCGGCACCTGCGCCGCCTCGGCCGGGGCGTTCAGGGGCTCCTCTTCGAGCTGCTCCTGATCGTCGTGCGGTGCCCGGGCCTCCGCGACCCGCTTGCGGCGGCGGCGCTGCTCGCGCCACACGCCCAGCGCCTGGAATCCTCGCCGGACGCCGCCCACGAGTTCGAGCACCCCGCGGCGCAGCGCGCCCGCGAGAGCCCGCACGGCCTCGGACACCTGCGAGCCGAGGGCCGCCACCAGGGCGAGAAACCAGCCCAGCACCAGCCCCATGGCACGCAGCGCCGTCCCGGTCGAGACGCCGGTGAGGCTCAGTACGCCGATCAGGCCGAGCACGCCGTTGAGCAGCAGGGCACCCCAGGTTCCCACCAGCAGGGTCTCCGCGCCGCCCAGCGTCCGCCCCAGCCAGCCGGCCGGCGCGCCGGCCAGGACACCGGGAAAGGCCTCGGCGAGCACCGGTGGCAGCGTCGCGGCGGTGACGAGCAGCAGCGGTACGCCCAGCCAGAAGCGCGAGGCCAGCTTGGGCACGCCGATACCCAGCACCAGCCGGCCGCCGAGGAAGGCCATTGCCGCCACCACGACGATCCCGCCCATCCCCGCGATCCCGAACAGCAGCGCTGCGGCGCTGGCCCCGACCACCCCGGCGCGGTTCTGGACCTCGGCCGCCTGGAACACCGGATCGGACGGCGAAAAGCTGCCCAGGGCGAGACCGAGCAGCAGGGACACGCCGATCAGCGCAACGCCGACACACTCCTGCACCACCGGCGACGAGCTGCGCTCGTCCGCCGTCACCTTGGCGCGCCGCGACCTGGCGACCGCCCTAGCCATGATGCTGAATTCCCACGCCCTCACCCCCCCCGGGACGGGCAATCGCGAGAGAGTAACCCCGGGCGGGGTGAAGTTCTAGGCGGTCCGCGCTCCTCTTCCCTCGAAGGAGCCCGAAGCCTCGGCCGCAGTCGGCACCGGGGGGCCCTGGAGCTCCGGATCGAAGCCGGCCAGGATGGCCTCGCGGACGTGCTCCTTCAGTAGATTGCGGTCCTCGGGCGTCAGCTCAGCCGTCACGATCGGCTTGCCACAATGGACCCGGATGCGCCCGCGCTCGATCCGCAGCGAGCGCTTGGGTGTGATCCTCCGTGAGCCGGAGACGGAGACCGGTAGGACGGGCACGCCCGCCTGGATCGCCAGGTGGAAGCCACCGCTCTTGAACTCCCCCAGCGCGGATTCCTGGGTGCGGGTGCCCTCGGGAAAGATGATCACGTTCGCGCCGCCGCCCACCCGCTCGGCCGCCCGCTGGAGACTCTCACTCGAGCGGCAGCGAGTGGACCAGCGCTGCGATGTCGAACACGCTCTGGTGGTTGGACAGGATCACCACGGGCCCGCGCAGGTTCTCGAGCCCGTCGGCCTCCACCTCGATGCCGCAGCACGCGAGCATCCAGGCGACCCAGTTTCGCGCCACGAACATCACGGCGCTGCCCTGACGGGCGATCGGAAACAGGACGACGGCGACCGTCCCCCAGAAGATCGTGCACAGCGCCACCAGCAGATCGCGGACGAGGTCGATCACGATGAGGATCCTGCGAAACGTGTGAACCTCCGTCCACGCCGCAATCAAACGCCGTCTCCCGAGGAGGGACCGACGGCCTCCGCCTTGACTCATCGGAGACCGGGCGGGATCATCTCTCCATCACCCCTGGTATATGGAGAAGCCATCATGGCAAGCGTGAACAAAGTCATCTTGATTGGGAACCTGGGGCGCGATCCGGAGCTCCGTTACACACAAGGTGGACAGGGCGTCGCCAACTTCACCCTGGCGACCAACGAGCGCTGGAAGGACAAGGACGGCCAGAACCAGGAGCGGACCGAGTGGCATCGGATCGTCGTCTGGGGGAAGCAGGCCGAGAACTGCGCCCAGTACCTGCAGAAGGGCCGCAGCTGCTACGTCGAGGGCCGACTGCAGACGCGCGAGTGGGAAGACAAGGAAGGCAACAAGCGCCAGACCACCGAGATCGTCGCCCAGAACGTCACGTTCCTGGGCGGACGGGACGGTGCGGGGCGCGGCGCGGGTGCGGCCCCCCCGATGGGCGGTCCGTCCGAGGGCGGCCCGTCCGAGGGCGGTTCGATGGGTCCGCCGCCCGCCGGCGACGACATCCCGTTCTAGCGGACGCGGCTCGGCATCAGGTTCAGGAGCTGGCGCGGAGGCTCCGCACCACCTCGTTGATGCGCTCCCGGTTGTCGGCGTCGAGTTCACCGAACTCGATGCCCATGCCCGGGGCGTCGCCGGAGTCGGGGCCGCAGACCCGGACCACGGTGCCGCGGGCGCGCACCGGCTGCTCGCTACCCGGCAGACGGAACTGCAGATCGATGACGGTTCCGCGCGGCTGCGGGGACTCGGTCTCGACGAAGAGGCCGCCCTCGTTGATGTTCCGCGCGAATTCGGAGAAGACCTCGTCGACGTCCTTGTAGTCCACCCGGACCACGAGGTCGGCGCGTTCGGAATGTCTGCGCTCGAGCACGGGACCTTGGACGTCGGTCCCGGTCTGAACGACTGCTGCCTTGGACATGGGCAACTCCCTGGCCTGCGCGCTCGGTCGAGACGGCGGGGCTCGTCGGCATCATCGTCCGGACGCGTCCGGCTCCTTTAGCGGTTTCCAGAAGGGGCCGGCTTCGCGGGCCGAGCCCCCGCCGGAGGCGGACGCGTCTCGGGCGGCCCTCCACCCCCGGCACGACTGGCCGGTTGCGCACGCTCTGCCGCGCCACGAAACTCGCCTGCCGATGCCTGATTCACTCAAGAGCGGGCCGGCCCCCCGCAGCTGGCGGGAAGCCTGGCAAGAGCCTGAATTCCGCGCCCTCGCGTTGGCGGCCGCCGTCGCCTACTTCGCCCGCCTGTGGGAGGGCACGCTCGATGGCGACCCCATCATCTACGCGTCCGTCTCCAAGAACATCGCGATGAGCGGCAACTGGCTCGACCTCTACCTGGGCAATGAGCCCTACTGGAACAAGCCGCCGCTGATCTTCTGGCTCACCGCCCTGCTCTTCCAGGTCTTCGGCACCACGACCTTCGCTGCCTGCTTCTGGCCGGCGCTGTTCGGGGCGGCCTCTTGTCTGGTGATGCACCGGCTGGCCCGAGACGTATTCGACCGGCCCACGGCCTTCTACGCTGCGCTCGCAATGCTGCTCACACCCGAGCTTCTGCGTTACGGCAGTCGGCTCCGGCTCGAGACGGTGGTCGTCTTCTTCACACTGCTCGCGGTGTACGACGCCTGGCGTGCGGTTCGCGCCAACGACGCGCGCCCGCTGCGCCGGGTCGGCGTGTGGGTCGGCTTTATTTTCCTCGCGAAGGGCGGCCCGGGCTTCATCGCGCTGGCGGTCGTGGGGGTGTTCATCGGGGTTTCCGGAGCAGGCGCCCTGCTGCGCTCGCGAGCTTCCTGGCAGGGTCTGGCGGCGCTGCTCGTCCTGGGTCTCTCCTGGCCTCTCTTGCAGTGGCACCAGCACGGGAGCCCGTGGCTCGCCCACACCTTCGGGCAGGAGCTCTTCCAGATCGACACCGGCGACGTACCGGACCAGAACCCCGTGCTCTTCTACGGCTGGCGCATGATCCGCGCCAACTCGCTATGGCTGGTGCTGGGTCTGCTCGGCGCGCGCATCCTGTGGCGCGAGCGCAAGGCCTGGCCGGACCGCTGGCGGCTCGTCGCGAGCTGGGCCCTCGTGAGCATCGTGATGATCTCACTGCCCGATCGCATCTACAGCCGTTACCTGAACGCAATCCACCCGATCCTGGCGCTGCTCTCCGGGCTGTGGCTGGCGCGCACTCTCGACCCGAGCCGCTTCCCCTGGCTCGCGTCGGGGCTGCCCCGCGCGACCTTCGCCGCGGCGGTGGTGCTGCTCGTGCTCCCCTTCCCGATCCACAACGATGAGGCGCGTCCCGTCCGGGCCGTGGACGCTGCGCTTCGGGCGACGTCGCCCGAACGAGAGACCGTGCCCGTCTACGGGCAGGTCCACACCTTCACCGCCGGCGACTTCCACTTCCACGTCGATCGCGGCGTCGAGCGGATTCCATCGCTCGACGCGGCCGCGGACCTGCCCGTACTGGTTGCCTCCAGGCAGAAGGCCGGAGAGCTGCGCGCTGCCGGCTGGCGCCTCATCGCCGAGGGCTGGCAATGGCAGGCCTTTGCCGCCCCGGCGACGGAAGATCACCCGGAGTCGTCCCCGATCACGCCGGCCTCGCGCAGGCTCGAGTAGCCGCGCTCGGCCACGACCACGTGGTCGACCACGGGGACGCCCAGGATCTCCCCGGCCCGCACCAGGCGCTCGGTCACCTCGCGGTCCTCGCGGCTCGGCGTGGGATCGCCACTCGGGTGGTTGTGCACCAGCACCAGCGCGGCCGCCGCCTCCCGCAGGGCCGGCCGAAAGACCTCCCGAGGATGCACCAGGCTTGCGGTGAGCGTCCCCTGCGACACGAGCTCGTGGCGCATGACCCGGTGCCGGCCATCGAGCAACACCACGAAGAAGCGCTCCTGGGTGGCGTGCCGCAGCCGCGGGTGGAAGTGGTGGAAGACGTCCGCCGGACTTCGCAGGGCAGCGCCCGGGTCGAGACGCCGTCCGGCGAGCCGACGCCCGAGCTCGACGGCGGCGCACAGGGTCGCGCTCTTCGCGGGTCCCACCCCCGCCGAGCGAGCAAGATCCCGCGTGCCGACCCGCGCCAGTCCCGGAAGCCCACCGTGGACCGCCAGCAGCCGCGCAGCCACCGCGACGACGTCAACGCCGCGCGCCCCGGTCCGAAGCAAGAGCGCCAGCAGCTCCGCGTCGCTCAGCGCCTCGGGCCCGAGCGCATCCATCCGCTCACGAGGAAGATCCGCCATCTCGACGCACTCCCCGGGACCGAATCGGGGCCCCTCAACCTAGCACCCCCACGCCCCCCGATCGCTGACCGAGGACTCGTCGAGCATCCCGCCCAACCAGAACCGGAGCGGAAGAAGCCGGGCGGTGTCAGGTCCCGGCGCAGCGTTGCTGCGCGACTTCGGCTTCGCTGAGCACGACGGCGAAGGAGGCAGGGGTCACTTCTGGCGCGATCAGGCCGCGCAGGGTCTCGCGGCGGTAGGGCTCGGGCTCGAGCTCGGCGACGAAGCTGTCGAGCATGGCCAGGAAGCCGCGCACCTCGGACGCCTGGCTCTGGGCTGCCTCGAGCTCGATCGGAATGGCCGTGCGGTACGCGGTTCCGTCGAGGAGCAAGACGGTGCCGTCCGGCGAGATCTCGCCCAGCCGCTTCATGGCGGCGCGCAGGTACGGCTGCGTGAAGCTCTTCACGGCCAGGGCGCGGGCCAGGTCCGCCCGGTCGAGCCGCGCGCGCAGCGTCTCGTCGAACGGCAAGCGGCAGCCGCTCACCCGTTCCGGACCGATCCGGGCGAGTGCCGCCTTGGCGCGGGCGACCGCGCTCACGCCGGACACCGTCGGCACCACGTCGAGATGGAGCGCGTGCTCGCGGCGAATCGGATCGTAGGCCTGGCGTTGGCGCAGGTCGACCTTTGCCGCGCGGGCCTGATCGGTGAGCGAGAGCCGCACCACCAGGTCCGCCCCGAGCTGCTGGGGCTTGAGCTCGGAAACCAGCGCGTCGCCGACCCCCTTCATGCTCGCACTCGCCTCGGGGGTGAGTCCCGTATCGATGAGGATCAGCGCGGGATCGCCCTGTCCCTTCTGGGCGCGGAACGTCATCGCCTCCTTCGACACGAAGGTGAACGAGGCGCGGTCCGCGAAGTAGACGTGGGTCACCGCCAGCCGCTGGTTCGCCAGCGGCGCCAGGTCGATCATCACCTCTTCCCGGCGCGAGCGGATCTTCAGGCTCACCTCGCTCTGCTGGTAGCCGTCGAGGAAGGCGCGGATCCGGAGCGTATCGTGCTTGCCGGCCGCATTGCGGCTGGGGAGCACGACGACCACCGGCGCATCCGTCTGCTCGTACCCCTTCTGGAAGCTGCGTCTCACGTAGAAGAGGTCGAGCACGGCGCCGGGCGGCGTCGTTCGAACCGTGACCCGCCGCGGCGAATACCAGTAGCCGGGCCCGCCCATGAAGAAGCCGGTCACGGGGGCAAAGAAGTTCGCCGGGCCGATGCCCGCCCGCTCGTCGGGAACCAGCTCGATCTCCTCGAGCTCCTCCTCACTTCGGGCCGCGGAGGCGACCAGCACGAGCAGCAGGAAGACGAAGGCGGCTTGGACCGGAGCGAGGCGCGTCAAGACCGGCGCAGGGTACCCAGCCCACCGGCCGCCGAGCAAGCACGAGGTGCCCCGGAGCGAAATCCGATCAGCGGCGCCTGCCGCCGGGCCGGCTGTCGTGGCTCACCAACACGAGACTCGGGCCGATCTCGACGACCTGCGTCGCGAAGGACGCAGCGTTCGGATGGCCGGAGCCGCGCAGCAGCCGTGCCAGGTCCTCGTGAGGATGGCGGGACAGGATCGTCTGCAGCGTGCGCCGCTGGATCTCGGTCAAGGTCATCTCGTTCATGTCGCGCGGCGTGGCGGCGGCGAGCTCCATCTTCGTAGCCTCGTGGGCGCGCGTCAGCGTGGGCGGGAGCGTCGGCTCGGGGACCCCGACCACCTCGAGGGATCCGGCGTCGAGCGCGCCGGCGGGCGACTCGAACCCCTGCTGGGAGCCGATCACCAGGGCCAGCGCGGTGATGCCGGCCGCCAGGGGCACGGCAACGGCCGGCTCGAACAGGCGACGGACCCAGCCGAGCAGGCCTCCCGAGGCCTGCTCGCGTTGCTCCTGGACCCGCGCGATCACGCGGGTCGAGAAGGCCGGCGGCAGCTCGGGCTCCGGCAGATCGCGGAGCAGGCCGACGACATTCTCGAGCTCCCGCATCGTCTCCCGCAGCGCGGGGTCGTCCGCGAGGTGGGATTCGAGCTTCGATCGCTCCGCCGTGGAGAGATCACCTTCGAGGTATGCGCTCAGGCGAGCGCCCGCATTCGAGCGGTTCACGACACCTCTCCTCCAGTTTCCCCTGTGGCTCGCGCGAGCGGACGAAGATGCTCGCGGAGCGCGTTGCGTGCACGATGGATCCGCGACTTCACGGTGCCCTCGGGAATCCCGAGCGCCGTCGCGATGTCGCCATAAGACTGGCCTTCGATGTCGTACAGGATGATGGCGGCCCGCAGATCCTCGGAGAGCAGGAGCAGGGCCGCCTGCACCTGGACCTGGACCTCGCCTCCTGCGGTGGCGTCCTCCGGGTCGCGCGGGCTGGACGGGAGGTCGAAGCCGACGTCCTGGCGACGGGCCAGCGCCTGCTCACGAGCGCGCTTGCGGCCCAGCGAGCGGCGCCGGTTGAGCGCAGCATTGGCCGCGACCCGATAGACGAAGGTCGAGAAGCGCGCTTCCCGGCGGAAGCGGTGGCCGTGCCGGTGCAGGCTGAGGAAGGCCTCCTGGGCCACGTCCTCGGCCTCCTGCCGGTCGCCGAGCATGCGCATGACCAGCCCGAAGACGCGGCGCTCGTGGCGGCGGACCAGCGTCTCGAAGGCGCCCTGGTCGCCACCCTGCCAGCGATCGACGAGATCCGCGTCCGGATCTTCGATCTCGTCAGGGGTCGGGCGCGAGCGGACGTGCGAAGGCATGCCTCGGGAGCCGAGTCCGGCTGCCCGCACCGCAGGGGCGGCCGGGCTCGATTCGATCAGCTGTGCGGTCACGTCCTGCCTCGGTGTGGAGGGACACCGCTCCTCGTCACCCGGTTCGTCCTTTTCGTCCGAATTCCCACCCATCGGGGCCCCTCAGCCCGGCTCGGGCCCGGCAGCCGCAGAACCCGGGGGCTCCCCTTCCCGGGTCCAGTCCCCGCTCCGGCCCCCGCTCTTCTGGACCAGGCGGATGGCCTCGAGGGTGATTCCGCGATCCACGGCCTTGCACATATCGTAGATCGTGAGCGCCGCGGCCGAGACCGCAACCAGGGCCTCCATCTCGACCCCGGTGCGGGCGTGGACCTGGGCCCGCGCCTCGATCCGCACGCACGAGCGCTCCGCGTCCGGCACCAGATCGATCTCCACGCCGTCGAGGGGGAGGGAATGGCACAGGGGAATCCACTGGTCGGTGCGCTTGGCGGCCTGGATCGCGGCAATCCGCGCGGTGGCCAGCACGTCGCCCTTGGGCACGCTGCCCTCCGCGATGCGGGTCAGGGTCTCGGGCGCCATCCGCACCTCGCCCCGGGCGGTAGCGACGCGCCGCGTCACGGGCTTGTCCCCGACGCCTACCATGTGGGCCCGGCCGCGCTCGTCCAGATGGGTCAGCCTGTCAGACATCGGGCCGCGCCTCCCGCTCGCCGATCCAGGCGATCACGTCGCCCAGGACGTCCTCGCCTTCGGGCTCGTTGAAAATCTCGTGTCGCAGCTTGGGGTAGATGCGCAACCTGCTGCCCGAACTCTGCAGACTCTCGAAGAATTCCTGGCTTCCGGAGGCGAGCACCAGCGGGTCCTCCTTCCCGTGCATCACCAGCGTGGGCACGCGCACCTTCGCGGCGCCCTGGAGCGTCGGAGCGCCGGCGTCGAGCAGGGCGCCTGCCAGCGAGAGGGTCATGTGCTGGAAGACCAGGGGGTCGGCCTCGTAGGCCCGTCCGACCGCGGGGTCCCGCGACAGCGCCTCGTGATCGATCGGCCGCGCCATTCGCAGTCGGGGCGCGAGGCGGCGCAAAAGCTGAAGCAGCCACAGCTGCCCACGCGACACCGCATCCCCGCCGGCGACCAGCGCCGGGCCGGAGAGGATCACGCCGTCGACCTCGGGATCGCGCCGAACGGACCAGGCCGCGACGATCAGCCCTCCCATGCTGTGTCCGATCACGTAAACCGGCAGCCCCGGATGCTCGGCACGACAACGGTCGATGAAAGCGTCGAGGTCGTCGAGGAAATCGTCGAAGCGGCGCACGTGCCCCCGCGGGCCCTCGGAGCGGCCGTGGCCGACGTGATCGTAGGCGTGGACCGCGCAGCCCCGCTCCGCGAGCCAGGCGCCCACCGCCTCGTAGCGCCCGGAGTGCTCGGCGTAGCCGTGGGCCACGATCACCAGGCGCCGTGGCGCCTCCGGGAGCCACGCGCGCCGAAACAGCGTACGCCCGCCCGCGGCGTCGAAGTGCGATTCCGCCCGACGGATCAAGGCCTCGTCCACGGGCGCAACCTACCCCGCCTGGGACGTAGCCGCCTCCCTGCGGATCCGGGCCCGAGCCGCCTCGACCGCCTCGAGATACCGGCCGTCCCGCACGTCGTTGCCCCAGAAATAGGCGCTGATTCCGCGCCCCTCGCCGAGCCTGCGGATGTTGTCCGCGAGGATCATGCAGCCGGCCTCGATGTTGCTCTCCACGTGGGTGAGGTTTCCAGCCACGAGGAGAGAGCCCTGCATGTACGGCATCACCTGCATCAGGCCGAGGGCGCCCTTGGCGCTGCGGACCCACGGGCGCGCGGTGCTCTCCCGGCTGATCACGGCGAGCACCAGCGCCGGATCGAGCTCGTACTTGACGCTGTAGCGCACCACGGCCGCCGCGATCCGCTCCCGCTGCAGAGCGCCGAGCCCGGGGTTGAGGCGGTAGAGGACCTGGGACACCCGCGCTCGGGTGAAGACCGCCGTTCCGATCGACTGCGCGGCGGCGGCATCGGGCTCCGACGGGGGCGCACCGCCCGATACGAGCAACGCGCAGAGCAACACCAGCCATGCAACTCGCGCCCGACCGGCGCGGATCGGCGACACTTTTCTGGGTGCGCCGGGCCGAAGACGCAGCTCTTCGTGTCGCATCCGCCCAACCCCCCGGGGAGCAACGCCTGGCCGTCGCTCCCGCTGAGCCCATCGAGAATAGCGCAGCGCCGCTGCGCACCTTCGCTGTCTCATCGGCCGACGGGGGGCGAAGCCTGATCGGCACTCCCCACGCAACTATGGGGCGCGATGCCTGATTGACCCTCTGCGCGCCGCGGTGGTAGGATCACTGGCACTCGGGTGGGGGAGCCTTCACGGAATCTTCCGGGCTTCGTTGTACAGCTTCTGGTGTCAAACGCTTGCTGAGCAGATCGGACCAGTGATTTCCGGAATTCCTCGAGGAAACACCGAGCAGATGAGCGCAGAACTGCACTCCGATGTGCCGTTTGCGGATGGTTCGCCCGCCCGCAAACTGCTCGAAGATCTATCGCGCAGCTACTCGATGATGTTGGTCACCGACCCGAGTGGCCAGGTTCACTGGCTGAGCGACGGCTGGCTCGACGCCTGCGGACGCAGGCCCGACCTCGGCGGACTCAACCTTCGCGAGACGATTGCGAAGGCGCGGCGACCCGAGCAGGCCTTCGAGATCCTCACGCGGTTGCGCAAGCACGGGTACCTGCTCGGATCCCGGGTGGAGCGGCGCGGAGCGGATGGGCGGACCGACGCGCTGGACCTCAGCATCTTCCCTCTCCGCTGCTGTACCGGCGACGGCGTCCACGTGGTATTGGCCCGGCGGGCGCCCGAGGAAGGCGACCGCCCGGAGGCAGCGCTGCTCGATGCTCTGCCCGACGCAGTGCTCGCCATCGACGCCGACGGCTTCGTCGAGTACGCGAACCCGGCGAGTGAGCGCCTCCTGCATCACTCCCCCGACGAGCTCCGCGGCAGCGCGCTGGCGGCCCTGCCCGCCGACGAGCTGAGCCTCGGGCGTCTGCTCCAGGCGCTCGACGCCGAAGCGCCGAGGGAGTTCGAGCTCGACGTGCGCACCGGGAAGCCGGAGCCTCGCAGCGTCTCCGTCTCGTTGGCGCCCCGGGGCGCCGCTGGGGGCTGCGTCCTGACCCTGCGGGCCACCGCCGAGACGAACGCCGACCTGATGCGCCAAAACGACGAGCTCGAGCACTGCATCAACACGCTCGCCCACGATCTGCGCTCACCCCTGGTCGCCCTGCTGGGCTTCTCGCGGCTGCTGCGCCAGGACTACGGCGACCGCCTCGACGACACCGGCGCCCACTTCATCGACCGCATCGAGCAGGCCGGCCGCACCATGGAGGAGCTCATCCACGACCTGCTCGAGCTGTCGCGCATCGGGCAGCCGGGCGAGCACCCCGCCATGGTGGATCCGCGCGCAGTCATGCTTCAGCTTGCCGCCGAGCTCAAGCCGCGGCTCGAGGCGGTAGGCGCCACCCTCGGCCTGCCGACGGAGCCACCGCTCGTCTACTGCGACCGCACCCGCCTCTACCAGGTGTTCTCCAACCTGATCGGAAACGCCATCGAGCACATGGGCGACTGCGCGGAGCGCAGGATCACGGTCTCGATCCGTGAGGAGTCCGGCTTCCATCGGATCACCGTGAGCGATCAGGGTCAGGGCATCGACCCGGCGGACCACGATCGCATCTTCGAGGCCTTACAGAGCCTGGGCTCGCGAAGAGACGGACGCCGAGGCACGGGCATGGGCCTCGCGATCGTCCGGAAGATCGCGGACACGCGCGGCGGACGCGCCTGGGTCGAGAGCTCGCGCGGCGCCGGCGCCGCGTTCCACCTCACGCTTCCGATCCTCTGATCCCAACGCCCCGCCAGCTGGGGCTCACGGAATCGACGCCGGGCGAGGCGCGCGGCCTCTGCTAGCTTGCGCCGCTGTAGATGTACCCCGAGCTCTTCTCCATCGGAAACTTCACGGTCAGCACGTTCGGCCTGATGCTGGCGATCGCGTTCCTGACCGGCGCCTACATCTGCGCGCACCGGCTCGGCGAGGAGGGACTCGACCCCGAGGCCGCCTGGACCATCCTGATCTACGTGATGATCGGCGGGATCTTCGGGTCGAAGCTCTACTTCGCGATCGACGTGCACTTCCGGACCGGCCAGCCTTTCCTCGAGCTGCTCTTCAACCGCGCAGGCATCACCTGGTACGGGGGATTGATCGGCGCCGCGCTGCTCGGCGCTCTCGGCTGTCGCATCCACGGGATACCGGTGAAGATCTTCGCCGACTGCTGCGCCATCTCCACGGCCGTCGGCCAGGCACTGGGCCGAGTGGGTTGCTTTCTCGTCGGGGACGACTACGGCAAGGTGACCGACGTGCCGTGGGCCATGGCCTTCCCGAAGGGCGCTCCGCCGACCATCGAGACGGTCCATCCCACCCAGCTCTACGAGGTGGCGTGGCTGCTGCCGGTGGCGGGCTTCCTGTGGTGGCGACGGCGCGAGAGCCCGTTCCTGTTCGGCGAGTACCTGGCACTCAATGGCCTCGGGCGTCTCGTGATCGAGAACTGGCGCGTGAACCCCAAGATCGTCTTCGGCCTGACCGAGCCCCAGGTCATCGGGATCGGCCTGATCGTCCTCGGCCTCGGCGGCTGGCTCTACTTCCGCGCCGCCAGCCCGCCCGAACCCGCCTGACGCCTCGGCCGTTGATCAGCTGGCCGAGGCGGCGGCTTCGGAGAGGCGAGTGGCGAGCTTGGTCGCAGCGTCGACGACGGTCTCCTTGTCGTCGCCGACGGCGAGGTCGTCGACCTTGCTGAGGGCACCCGCTGCCAGCTCGGTCATCGCGACCCCAGGCTCCGGATCGGTCTCGGCCCAGACCGTGAGCTGGTCCACCGAGCTGCGGTAGTCGCCGCGCAGGTAGGCCGCCATGCCGCGCGCGTAGCAGCTGGGCGGCTCCAACGCCTTGCGGTCGCCGCCGCGGGCCATCGCCTGGCAGAAGGCCTGATCCGACTCCTCGTAGTAGCCGCTCTCCAGATACGAGCGACCCGCAAGAGCGTAGCCGTCGGCGGGCGTGCCGTAGATCGCGGTGAGCAGCGCATCCGAGTCCTGGGCGAAGACGGCCTCGGTCTCCTCGCGCCGCTCGATCAGGAAGCGGGCCAGATGGCCGTTCGCGCGATGTTGTCCGGCCAGCACCACCAGCTGCTCCGCCGTACGCGCGAGCAGCTCCTCGGTCTCCGCGAGGCCCTCCTCGAGCCGGACCGAGACGGTGGCCAGGATCTTCTCGAACTCGCGGAAGAGCGCCACCGCTTCCGCCCCCGCCTCCTCGCGAAGCGCGCGGACCCGGGGGCCGTAGACCTCCCGTTGGTAGAAGCTCTCGCGGAACTTCATGGCCTCGTGGAAGAGGGAGCCAACGGCCAGGTCGAAGAGCACCTCCCAGTGCCGGCCGAGATCGACAGAGTCCGTATTCGCCCGGAAGAGCGCGTGACAGCGCTCCTTCAGGCGGAAGAGCGGCGAGCCCTCGTCGTCGGAGAAGAGACGCTGCACCTCTTCGAAGCGGAGCTCGCCGCGCCGGTAGCGCGTAAAGATCCGACCGAGCGCCCCGTGGACTTCCATGAAATCCCGGACGATGTCGACGAGACCCGGTGTCGAGACAGCCACGGCCACATTATAGACACGCCCCCCCCTCTCTGCGCGTGCTACGCTGCGCGCCCGCCATGGGCAGCCCCCCCGCGAATCCCGGCAGCGCCGCCGCCCACTCCCGAACGGTCCTGCTCATCGTCTTCGTGACGATCCTGATCGACTTCATCGGCTTCACGGTGCTGATCCCGGTGCTGCCGCTCTTCGCCGAGCGCCTGGGCGCGAGCGGTTTCGAAGTGGCGCTCATCCTGACCGTCTACGCCCTGGCCCAGCTGCTCTTCCTGCCGGTGTGGGGCTGGGTCTCGGACCGGATCGGGCGGCGGCCCGTGATCCTGTTCTCGCTGTTCGGGACCGTCTGCTCCTTCGTGGCGCTCGCCTTCGCCGACTCGATCGGCATGATCTACCTGGCGCGCGCCTTCTCGGGCTTCTTCGCCGCGAGCATCGGCACCGCCCAGGCGGTGGTCACGGACGTGACCCCGCCCTCGGAGCGAGCCAGGGGCATGAGCGTGATCGGCGCCGCCTTCGGCGCGGGCATGGTGGTGGGCCCGGTCCTCGGCGGTCTCACGGCCCAGATCGACCTGAAGGCCCCCTTCTACGCCGTCGCCATCCTGGCAGGCCTGAACTTCGTACTCGCCTGGCTGCGGCTTCCCGAGTCGCGCCCGGAGCAGCTCTCCAAGCCGGGGCTCGTCGAGCTGCGGCGCTCGCTGATCCCGACGCCGGTGCGGCTGATGATGGCGGTCCACGATCGGCGGATCGCCCTCTACCTCTATCTCTTCTTCCACATCTTCAGCGCCTTCGCCGTGCTCGAGGGCCTGATCACGCTCTATTCGGGCCAGCAATTCGAGAAGGGCGAGCTCGACGTCGGGCTCCTCTTCATGTGGATCGGCGTCGTGCTCTTCCTCACCCAGGGCCTGCTGCTGCGCAAGCTGGTCGGCCGGGTGAGCGAGTCGCTGCTCGTCACGATCGGCATCACGGCCATGGGCGTGGGACTCGCGGCGGTGTCCTTCGTGCCGAGCTTCGGCGGCCTGTACGTCGTGGGCACACTGATCGCATTCGGCAACGGCATTACCTTCCCGTCCTTCACCAGCCTCTACTCGAAAGCCTGCGCCGCCGAGAACGCGGGCGAGCTGATGGGCCAGAGCCAGGCCATGGCCACGACCGGACGCATCGTGGGCCCGGTGCTCGGAGGGCTCATGTACGACAACTGGTCCCACGGCGCGCCGTTCCTGATCGCCGGCGCGATGATGTTCGCGGCGGTGATCATGTTCAGGCTGTTTCGGAGCACCCTGGTCGTTCCCGACGGACACGCCCAATCGGCGTAACTCCGCGTGGGTCCACGGACTCCGAGTCGCCGGGGGCCAATCCCACCCGCGGGGGAACGCATTGACCCACGAGTCGGTTCCCCTATTTTCGGGTCCCGCCCTTCCCGATCTCCCTTCCGAACGAGCGAGGTTCCCCCAGCATGAGTCAGCCCATCGAACGCGAGAGCATGGAGGTCGACGTCCTCTTCATCGGCGCCGGTCCGGCCACCCTGGCTTCGGCGATCCACCTGATGAAGCAGGTCGAGGCATTCAACAAGGCGGCTGAGTCTTCGGGGAAGCCGACCATCGAGCCGCCCAGCGTGCTCGTGCTCGAGAAGGGCGCCGGCGTGGGCGACCACATGCTGTCCGGCGGGGTGATGAATCCCAAGGCCATCGCAGAGCTCGTGCCGGACTTCCAGGAGCAGGGCTTCCCCACCGAATACATCTGCAACTACGCCGGCTTCTGGGTCTTCCACCCCAAGGGCAAGATCAGCCTGCCGGCGCCGCCCAACTTCCGGAAGAAGGGCTACCACGTCGTCTCGCTCAACAAGGTCGCCGCCTGGCTGGGCGAGCGCGCCGAGGCGGCGGGCGTCGACATCTACCCGGGCTTCGCCGGCGACAAGCTGCTGCTCGAGGGCAACCGCGTCATCGGCGTGCGCACCGGCGACATGGGCGTCGACAAGGACGGCAAGCCCAAGGGCACCTACGCGCCCGGCATGGACATCTTTGCCAAGGTGACCGTGCTCGGAGAGGGCGTACGCGGCACGCTCTCGCAGCAGCTGATCGAGCGCTTCGAGCTCCAGGGTCAGAACCCGCAGACCTTCGAGACGGGCGTGAAGGAGATCTGGAAGATCAACCCGAAGAAGCACAAGCCCGGGCGGGTGGTGCACGGGATGGCCTTCCCCGAGATCCTGAAGGGCTTCCACGGCATGTGGCTCTACGACATGCAGGACGACCTGATCTCGTACGGCTTCGTGACGCTGCTGGAGAACGAGAACCCGAACACCGATCCGCATCTCCAGGCCCAGAAGTTCAAGACCACACCGTGGATGCGCTGGCTGCTCGAGGACGCGGAGCTCGTCCGCTACGGCGCCAAGTGCATCCCCACCGGCGGCCTCTACTCCCAGCCGAAGCTCTATCACGACGGCGCGCTGCTCGTCGGCGACTCCGCCAGCATGTGCAACGCCCAGAACCTGGCCGGGATCCACATGGCCATGAAGACCGGCATGATGGCAGCCGACACCATCGTCGAGGCGCTGGCCCAGCAGGACTTCAGCTCCAAGACGCTGGGCGGCTACGCCGAGCGCTACCGCAAGAGCTGGGCCTACGACGAGCACTACCAGGCCCGGAACTTCGCTCCGTCGGTGCAGAAGGGCATCGTGTTCTTCGGCATGAACGAGCCGCTGCGCATGATCAGCGGCGGCCGCGGCCTGATCGACAATATGTCGCTCGACGCGGGCCACACGCACATGAAGCGCCTGAGCGAGCTCCCGGCCTCCGAGCGCGAAGCGGAGCCGTACGAGTTCGACGGCAAGCTCACCTTCAGCAAGGAGCACCTGGTGGGCTTCAGCGGAACGGCCCACGAGGCGGACCAGCCCTCACACCTCGTCGTTGCAGACACCGACCTGTGCAGCACGACCTGCGCCGAAGAGTACGGAAACCCCTGCGAGAAGTTCTGCCCGGCCGCCGTCTACGAGATGGTGGACGACAGCGAGAACCCGGGACGCAAGAAGCTCTTCATCCACCACGAGAACTGCGTCCACTGCAAGACCTGCGACATCGCCGACCCCTACCAGATCATCACCTGGACCCCGCCCGAAGGCGGCGAAGGCCCCGACTACAAGCAGATGTAGTCGAGCGCGAAGCGGTCCGCGATCGAGCGCTAGCGCTCCGCCTCGCGCACGGCTGCGAGGAGCACGCCGAGGTCTTCTTCGTTGCAGGCGACGAGCATCGCCCGCTCCGGCTGGCGGATGTCCTGGGGGAAGGGACGGCCGTCGGCGGCGCGCACCAGCGCGCCGGCCTCGGAGGAGATCAGCGCGCCGATGCGGCCGCGTACGCTGACGGTTCCATTCTTCACGTAGCGCAAGCCGGCACGCACTCCCGGGAGCAACGGGGCCACCGAGATCGCGCCGCCGCTGCCCGGCCGCACCTCGAGCCCGGCGGCGAGCAATCGCTCGACCGCCGGCGCCGGCAGATCGTGGGAGACCAGCACCCGGCGGCCCTCGGGCGCGACCTGCACCGAAACCGGCGGGCTGCTGCCGCCGGTGACCGCGTGCGCTCCTGCGCCCCGGACCGCGTCCAAGAAAATCTCCTCGCGCGGCAGGCCCACCACCGCCGCCTGGTAGGTGCCCCCGAGCTCCAGCCCCGCCATGATGGCGTAGGGTCCAAGCGCCTCCAGGTAGAAGCGCAGGGTGCCGTCGATCGGATCGATTACCACCGTGCCCTCGCCGTTGCCCGGGAAGGAGCGGGCCGTGGGGGTGTCCTCCTCGGCCTCGAGGCTCACGTCCGGGAAGTGCACGAGCAGCGGCTCGAGCAGCGCCTCCTGGGCCGCGGTATCCGCCACGGTGAGCGCCGCCTTGACCGGCGTGGCCTCGCCGGCCTTGGGGCGGTTCGCCACCCGACCCTCGAGGGAGCGCGCCAGGGCCGACGCCTCGCGCAGGGCAGGCGCAAGCACACGTACGAAGTGCTCGGGATTCGGACGGTTCTGCATGGGGAGGCGAAACCTGGGGGCCAGGGGTAGCGAGTTGCCACGGCCCGAGCCACCCGGGCCCGGCCTTCAGTCCCGGGGCTCCGACGCCGATCTATCGGAGCGCGATCGATCGGGGTCTTCATGAAGCGGATTCTCGGCATCTCCCTGTTCCTGCTGTTCGCCGGGCCGGCCCTGGCGGACGCTCCTGCAGCGATCGGCCCGGACTCCGATCGCAACCGCGCCGAGACCTCCTTCGAGAGCTTCGCCGAGAGCTGGATGGGCAAGGTGCGCGCGCTCGAGCAGACGCACCGCTCGAACCCCTCCGTCAAGCAGGGCGCCAGCCAGCCTGTCGTCACCTATCGGGGCTATGGCGAGGACTGACGGGGACGGTGGAGGCGATGGTGCAGCTCGC
>PVMS01026026.1_pt1 | contig 18529 bp, 19 predicted proteins | sample 1853461 | NCBI WGS metagenome assembly PVMS01 (sample SAMN08582032, study PRJNA380276) | Marine sediment metagenome, whole genome shotgun sequencing project. | isolation source: ocean sediment barecode stripped | collected 2017 | reverse complement strand
TGATGACAATGCACAAACACCGCCTAAATTTGGCATACGCAGTATCCCTACCCTGATGGTGTTTAAAGACGGTGAGGTTGAAGGCACCAAAGTTGGCGCGGCCTCTAAATCGGATTTGGCCGCTTTTATTGAAAGTAGTATCGGCTGATTGCCCCGGTGGGCTGGTAATAGCCTTAATGACTGTTGTGGACACGGTTCACGGCACTCGTCATAGCCGTTGACTATTTACCCAAGATAAGCGCTAGAAGTTATTCCATGAAGCAAGCCATTGAACGAGGTTTAAACCTCGCTGTTACCGTGTTAATCAATGAGAAGGTATTGATGCCGGATGCGCTGGAACGCATCCATATTGAACGAACGAGGGACCGTGCGCACGGCGATTTCGCCAGTAACATTGCGCTGGTAGTGGCAAAACAGGCGCAGCGCAACCCGCGCGACATTGCGCAGCAAATCGTCGATAATTTTCCGCCTATCCCTGAGATCGAAAAACTGGATATTGCCGGGCCGGGTTTTATTAATTTCACACTGGTAAAAAACGCGCTCAGCCAGATCATCAATAGTATTAAAACCGAAGGGCAAAACTTCGGTGTATCCGACTCGGGTGCCGGGCAGAAAGTACTGGTCGAGTTTGTTTCAGCCAATCCGACCGGCCCGCTGCACGTTGGTCACGGTCGTGGTGCGGCGTATGGCGATGCCCTGGTGCGACTACTCAAAGCTAATGGTTATGCCGTTGAAGCCGAGTATTATGTTAACGATGCCGGGCGCCAGATGCACATACTCGCGCTGAGTGTATATCTGCGTTACCTTGATCTGGCCGGGAGCGAAGTTAGCTTGCCGGCTAATGGCTACAAAGGCGATTATATCTGGGATATTGCCGCGACGCTGCATCGCGAAAACGGCGATGCATTTGTGCTTGATGTTAAAGCCCTGTTTGCCGACCTTCCACAAGACCAGGAACAGGCCATGGATGCTCTGATCGAGCGCTGCCAGCAGGGCCTTGGAAAAACCAGCTATGATGTGGTGTTTAATGCGGGTCTCGATGCACTGGTAGACGATATTCGTGGTGATCTGCAGCAGTTTGGTGTGACCTTTGACCAATGGTTTTCAGAGCGCGCGCTGGTAGATTCTTCAGCGATTGATGAGGCGATTGATGTACTCAAGGCCAACAATAAGCTCTATGAAAAAGAAGGCGCCTGGTGGTTTCGCTCTAGCGATGACGGGGATGAGAAAGACCGTGTGGTGCTTCGCGCTAATGGCCAGCACACGTATTTTGCGGCCGATATTGCCTATCATTTGCAGAAAGCCAACCGCGGTTTTGACCGGCTGATCAATATCTGGGGTGCTGATCATCATGGCTACGTCGCCCGGGTTAAGTCCGCTTTCAAAGCCATGGGTCAGGACCCAGATGCGCTCAGGATTCTGCTGGTGCAGTTTGCCATTTTGTACCGAGGCGGAGAAAAAGTTTCAATGTCCACGCGAGGCGGCGATTTCGTTACCCTGCGGGAATTGCGCGAAGAAGTCGGTACCGACGCGGCACGTTTTTTCTACGTGATGCGTAAATCTGAACAGCATCTGGATTTTGATCTGGATCTAGCTAGGTCCCAGTCGTCCGATAACCCGGTGTATTATGTACAGTATGCACATGCGCGTGTTTGTAGTGTTTACCGGCAACTTGAAGAAAAAGGTGTGCGACTGGAAGGCGAAGCGGATGTATCCCTGCTGGTGGAAGCGCATGAGACCGAACTAATGACCCAGCTGGCACGTTATCCTGAAGTGCTGGCGCGGGCAGCACGAGATTATGCACCACACCTGCTTGCGTACTATCTGCGTGATCTGGCCAACGCCTTTCATACTTACTATAACGCGCATCCGTTTATATCCACCGAAGAGGATATACGCCATGCTCGGCTGGTATTGATTGATGCCGTGCGTCAGGTGATAGCCAATGGTTTGGGCCTGCTCGGGGTGAGTGCTCCGGAGCGTATGTAATGGCCCAGGCAAGGCGTACTAAAAAAGCTAAGGCGAACCCAAAGCGCGGTAGTGGACGAAATACGAAGTCTTTTATGGCCGCTTTTCGCCACGGGATGGGGTTTTTTATCACCGGGGTGTTTACAGGTGTGCTTGGCATCGTGCTATGGCAGGGCTATCAATCTGAAGCACAGGGCGATATGGGCAGCGGCCTGAAGGCGATGATTATGCAATCACAGCAGCAAGCCGCAATGCGCGCCGCGGAACCTCTGGCCCCCGAGCCGATACTGGTGGATAATGCGCCCCGTATCAAACCCGAATATGATTTTTATACCGTATTGCCCGAAATTGAAGAGGTTTTGCCCAAGGGTACACCCGAGTTGCCCCCCGCGGCTCCGGTTAGTAAAATGGCCGTCGCAGAAGCAAAACCTACAGCGCGGTCGAAGGATGCGCGTAGCCTGCCTGCGGGAAGCGCATATATGTTACAGGTTGCTTCATACGGGCAGCAAGTCGATGCAGAACGTCTCAAAGCGGAGCTGGCATTAAATGGTATGCGCGCCAGTATTCAAAAAGTCAGCATTGAAAACAAAAAGTATTTTCGGGTTCGTATTGGTCCGTATTCTGATTATGGAACCATGACGTCCGACGATTACAAGCTTTCACAATTAGGTTTTAAAGCCATGCGCTTGCGCATTTCCCGCGCTGGCTAAATCGGTACGTATATATGACAATTAGATAGAATGACACAGAAAATTAGAATCGGTACCCGTAAAAGTCCCCTGGCGCTATGGCAGGCTTATTATGTACGTGACGCGATAACGCGCTTTCATCCAGGCACGCAGGTAGAGCTGGTAGAAATTGTTTCCGCCGGAGATAAACACCTTGAAACCCCCCTGGCTAAAATCGGCGGGAAGGGGTTATTCCTCAAGGAACTGGAAACCGCGTTGCTGGAAAATGAAGTGGATATTGCGGTGCATTCCATGAAGGATGTGACCGTTCACCTGCCTGAAGGGCTGCATATACCGGTTATATGCGAGCGTGAAGATCCGCGTGATGCCTTTGTATCCAATCACTACAGTACGCTAGGTGAACTGCCCGACGGCGCCAAAGTCGGCACCTGTAGCCTGCGGCGTAAAAGCCAGATTGCTGCGAAATATCCTTCGCTGGAACTGGTGGATTTGCGTGGTAATGTGAACACGCGCCTGGCCCGTCTCGATAAGGGTGATTTTGACGCCATCATTCTCGCAGCAGCGGGCTTGATGCGCCTGGAATTTAATTCACGAATCGCGGCCTTTATTGAACCCGAAGAAATGTTGCCGGCGGTCGGGCAGGGTGCGGTAGGGATTGAGTGCCGCAAGGATGATGCGGCAGTTGAGCAGATTATTGCTTCTTTACACCATGAACCAACCGCGATTCGGGTGCGTACCGAACGGGCGGCTAACGAGAAGCTCGGCGGGGGTTGCCACGTGCCGGTTGCCGCTCATGCAATATTATCCGGTGATGAAATTAATTTCCGGGCATTGGTGGCTTCGGTAGACGGCCAAACCGTGTTGCAGTGTGAATATACAGCTCCACTGGACCAGGCGCAGCAACTGGGTGAACGCGCAGCATCCGCGCTTATTGAGCAGGGCGCTGACGGCATACTCAAAGACGTGTATCGTGAGCTCGGGAGCTGACGGGAACACGGTTGCCCTGAATGGTGCGGGCGTATTGATTACGCGCCCGCTGGCGCAGTCGGGTGGTATGCAAAGGCTGGTAAATTTGCATGGAGGCGTAGCCTATGTATTCCCTGGTCTGGAAATCACACTGCGCCCATTCAATGAATTACGGGCAGACCTGGCGCGTATCAATGCTGGCGATGTACTGATTTTTGTTAGCAGCAATGCGGTCAGCGGTGTGTTCCGTGAAATAGGCGACAGCTTGCGTCACCAATTGGCCAGCGCACAAATTGCCGCCGTAGGTGAGCGTACACAAGCTGCATTGGAGGCCGAAAATCAGATCGTGGCCATTTCACCAGAGCAGGGCCATCAGCACAGCGAAGGATTGTTGCGCCACCCTTTGTTGCAGGATATAGCAGGTCGCCAGGTCTATATCGTGCGTGGCCAGTCCGGGCGTGAACTATTACACGATACGCTGCTTGAGCGGGGCGCGAAGCTGGAGTATATCCATGCGTATACGCGCCACATTCCGCGTGAATACAATGCTGCGCGGGTAATAAAGGCCCTTAACAGTGGGGAAATTCAGTACGCGATGCTGACCAGTTTTGCAGCGTTTGAGAATTTATACCAGATGCTCGGGGATGAGGCGGAAACGTGCCTCAAGCGCGCACAGCTCGTGGTGCCGGGTGCGCGTGTGGCACAGAAAATTGCTGCGTGTTATCCGTTTTCAGCCAGGGTGGCAAAAAACGCGTCTGATCGGGAAATGCTGGCGGCTATGTCTATAGCCCAACCACAATAAGGTGCTTATGGCGAGTTTGGGTGATCGATTAAACCATCTATCTGTAACGCCAGATTGATATCTTTTTGCGTGATGCCGCCTTCACTATGCGTGGTGAGGGTGATTTCTACGGTTCGATAGCTGTTTGACCAGTCGGGATGATGGTTAGCGCGTTCCGCGCATAAAGCTACACGACTCATAAAGCCGAACGCCTCAACAAAATCCGCAAAGGTAAAAACTTTGCGAATTCGATCTTTCTGATATTGCCAGTCGTGCAGCTCGCTTAGTTCAATGGCAATTGCTTCGTTGGATAGTTTCATCGTGCTCCTCCCGTTTTATAGCGACATTATAGCCACTAATTGGGCCCATGATACAAGGGAAAATATGTATAGCGACTGAATCCGAACAAGGTAACCAGGAGGAAGCTTTATCGCCGTTACTAACGTTTACCCAGGCCGGCGTGCCACAATAACGGCGCGGCGCGGCGCCGGATATCCTTCGATTGTCAACTCCGGATTTTCAGGGTTGAGGCAATGCTCCAGAGATTGAGAATCCAGCCAGTCTGTTTTCCGCTGTTCCGCCAGCGAAGTAACGCTCTCATCAATTGGCTGAATGTCGGTGAAGCCGGCGCGCGCCAGCCAGCCACAAAGTATGTCGGTGTTAGGTAAAAACCAGACATTCCGCATGCGCGCATAGCGGTCGCGTGGCACCAGTACTTCACCGGCTGTTTTAGGGATTACCAGGGTTTCCAGTAGTAATTCTCCACCGGGTTTCAGGCAGCGTTTGAGCTCAAACAAATGGTCAAACACCGAGCGCCGATGGTAGAGCACGCCCATGGAAAATACACTGTCAAAATAATTGAGATCAGCCGGCAGATCTTCCAGGCGATAAGGTAGTAGCGTGTGTGTTCCCGGCAATGGCACTTGCCGTGCATAGTGATTCAGTACCAGGAACTGAATGATAAATAACCAGCCCGGATCAACGCCCACCACCGTTATTGCGCCTGCCCCTAACATACGCCAGCCGAAATATCCGTTCGCGCAGCCGACGTCCAGCACAGTTTTGCCCTTCAGGTCGAGATGCTGTTCGATGCGTTGCCATTTCAGGTCAGAGCGCCATTCAGTATCAATAGTGATATCAAACAGGCTATAAGGGCCTTTACGCCAGGGTTTTAAGCCGTGCAGGCTGGCTAGAAGCTGCGCGTGTTGAGTGGAATCCAACTTCGAGCCGCTGAGCGTAATCGCGCTTTTGTTTACGTGGATATCAAGGTTCTCGACCTCAGGCAGAGCCTGCAGCAGCCCAAGCCAGGTTTCCAGATCACCGTGTTTAAATCCATCCAGTAGTGATCGGATATCTTGCCGCAGGCTATTCGCCCAGCGATGCTCGTCCCGCTCCAGTTGTTTGACGAGTGGCTCTATGCCAAGCGCATCATACAAGTATTTGCTATGTTTGCTCATCAAGCGCCCGGCGCTGCGTTGGGCTCAGATTTGTAGGCGACAAAAGAATGAAAATTCAGGCATTGAAACCAGCTCATGGCGCGTTCAAAGCCGGCCTCGTGCAGGCGATCAAGATGAGTTTGCTCGGTTTCGGGAATCAGCACGTTCTCAAGCGCCTGGCGTTTCTGACTGATTTCCAGTTCAGAATAACCATTGTGTTTTTTAAAATCGTAATAAAGGCGGGTCAGTGCGGCATCGGTTTGGGGGTCGTCGAAGCACAGTTTTTCCGAGAGTATCAGAACGCCTCCGGGCTTCAGGCCATGCGCAATCTTACGAAGTAATTCCAAGCGCCTGTCGGGCCGTATGAACTGCAGGGTGTAGTGCATAACCACCAGGCTGGCATTGCTGATATCAATTTCGCTGATGTCGGCACACCGTAGCTGAATCTCGACGCCTTCTTTTTCTGGCAGCTGTGCAAGATTTTCCTCGCAGGCGGTGATCATCGCAGATGAATTATCAATACCGATTAATTCACAGGGCACCTTAACATGGTTTTGGATCGATATCAGGCTGGTGCCCAACGAACAGCCCAGATCATAGACCCGGCTGTGCGCTAGAATATGCTCAGCGCCCAGTACGCCTGTCATCGCTATAACAGAGGCATAACCCGGAACTGAGCGGCGGATCATATCCGCAAACACGCGGCTTACGCGCTCATCAAAGCGAAAAGCTTCGATATCAGAGCTAAGTTCCGAAAACAGCGTGTCGCGAGGCGTGCTCACAATCCTAAAATCCTCACAGAAGCACACTATGCCCTGTCCAACTGAGGAATTTAGGATAATGGTAATTTAGCCCGGATATTTCATGAAATCGTGCGATGATCGCGCAGTCTAAAAAATATAATGCCTGGGTTTTTACAGTGACCGTTTCCAAACCGAACCAGTCTGATTGAGCGCTGTACTTGTGTGTGTGGTCGATTGAGTCTGGGCCAATAAGCCTGAGCTAAATAAAGTTGGTCACTGCAGAATCAACAGACAAGTGAGGGCGTATGCAATTCATGAATTATTCATCGGGTTAGTACCGGTCCTGTGGTTTATACCGGAGCTGTCGAAGGGCAAATACAATAAACCCCAGGTACATGATGGCCGTCCATTCAGGAATGCTCAGGCCGAGGAATTTCCAGATTATGTCGGAGCATTCACCCGTACCGGTGAGTACTTTTTGAATGATTTCGCCCACCGGCAGGGTTTCAATCCAGTAGTCAAGCCCGGCGCCGCATTCTGCAAGCTCGGGTGGGTTGTGCTGTAGCCAGGAATGACGAAGGGAAATCCCCAATCCGATTAATCCGGCGATTCCAGTCAAGGTTCCGTACACTTTGTGACCGCTGGTATCCGGGTTATGCAGTGCTGCGACCAGGCAGATCAGGCCGATCGCGACAAAAGCAAGGCGCTGAAATATGCACAGGGGACAGGGCTCGTAACCCAGACCAAATTGCATGAAAAGCGCCACAGCGATCAGGCTGCAACAAACCAGAAATCCAAGGGCATACAGGGTTCGATTTTGCGGTAAGGAAATCATGTAAGTTTTATTGATAGTAAGCGATTAGATCGGGCGAGTATAACGTCTGTAGCTGATCTTCGTTGCGAAATTGCTGGTACTGTCCAGGAGTGCGGATTATCATCAGTATGCACTGACGTACCTGGAAAACCTGTTCTCACCTGCCCTATGCCTGATTCCTCAATACTTCATTCGATTGAAGAGAAAAAACTCGCACTGGCTTCCATTATTCGTGAGCCGCTGTGCGAACTCGCGGAAGCCTGTGGAAAAGTCTGGCCCGAAGGAGGGAGGATCGATACTATTCTGAAAACGGGAATAAAGGGCGTGCCGCACTGTAAGCTTATTTATGCCTGGAATCGCGATAATTGCGTAGTCTCGAATATGATTAGCCCCAAGGGCCTGGATACAAACTGGCGGGGTCGGAATTTGAGTGAGCGTCCATACCTTAAAAATAACCTGCCGTTTAAGGGGATCATGTTGTCTTCGGTTTATATCAGCGAATTTGACAGCCGCCGCACCGTAACGGCATTGCAGGCGATCAATCCGAGCAATCACCTGGAAGGGTTTATCGCAGCGGATTTTAACGTTAGCGACTTGATGCAAAATACCCAGTTACAGATTATCAACTCGCCGTATACCCAGTACCGGGGAGATCCAGCGGTGCGCGGTACCTTGTTTCAGCAACAACGTGTGCAAAGCGAATTTGATAAAGTCGACGATGCAGCGTTCGGCCGGCTCTCCGAACTCATTGCAGAATATGGTGTTTTTCATACCAAAATTCTGTTTTCAAGCAGTCGCTGCACGCTATGGTTTTACGATGATCCGTTTCAGTATCAGTTATTTAACATCCATGAGCTTTTGAATGTGGATCTATTGTTGGCCTATCCTGAAAGGTCTTATCCGGAACGCGCAACGGTTACCTCAGAGCAGGTTAATCAGGTTTACGCTTTATTTAAAGTGTTGCGTTATATCGACGACACCATTTATCTGCGTTCGGGCTCGCTCAATATTATTAACGCTATGGTGGGTTTAACGTTTTCCTGTGACGGCTCGCACTACATGACCGTAGACGAATTTCTGGATCGCGATGTACAGTTCTGGATGGGATTGAGTTAAGCGCTAGTCTTCGAGGCGTATCAAGAAACCAGTTTATTCGCACCAGATTGATGTGGGTAAATTTTTAGCCTTCGCCTCCGGCTGGAATACCCAGCCTGAAATCCACATCTGCTTCTTTTTTCATCGCCTCCAGTTTTTCCGGGGACAGATTAGGCAGGGAAGCAGCCGCAGGCGTAACAGGCGCAGGTTTAGGTTCCACCGTGTCGGGTGATGCCGCCGTTTTTTCTAATACGGGCTTGCCCATACTTGCCGTTTCGTGAGTTTTAGCAGGGCTTGCTGATATTTCGGCGTCCGGTTTTACATCGTTGAATGCCGGTTTCCAGTATTGGCTCAAGTTCTCTCGTATATCTGGGCGGAAGGCGATAATCGAAGCTAACAGCACAAGCAGAAATATCAACGCGGGTAGTAATTTTGACCGGGATCGGGTGGATTCGTGGTGCGTGTTGGGCAGGGCCTCTTTGGCCGCTTTTTTAACGATGGATGGCGTTACCTCGCGCGCGTTAAGGCTATACGCACCGATGAGCGCGTGATCGCATAGCAGGTTGATCAGCCGCGGCGTACCTTCGGTTAATTTATGGATTTTGCGCGTCGCGGCTTTATTGAACAGTGGCTGGTTACATCCGGCAACGCTCAATCGGTGGTGAATATATTGTTCGGTTTCTTCAGCGCCCAGGGTGGTCAAATGGTAGCGGCTGGTGATACGTTGCGCGACCTGACGCATATCATGCGCCGAGAGCATTTGGCCTAATTCCGGCTGGCCGATCAGGATGATCCGCAGTAGTTTCTGGGTGTCGGTTTCCAGGTTGGTTAGCAGGCGCAATTGCTCCAGAGTGCGTTTGGGCAGGTTTTGTGCTTCGTCGATAATCAGGATGGTATGGCGCCCGCTGGCGTGAGCAGCAAGCAGTTTACGGTTAATCAACTGGGTTAATTCATTGCTTTTATGTGCGCTGTTAAAGGGGATATCCAGCTCCTGGCAGAGGGTTCTGAGTAAACCAATTTCATCAATGAGCGGGTTGAGTATCAGTGCAACATCGATGTCCTGGGGGATATTCGCGAGAATATAACGGCAGGCCATGGTCTTGCCAACGCCGACTTCACCGGTCAGCTGCACAAAACCGTTTTTTTCGTTGAGTGCATAAACCAGATGCGCAATGGCTTCTTTATGGCTATCACTAAGAAACAAAAAGCGAGTGTCCGGCACGATGCCGAAAGGTTTGCTGTTAAGGCCGAAATAGTCCTGGTACACGAATAGCCTGATTCAGTAAGTCGATTTGCTATATTAGCACTAACATTACGGGTGTTCTATTGTCCTGATATCCTCTTTAGCCTCTTCGCCAGGTCTGAACCAGGTAGGGTTATCGAGGTAAATCTGCGTTAGAAAAGATGCTCCTGTATTACCCACTGGCCGGCGCTGACATCCAGCTGCAAGCAGGATGGGCCGTCTTGAACGCGCGTTTGACCAGCAGCGCCCGGGTTTACGATCGTGGGTTGTTGGCTCTCATCTATAGTACGAATGTGGGTGTGGCCATACACCACCATCTGCGCATCAGGGTGGGCCATTCGCAAGGAAGCGTGAATATTACTGACATCGCGATCCCAAAAGCGATGAGCATGCTCCATCACCAGTGTGCCGCCGGGCAAATGCAGTTTCAGCACGTCCGGGATTTCATGCAGCTGGGGATGATCGGGTTCTTCCCAGGTTGTAAGCGCATCATTATTACCTTTTACCGCCAGCGTATGCTCTGCTCCTAATTTGGGTTTTAGCGCGTTCAATGACTCTGCACCCATGATGTCGCCCGCGTGCAGCGCGATGTCACATTGCGCAATAAACTCGGCAATATCCGCGTTCAGTATGCCGTGGGTGTCCGATACGATGCCGATGACCAGCGATTCATGGTCGCTGTAATCAAGAGCCATTGTGAAGTTGATCATATCAGGGGCTCAGATCGCACAATCTCGCTAAACAGCTGCAAAGTGCGCACACTGGATGGTGCCGGGCTTTGGTAAGGAATTTCGCCTTTAGTTTTGTCTAGTTCTTCTATGACCATGGCTGAATAACAAAATGACAATGAACGATGGAGTGTAGCGCGACTGGCAAGATGGGGCTACCTGCCAAAATTAGTAGAGCCTTAACCCAAATGATTTCCGTACTATTCGGGTGAAATCAGGCCATATTTTGAATGATCAGCAGCACCAAGGGCAAGGTCAGCGCTGCAGCCAGTGTTTGGAAGGTAATGATTTGTGCCATACTCTGTTTATCGCCGCCGAGCTGGCTGGCTAGTACGTACGAGGACATGGCGGAGGGCAGCGCGCCATAGAGAACAAAAATACGCGCATCGTCGATTGAAATATCAATCAAGCTCACAAACAGATAAATAAGCATGGGCATAACCAGCAATTTGCTGATGCTACTGACACCGACCGCCATAAGCTTGTCCGCAGAGATGGTGAACCTGAGACCGGCACCCACCGCTAACAGCGCCAATGGTAAACCAGTTTGCCCCAGGAAATAGATCGCTGAATGCAAGGAATTCGGTAACCGAATGGCCAGAAAATTAAACGCCAGCCCACCAACGCTCGCAATAATCAAAGGGTTAGTCGCCAGATTGCGCAGCATTGATTTGTTCTGGCTGGCGGCATCGCGCCGGGTCGTATCACCGTAGTGGGTGAGCACGGTAACGCAGGTGATGTTGTTAATAATAACCAGCAGGGTCATGATCAGTGCCATTACGGCCACACCCTGGCCGGGTAAAATCAGGCCGGCGATCACCAGACCAATGGTAGTATTATTGCGTACCGCGCCCTGGTACATGGATGAAAAGGTTTCGCGGCTCAGGCGTTTGTTCCCAAACCCCAACCACTGAAGTGCACCCACGATGAACGTTGGGATCGCTACCGCAAATAAAATCTGGCTAATGAGTGCAGGGTTAACTTCAGCGCGCGCCAGGTTAGAGAATATAAGCGCGGGAAACAGCACAAAATACACCAGTTTTTCCACGCCATCCCAGAAATCGAGGCTCAGGAAGCGTCGATGCCTGAATACATAACCCAGGCTGATGAGTAAATACAGGGGTAACAGGGTGTCGAGTATGCTGACGTTCATTATTGCAAGTTGAGTGTTAAACGGGTTCCCGGTTTGATCTTCGGCGGGCTAATGCTTTCAGCGGCCGTTGATAAGGCATTTTTTAATTATTCGCTGGTGTCGAAGGGTTATTATTCAGGTTTCTCAGGGTAACTTTATCCTTTGAATTTGCCAGAGCGTTCAATATCGGGGCCGGCGTGGATGGGTTGCGGGACAAACCCCATTCAATCAAATAAAATTCGGTTGAATTTTTGTTCTCCTGGTACAGGCGGTCCAATACTCCAGTCGGTGTATGCATGTCGGCTGCTACATCGCCTTTCACATAGCTAACAGGGCTATTTGACAACAAGCTAAGAATAGCGGGCGTTACGTTGGGGTGTGATACGATCAGTCGCATGACCGCAAGGCCCTTTCTATTTTTACCCATGATTAAAGGGTCAGACCACATGGCTTTATGTAAAGCAGGGTTTTCCATCTCTGCTATATGCGCGAGCGTATTACTGGCGGTATTTTGGTTCAGGCATATCGCGCCCAAAGCAAATTTACTATCTCTATATCTGGCATTTTCAACAAAAGCAGTTAGTTGCTTAGTGTTCATGAGCTGTATTTGTCCTATCGCTTCGATCAGGCCCAGTTTTTTCTGATGTGCCATCCCCGCGTACGTAATATAAGTTAGCGAAAGCACTATCCCCAAGATCGCCAGCACTACATCATTTTTACCCTGAGTTCTTATTGCCTTAAGGGCATAACTCAGCGCTATTCCCACGCCCAGCCAGGGCAAACTAACAATCAAAGCCGTTAGTGGCAGAAAAATGAACCCAATCGCAGCGGTTGAGGAGGTGGAATTATTGATCAACCGGAATTCATCAAGTGCATTGATTGTCACCGCCATCGTAAAGACGATAACAGCCACAATAAAATGAGGTTGATCTTTGAATATTTTCACTAGTTTCATTGCTGATTTCTTAACTTATCGAGCATTGCGAAAACACAGAAAACCGACATTTGGCATCCTCAAAATCGACCGTTTCAGGTTTAATTTCCGGTAAATCAATCAGGGTAAAACAGTTCGCCCGCCATCAACAGCCAGGATCTGGCCACTGGTGTAGGCGGCGCTGTTGATCAGATAAAGTGCTGCATCGGCGATGTCCTGCGGGTCGCCTGGTCGGCGTAGGGGTATGCGTGATACCAGGCGTTTCTGGGCCACTTCATCGTGTTGGTTCTCCGGCCATAAAATGGCGCCCGGTGCGATGCCGTTTACGCGAATTTCGGGCGCCAGGCTCTGGGCAAATGAGCGCGTCAGGGAGACCAGTCCGGCTTTGCTGGCACAATAAATGGCATGATTCGGTAATGGCCGTTCGGCGTATATATCAATCAGGTTGATAATACAGCCCTGTTGCTTTTTCAGGTGCGGCGCAGCGGCCTGCATCAGAAAAAAGGGCGCTTTGAGATTGGTTTCAAGCAGGGTGTTCCAGCGTGACTCGTCGGTTTTACCGATCGGTGTTGGGAAAAAGACCGAGGCGTTGTTGATCAATACATCGAGCCGGCCCAAGCGGCGGGCGCATTCATCCACCATAGGTTTAAGTTTGCTATATTCTGTCAATTCGCATTGAATTAACATACAGGAATTTTTGCGCCGCGCATTGAGCTCACTTTGCAGAGCATGCGCTGCTTGCGCCGAGGAATGGTAATGAATCGCGACGGTCATGCCCCTGGCGTGCAATGCATGTGCCAGGCACGCGCCAATTCTCCTTGCGCCTCCTGTGATCAGAGCGACTTTACCGTCTAAATTACCTTTTTCTACCTGGATTGACTTGTGCTCGGGCATCGTTTTTGCAATATTGCAGCGCAATTACGTATAGTAAGCGCGCTAATTCATTAATCAACTGATTATCACTATTCATGACGTCCATACAAGCACCCGTTGAACAAAAGGTCGACAATCACGGCTTGTCTGACGAAATCAGGCGCTTTATTGAGCAAAAGGGCGGCTGGACCAGCTTTGAACAGTATATGCAGATGGCGTTGTATTCACCAGGGCGTGGTTATTATACCGGAGGGCTGGCAAAATTCGGCGCGGCGGGTGATTTCATCACCGCCCCGGAATTGGGCAATTTATTCGCGCTTAGCCTTGCCATCCAGGTAGCTGAAATACTCAATAAGCTGGATCACGGCGCGTTACTTGAATTTGGTGCAGGCAGCGGGGCGTTGGCGGCGGGACTACTCAATGAGCTTGAAGTGCTGGGCGCGCTGCCCGAAACCTACCTGATACAGGAGCTTCGTGGTGATTTGCGCGCGAGACAACGCGAGACGATAAACGAGGGTGCGCGCAAACATTTTGCACGCGTGGTGTGGCTGGATGCCTTGCCGGCAAATTTTTGCGGTGTCGTGATTGCAAATGAGGTATTAGACGCGATGCCGGTCCGGGTGTTCGAGGAGCAAGCGTCCGGGAGCGTGATGGAGATGGGGGTGGGCATCAGTGACACTAGTCCAGGTACCGATGAGCCGACTTTTTGTTGGGCACATCGCGAAGCCGACCCGGTGCTGGCGAGTGCTGTGCATGCCTTGAATTTGCAAATCGATGGTCAATCGTATCGTTCCGAAATCGCGTTTCAGGCCCTTGCATGGATACAAAGCCTGGCTCAGGTGCTGGAACAAGGCGCAGTACTGCTTATTGACTATGGTTTTCGGCAGGCAGAGTACTATCATCCCGACCGTGACCAGGGTACGCTCATGTGCCACTATCAACACCGTGCGCACGCGGATCCTTTTTTTAAACCCGGCCAGCAGGACATCACGGCGCACATTGATTTTACCGCGATCGCTCTGGCCGCGAAGCACGCCGGGTTCGGTTTGGCGGGTTACGCGACACAGGGCGCCTTTTTATTGTCGACCGGCGTGCTCGACAGGATACCGCTTGACGCGCCGGTTAAACAGCAGCTTGAGTTGGCGCAACAGCTTAAAAAGCTGACCTTACCGCATGAGATGGGTGAGTTATTTAAGGTGCTGGCGTTAAGCAAAGACTATGCTTTTGAGTTAAGCGGCTTCGCGCAACAAAACCATTTAAATCGTTTGTAACAATGGACAGCTTTCAGGTAATCATACTGGCGGTGGTGCAGGGTATCACCGAGTTTCTGCCGGTGTCGAGTTCAGGCCACCTCATTTTACTGCCCCAATTACTGGGTTGGGAAGACCAGGGTTTAGCGTTCGATGTTATGGTGCATCTGGGCACGCTGTTGGCGGTGTTGGTCTATTTTCGCCAGGAAGTATCTCTGATATTTCACGATACCTTCGCTAATATTTTTGGTGCAGAGCCTACCCAGAACAGCCGCATCGGCTGGCAAATTGCCCTGGCTACGGTGCCCGTTGGCCTGGTGGGGTTATTCTGGGGTGACTGGGTGGAATCAAGCCTACGCAACCCGCGCTACATTGCCATCGTGATGATGTTGTTTGCTGTGGTGCTCTGGTGGGTGGACAAGCACAATAAGCAGACCCGGGATCTTGCCAGTTTGAATACACAGGATATCATCGTGATTGGCTGCGCACAGGCGATGGCCCTGATACCTGGGGTGTCCCGTTCGGGGATGACGATCGCTGCGGCTCTGCTCGTGGGCTTGAGCCGGGACGCGGCGGCCCGCTTTTCTTTTTTAATGGCGATTCCAGTGATTATCCTGGCCGGCGGCCTGAAGGCTGTGGAATTGATGCACAGCGAATCGAGCGTGGACTGGAATGTGTTGCTATTGGGCGTAACGGTTTCAGCTCTGGTAGCGTATGCCTGCATACATTGGTTTCTGGGTTTTATTCGCCGCTTTAGCATGTTGCCATTTGCACTGTATTTGCTGGGCTTGGGTGTTTTTCTTTTGTGGGTGTTTAAATCCTGAAAACTGAATATAATTCAGCCTAATGAAACTTAGCCGTCAACAATTTCTTGATTCCCCCAACAAGGTGATTACCTTGCTGGGTATGTCGGGCGTGGGGAAGACAACGCTTTCCAGTCAGTTGCCACAAAATCAATGGTTTAACTATTCCGGGGATTATCGTATTGGCACCAAATACCTGGGAGAACCGATACTGGATAATATTAAGTGCCATGCCATGGAACAGCCGTTTTTGCGTGATCTGATCCTGAGTGATTCGATCTATATTTGCAGTAATATTTCAGTGCATCATTTGAAGCCGATTTCGACATTTTTGGGTAAAATCGGAAACCCGGAGCAGGGCGGCCTAAGCCTCAATGAGTTCAAGCGCCGGCAGCGTTTGCACCGGCAGGCTGAGGTAAACGCTATGGTGGACGTGTCTGAATTCATTCGGAAAGGCCGGGAAATCTATGATTACCCCCATTTTGTCAATGATGCAGGGGGTAGTGTATGCGAACTTGGAGATAAAGAAATCTGGGATGCCCTGGCTGAGCAATCGATTATCCTGTATTTGAAACCGGACGCGGTGCTGGAAAAACTGATGATCGAACGAGCGGTTGCTGATCCCAAGCCGATGTACTATAACGAAGCATTTCTGGATGAACAGATCGACGCGTTTCTACGGTTAAATGGTCTGGAGTCGACCGTTCAAATGAACCCCGACGAATTTGTGCAGTGGGTGTTCCCGCGTTTGATTGAATATCGCCGTCCCCTTTACGAGCGGATTGCGGAGAAACATGGATATACCATTGACGCCAGTCGTGTGATATTGCTCAAATCAGAGCAGGACGTACTCGAACTGATTGCGGAAGTTCTCTGATCCCTGATCCCCCAGATGCGCAGATGCCACTCATAGCCCATTCAAATCTCCCCACTTTTGAGCGCCTGCGCGCGGAAGGTGTTGAAGTTCTGTCGCCGGACCGGGCACAGCGGCAGGATATCCGAGAATTGCATATCGGTATTTTGAACCTGATGCCGGATGCAGCACTCGAGGCGACAGAACGCCAGTTTATGCGTATGGTAGGCGGTTGTAATCGAATCGCGCAGTTTAAAATACATTTGTTTAGCGTTCCCGAATTTGAGCGCGACGATAAGGCCCAGGCACATATCGACGCCTACTATGAAACCTTTGATCGGATCAAAAGTGTCGGGCTGGACGCTTTGATAATAACCGGAGCAAATCCGGTAAAAAGCAGGCTGGAAGACGAGCCTTTCTGGGTGCCATTGCTTGAGATTGTCAAATGGGCACGGCAGTGCGTGAGCTCGGTATTGTGCTCATGCCTGGCAACGCACGCGATTGTTCAGCATGACCACGGGATCCATCGCTATCGGCTGGAGCAAAAGCGCTGGGGTGTCTATTCGCACCGTATCGTTGATTTTCATCATCCTTTGGTTGCCAACATTAATACCCGCTTTGATGCGCCGCATTCACACGTGTATGAAACCAATTCGCGCCAGTTACATGATGCAAACCTCAGGGTGCTGGTGTCCAGCGAGGACGCGGATTTTTACCTGGCAACCAGTGAAGACGGATTTCGCTTTGTATTTTTTCAGGGCCATCCCGAATACGACGCGATCAGCCTGTTTAAGGAATACAAGCGCGAAGTGAGTCGTTACATCGCGGGTCAGCGAGCTAGTTACCCACCTTTCCCGGAAAATTATTTTAGCCGGGAGGCAACTCGGATTCTGAATCATTTCAGAGATGCGGTGTTATCCGCTGAAACGGCGCAATTAGATATGGACAAATTTCCCGAAGCTAAAGTCGTATCATTACTGGATGATACCTGGGGCGACACGGGGAAAGCGATTATTAACAACTGGCTAGGCCTGGTTTATCAGCTGACCTCGGCAGATCGGCACCAGGCGTTTATGCAGGGCATTGACCCGGAAAACCCGCTGGGAAATGCTTCTATTTAGACCATGAGTCCTTACCATAATAAAATTATCTGCGGTGGGCTGTGAAGCGAAGCGGTTATCGCGCGGGAATGGACTTTCGCCGCATTGATATGCTGGCTGGTTAGGTTTATAGTTATGCCCTTAACACGTATAACGTCATAAATTTATGAAATGTTTAATAGTCGACGATGAATCACTCGCACGCGCGCGTTTGAAGGCGATCCTGTCAGAGGTTAGCGCTGAATTTAATATAATCGAATCCGATAATGGCCAGGATGCACTGAATAAGTGCAATGATTACAAGCCAGAGCTGGTATTTCTTGATATTCGCATGCCTGGCATGTCCGGAATGGAGGTCGCACAGCACCTGACGGCATTTGAAAACCCGCCAGCGGTTGTATTTACTACGGCATACCACGAGTTTGCACTGGAGGCCTTTGACGCAAATGCCATCGATTATTTGCTAAAGCCTATACGCCGCGAGCGCTTAAAAACGGCTTTAAGTAAGTTAAAGCCCATGACGCAGGCGAAATCAGCCAAGCTTCCTGTTGATACGCCCAGACAAAATTTTGCGCTTACTGAAAAGGGCAAGATTCGTTTGGTTCCGTTGGATGATGTTATTTATTTTCGGGCGGATAGTAAGCTGGTGCGCCTGCGCACAATTGAAGGCGAGCACGTGGTATCCGAAGTCTTGAATTCGCTTGAGGACGAACTCAGCGACAAGTTCATTCGAATTCATCGAAATGCGCTGGTATCAAAGGCACATATCGATGGATTGACCAAAGACGAGAAAATTGGGAAATGGATGGTCCATTTTAAGCCTGTCGCCGATACCCTGGAGGTTAGCCGGCGTCAGACGACGCATGTGCGGGAGTGGCTACGCAACAAAAGCTGAGCCTGCCTCATTTTCCCCTCAGCGGCGTTATCGCTCGCTTATTTGGACTGGCCAAACTGCACTCGCTCTGGCCTTGCTGAGGGAAAAATGAGGTGTGGCGGCGGGGCACTCCACGGTTTTTTCTTTACGGCGTTATCGTTCGCTTATTTGACTAGTTTCTAGCAATTCCTTTGGATTCTTCTGTTAGTTGGGAGATGGACTGGCCCAGCGCTTTTTCGAAGTAATA